>Ga0268246_10000963_pt1 | contig 11175 bp, 4 predicted proteins | sample AgamicOrSfe_FD_200242 | JGI IMG/M metagenome (GOLD analysis project Ga0268246, IMG submission 200242) | Agave microbial communities from Guanajuato, Mexico - Or.Sf.e (v2) (version 2) | ecosystem: Host-associated > Plants > Phyllosphere > Phylloplane/Leaf | place: Guanajuato, Mexico | collected...
CCCTCTGTCCGTCCACATGGGGAACTGCCCCTTCCTCCCCCCACTTCCTCTCCTCCGAATGCACTCGTCCAGCAGGAATGGGCCCCCGGGAACGAGACCAGCCGAGACATGGCGTTTGCCCTGGCGCTGTTCGAGTTCACCAAGGCATGCATCGGCAAGAGCAGTTTTGCGCTGAGGCAGCTGGTGGAGTGGCGCAGGCTATTACGGCTGCACGCGCTGAGCATGAACATGGTGGACGACCATGCGTTGGTGAAGAAGAGCCTGGTGGACAAGCTGCTCGCGCAGCCCACGTTCCTCTACGACCGTGGCGCCCTCGACGAGGTGCACATTTCCTACGTCAAAATCAAGGCGCTGCTGAGGGAGGAAATCGACGAGCTCTTCTGGATGCGCATGCTGATGGATGGGAACCACGCGCCCCTGCTCTCGACCTACAAACTCCGCACGCTCAATCGCGTGGCACACACATGGACAGAGATGGAGCCCAGACGGCGGTTCGAATGGTGGATCCAACTACTCCTCTGTCCCACGGCATCTGCGCTCACTGCGTGCGCCCTTGGTCAGTGCGCATGCACGCACAAACAGAGTAGGGGCGGAGGGAGGATGCACGCGTACGGCAACTCATTGTGACTGTGCTGTCACACATTTTGATTTGTAGCATCCAGCTCTGGCAAGCATCTATCGGGAGAAGACGAAAACCACAGCCACAGCAGCAGCAGCAGCAGCAGCAGCAGCAGCAGCAGCAGCAGCAGCAGCAGCAGCAGCAGCGGTAGCAGCAGCGGCAGCAACAGCAACAGCAACAGCGACAGCAACAGCAGCACCCGTGTGCCCACCGCATCTTCCGCGGCCTCTTTGTCCGATTCCAGCGGGGCCCAGCCCAGACGCAGCAGGCGAGCGAAAGCAGCTGCAGCTCCCTCCCCTGGCGTCCAGCCTGCAGCTGCGGAGCCGAAGCGTGCTCGCTTCCGCCGGTCGGCTGCCGCTGTTGCTGCTGCTGCTCCTGCTGCAGCATCCGCCCCCGCCTACGATGACTACCCCCCACTGGAAGAGTCGCCCATGGATCACGCGCCGTTCGGGTGGCAGCAGACGAAAGCGTCCGTGCGGGCGAAGCAGCTGGCGACGAGTATGCGCCAAATCTACAGACGCATCAACACGCTCGCCAACCGCAAGCATTGGCACAGCCTGCGCGGCGGTGCCTGGCAGATCGATCTGCTGAAGCTCGGCCTGCTGAACGCCGAGGACACGGCGGTGGTGCGGGAGTGCGCCCAGCTGATGGAGGCGGCCGTGCGCAGAGTGGCCGGCCCCCATTGGAAGGTGCCCATCAAGCTGGCGCAGCTGAAGTTGCTCTTCTGCAAATCCGGCGTGGGCCGCCAGCCGCTGCACTTCGATCTGGGCACGTTCGAGCACCTGTGCTTCTCCGTGCTCATGGCCGGCTGCGACACGGTGGGCACGCACCTGTGTAAGGCGCCGCTCGAGGTGCAGCGCGAGTTCTTCCAGTGGAGCCCCTTCGAGGAGAAGCACAAGCACCAGCTGTGCACGGATCAGCTGCTGCTGCAGCCCCACATGTTCACCCGCGAGCGCGTGTGCACCGGCGATATCACGGCGTTCCGCTGCGACACGCTGCACGCGGGTCCGCTCAACACCACCCCGCGCTCGCGCTACATGCTGTACGGCCTGTTCACGCCCACCGAGTATGCGCAGGATCAGCAGCAGGGCGAAGTGCAGCACTACCCCTGCGGCGAGCTGAAGAGCAAGGGCGACATCACGGCGGAGGACCTCATCGACAACGCAGCAGCGAACTCCGAGGAGGAGGAGGCGCAGGAGTCGGAAGAGGGGCACAAGAGAAAGGAGGCCACCGAGGAGGACCTCGTGCAGTCGGACGAAGACGACGAGATGCAGGAGCTGCACCAGCAGCACCGCAGACTGTCGGACGACGAGGAGTCGGACGCCGCCAGCAGCAGCAGTGCTGTGGACATCCCTCCCTTTTTGCACAGCTGGGCTCGCTGCACCAAGGAGCTGTTGGAGCAGAGCGCCCCAGAGGCCACGTGGAACAAGCTCGACCCAGAGCATGCGCAAAGCTTGCACATCGCTGCGAAGTCCCTGTCGGAATGGAAGTACTACAAGGGAAAGGTCAGCATGCACACATGTTCGCTCTGCTGGGGACTTCGCAGCTGGCGTGCTGCTGCTGATGACGTTGTTGCTACTGCTTGTGTGTGTGTGTGTGTGTGTGTGTGTGTGCAGGCTGTGTACAACAACGCGGTGTTCGATATTCTGTCCAAGCGCGCGGAGTCCCAGCCTCCGCCGAAGATCGATCCCGCTGCGGAGGTGGCGGAGATCGAGAAGTGGGCCACTGCGTGCCTCACGGCGCTCAAGCGGAAGGAGCTGGCCAAGAACAGCTGCGCCAATCATCTGACGCCGCTCACCCTCGCGGTATGCGTGCTGTACTTCGCCAGTCAGTCCGAGCAGGATGAGCAGCAGCTGCTGCTCATGCTGGCCACTCACGTCACGCCGGTGTTCCAGGCCGCCACCCGCCGCGGCCTACCGACAGATGAGGAGTGGATCTCGTGGCTCGCCGTCCTCGCCTACCACGTGCTGCTGGTGCAGACGAAGTACGGGCGGCAGCTGCCACAGTCGGCCGCGGAGTGCCTCGCGCTCGTCGGAATGAAAGAGGCCTGCGCTATGCTGGTCGTGCACCATACTTGCAGCCGCCAGCCGGAGCGCTTCCTCGAGGGACTCATCGTGCTGGAGCTGTGCGGCATAGAGACCCGCGGCCTGCTGCACGACTGGCAGCACAGGCTGAGCACACGACAGCGACACGTAGGCCAGAAGGGCCTTCCATTTCAGCCCATCCATCCCAAAGTCATCGCGCGGACGATGGGCTCGGCGCCGATCCACTCCACACCGCCGCTGCAGCTGGGCCCGGCAGACCTGCACAACTTGCTGCACTGGCACATCGTGCTGCTCATGTACGCTGCGGTCGCGCAGGTGCCCTTGGGGGACAGTATGCCGCTGTCCTGCCCCTCCGCCTACAAGCTCGTGCGCTCCTCCTCCTCCTCCTCCTTCTCCTCCTCGGAGTCCAGCCAGCCTGGCTGCTCATCCTTATCCTCTTCCTCCTCCGCCTCCTCCTCCCCCTCCTCCAGTCAGCCTGGCCATGTTTCCTGCTCCGCCAGCCCCAGAGAACAGGATCCCGTGCGCACAGCGGCCCCATCGTCCGGCGCAGCTGCACCGCTCTCTCCCCCGGACCAGCAGGCAGCGAGAGCTCAGCGTGCTGCTGCACGAGCGCGCACTGCCCCACCAGACCAGCAGCAGGAGCAGCAGGAGCAACAGGAGGAGGTGCAGGAGACGGCGCAGTCCCGCGCTGTGACGGTGCAGCAGCGCCTGCGCGTGCAAGTGCTGCTGGAGGAGCTCCACACTCTGCTGGGTCCCGCCGTGCCGCGCCCCTCCGGGCACAGATGCACCATGTGCATCTGCTCGCTGCTCGAGCTCGCGCAGCCGGACAGCGCCGCTGCAGCAGCTGGCAGGAAGCGCAAGTCCGGTGCTGCTGCTGAGGCGCAGCCGTGCAAAGCTCACAAAGCGCTCGGCGTCTCCTCGCCTGCATCTCACGTGGCAGCCGCAGCCGCAGCCGAGTCAGCAGAGCAGCAGGCAGAGGCCTCCGACGTGGACATGAGCTCCACGGATGGGAGCGGAGGGCAGTTGGTGGAGAGCCCCACGCCGATGGAGATCGAGGAGGGTGCACCCGCTGCGGCCACAGGCAGCAGTTGCAGCAGCGGGGAGGCTGCGACCGACAGCGACACAGGAAGCTCTCCGTGGAGCAACGGCCTGGCCGCTGACGCCGCGGGAACCGAGCTCTTCCGAAAGACAGGAAGCGAGAGCGGATCAGCAGCATCCAGCAGCAGCAGCAGCAGCAGCAGCAGCAGCAGCAGCGATGTCGGCATGTCCCCCGCCGAGCGGCCAATTGCTGCGCTGCTGCGAGACGCGGTGCGCCAGCAGTGGCCGGCACTGGACCCGTCGGAGCTGCTGTGTCCCACCGGGACTGTGGAGCCCATCGGTGACGGGTGGTTCTGCGCGTCCCTCTCCTCTACAGACCTCCGCTGCATGTACCACGCGAATGCGCTGGCGTTCGGAGAGTCCCCGGCGCAGATGCATGCCCGCCTTTTGGCGAAGCTCAAAGAGCTCGGGCCCTTTTGGGAGGATCAGCATCCGCGCGTCTGCACCCAGTCCACATGCTCGGACCTGCGCTGCAGGATCGCCTCCAGAGCAAAGGCGCACGTGGACAACAGCGTGGTGCCACACCACAAGCAGGTGGAGCAGCTGCGACTGCGCGCAGTGCACACCATCCGGGTGTGGGAGAAGTCCCCCGCTGCTGCCGCTGCTGCTGCTGCTGCCGCTGCCAACGCCGCGCTGTGTGAGTTTGTGCAGGCGCACTGGACCGAGAAGAGACACGCCTCCGACTTCCTCATGCGTCTGTACGCCCTGTGTTTCGAGCCCGCGGACAGCGTGGCGGTCATTCAGTGGTCGCCCGCGGGTGCGCTGCCTCATTCGTGGACCTATCAGCCGCCAGCGGGGCGCGCGCGTGCTGCGCCACCGCAGGCCGTCATGTTCGTCCAGCGCCGCGTGCACCCGCACATCCCAGCGGCAGACCACTACTGGCTGCTGTGCCGCTACGACTCGGCCGCGCAGAGCGTGCACTTCCGCTTCTCGCCTGCAGAGGCGCTGGAGCATGCACAGCACATCTTCCCCCTCCACAAGCAGCTGCTACGCGAGTGGCTCTCTGCGGAGAGACATGTCGCCCCTCTCAGGCGCTCTCCTCGTACGGACTTCGATTTCTGTGCTGACGAGGAGGAAATCAGCAGTCCGTGCGGCAAGCCACAGCAGTCGCAGGCGGGCAGTGGCAGAGTCATGGAGGACCGCACCCAGTGGTGGACGCAGCCGGCTGGAGGAGACAAACTGCGCGCCATACTGAAGCGCGACGGCTTCCTGCTACTCCGTGGTGTGCTGAATGCTGAGGACGTGGAGGCTGTTCGCCGCGACTTCGCCGGGCTGCTGCGCGGGGTACTGCCCGAGGGGCTGCTACAGCCGCAGCCGCAGCCGCAGCTGCAGGGAGCCCAGCCCGACGAGCTCATCATCACGAAGAAGCTCAGCAAGGAGCTCAGCAAGACCAGAAGCTACACATGGGTCGCGCACAGCGGAGTACGCGATGAGGTGGTGAATGAGCGCGTGCGGGCGGTCGGCACCGGCGCCGCCATGAAGAAGCTGCTCCACGCGAGCATGAAGGCCGTGGCAGAGAAGCTGTGCTCCTCCTCCGGTGGAGCAACAGGGGATGCAGCAGCGGTGTCGCCGTCAGCTCCGCAGCCGTTCGAGCTGCTACCGGAGAGCACCCAGATACGCGCAGTGCTGCGCGAAGGCTCAACGCCGGTGCACACGGATCTTGGCTTCTACCTGCGGCGCAGCGACGTTCTGTGCAGGCTGTACGCCGCACATCCGCAGTTCCGCTCCAGCCGGCATGCTGCAGCTGCAGTGGGCGCCACATTCTCCACCTGTGCTGCGTCTGCCTGTCAGAAGAATGACCAGGGCAAACTCCAGACGAAACAGCTCACGATGCATTTCTGCGCCAGCTGTGCGAGGCCGTTTCATACGCAGTGCCAGGCTTCGCTGGACCGCTGGGTGAGAGCTTCCCTGCTGCCTGCTCGCTGGCACTGCGACGAGTGCCTGCAGGAGCCCTCCCCGCTGTACACATGCTGGATTCCGCTGACGGAGCTGAGCGAGCTCTCCAGCCGGCTGATGGTGCTGCCGGGCTCACACCAGCAGGGGGACTACACACGCATGCAGGCGGCATCTAGCGGAGACAACCTGCCGGGAGGTGTGAATAGCAGCCTGCAGGCGCCCCACTGGCTGATCGCGCCGGCAGACATGCGGCCGGGCGACCTCATCCTCTTCAACGTCAAGCTACTCCACGCTGCATCCGAGCACCACGACGAGCGGATGCGCCTCAGCTTGGACACGCGCATCGCCATTCAGCACCGCTCAGCGTGACGTGCTCAGCATCGCTTGCACTTCTCTCTTGCTGTCGCGCTTTGGCCACCTTTGCTTCCAGTCAGTCGTATATCTGCAGCAACTTCACGCACACTGCTTTATCATCTTCCATCCGCATGAACAAGCAGCGTTCTAAACTATGTGCACGTTCGGTTGACCTCATTTCAGAGTAATGACAAGGATCATGCACTAGTACAGTCGCAACAGAATCCATAACCCTAATCAGCCCCGGAAGGTTTTTTGTCAGTAATACGCGTTCGCAGCACGATCGGAGGGCTTTGGGCTCATGTTTAGAGGTCCTTGGAACCTTTGGCAGCGTTGCTTATACTTGAGTGCCAATATCTACATTGATCAGCTAGGTGATTGGTCGCCGCATCTGCAAGTACAAGTAGGGTTATTTGCCTAACCCTAATCAGCAATGAGCAGTGTTCGAGCCATTTCAACTGCACCACCATGTAGATATGATCTGAATTCGATGCAGGCCTACCTCGCACGAATTTTAGGAGTGACCCTGCACACAGTGGAGGCAATCGCCTTTTGTTTGTCGCGCTTGGGAGGAAGATTCGATGTGCTATCATCAGTATCAGTCAGGTACAGGAAAAAAACAGCGCGACAGAAGGATACGAACATGAACTGTTCATGTGTATGTACTTCAGCGCAATTCGAGGTGACTGTGAGGAGCAGTGCGCTGCCAAAGCACTCTAGTGCATCCTGTGATCGCTCACCCCCACAGGTTGTGTACTGTTTTTGCTTAACAGCGCGCTTTTCCGCAGTCAGCAGGTGCTCGTCGCAAACACAACTCACAGCTGGCGTTGTTGTCAGAATCCAGCATGAGCTATGGTCATCGGTGAGCCGATGACTGTGCGGCTCACGGTGTAACCTGGTCAAGCTGCGGCCGGCACTGGCAGCTCATATGCTCTCTCGTGTGCACGGACAGCCCATGTGCACTCCCACCTGTGTCTTCTGCGGAGCGCAGCGCAAAGCCACCTCCCGCCCCTTCACTGCCACCACCCTCCATGAGCGCTTCGCTGCTGCCTGCCACCGTGCATACTTCGCCGTCAAGCGGCAGCAGCAGGGGCAGAGGCACCGCTGCCACAAGCACAACAGCACGTCCGAGCTAGCATGCAGATGGCGCCGCACGACAGAGCCGTTCTGCGAGGAGCGATTCGCGTGCGCGCTGCTGACCCTCGGCCTCGACGACGCGCGCGAGGAGGTGCTGGCGTACCACCACGCTGGCCGCACCGAGCGGCACAACGACGACAAGTGCTGTCTGTGCCAGACGGACGGACACTTAATCATGTGCGCGCGCTGCCCGCAGAGCTACCACGAGGAGTGCCTGGCTGTGCGCGGAGTGCCCGTCGCGCGGATTCTCGGCGAGTGCAGCGCAGAGCCGCTGTGCTGCCGGCATCTACAGCAGCGCTGCTGCGCCCCGAGACCGCGGATTGAGCACACACTGTGTGCTGCTGCCTCTGCTGCCCCCGCTGCACCTGCTCAGCCCTGCTCCACAACGACGCGCAGCGAGGATCCAGCCACAACATCCATCAGTGGTGAGTGCGTGCTGCAGCCGAGCGCGGCTGCGCGGTTCTGCACTTTCGATGCGTGTAATGTCGAGGAGCAGGCATGTACAGCAGCTGTAGACACCATCCTCAAGCTACCGGCACTACCTGCTGTCTCCTCTCTCTCTGAACTTCCTCCGCGCGCTTCCTCCCCCGAGTGCCCGTGGGCGCCGAATTACGGCCAGGTGTATGGCCACACGCCGGAGTGGCTGTGCGAGGCATATCAGGCGCCTCATGATTACACAAATGGCTGCGGATGGGAGGAGCAGCTGCCTCAGTCGCCGCCACCGCCCGACGTGAGGAAGAGAGCCTGGGTGCGAGCTGTGCCGCAACCGGATGTGAGCGCCGTCCAACAGCTGGCAGCCAAGCGCCAGCGTGTTCGATTGATGGCACCGGAGCCTCGTGCTGAACTTCGTCGCGCAGCATGGCGGCGTGTGCTGGTGACACACGCAGCGCTCATCCAGCCGGCGCAGCCTGCAACGCGCCCCTCGACTGCTGAGGTGCGGGCCGCCCGCACTGTGCTGTCCAGCAGCCTGCTGACGCGCCACCGCCTCCCTGTCGCCGCGCCGCCGCAGCAGCCTGATTCGTGGAGCAGCGGGCAGAGCTTCTCTGTGCGCCTGCAGCGCGGCTCATGGTCGTTTGTGGCCAAGTGCTTCTACTGCCACGCCAGCATGCAGGACGAGGAGGCTGCGATGAGATTCCTCACCAAGAGCTTCAGCCACACGGAGATGCAGCTGTACGTGCGCGAGTGCAAGGCACACCTGCACCTGTATCCGAGCGAGCACGACATCATACGTTCCGCTGCGCGCGACAAGCTGTCCGACCGAAGGTACGCGCTGATGGCCGTACCGCAGCGCTGCCTGCTGTTCGCCTACTACGCCGCCACGCTGGGCGACACCTTAGTGGAGCCGAAGCATCGCGAGCTCTTCCAGCGCGCATACCGCGGCGGCTCCTTGCAGCCTGCTGGTGATTCTGCGCGTCTGCTGGTGGAGCTGGCGCTGCACTGCTTCTGCGGTCTGCAGCGGCACCACCGCGCTGGCGTGCTGCTGTGCGACATCAAGCCAGCCAACCTCTTCATTTCCGCCGACAGCCCACTGCGCCCTGTGTTCGGCGACTACGGCTGTGCGCGCATGTCTGGCCCCGGCCAGCCTATGCAGCTCCAGCTGGCGCCGACAGACATCATGGGCACGCGCTTCTATCGCGCTCCGGAGGCGGAGCAGGCCAGCACTGTGCACTTCTACACGGAGGCGTCCGATGTTTTCTCACTGGCTTGCTCGCTCACCGACGTGCTGTGCCACCGGATGATGGAAACAACTGCTGCTCGCCGGGAGCGACTGGGCGACCTGCACGCACACGCAGCCCCGCCGCGGCTGGTGGAGCTGCTGCTGGCGATGCTCCATGACGATCCGGCTCGTCGCATGTCGCTCAGTTATGCAGTGTCGTCGTGCGAGCGAACGCTTCGTGAGATGGCTGGTGCACGGTGCTGATGCAGTCGAAGTCAGCAAAAGCTCGCGACCCTATGCAGCTCGCTGATTGCATTTCAGCTGATTGCCTGCTGCTTCCTTATTCCACTTCCCTACTCACTCCTCGCCTGCTCATTCCCATGGCCATCCGCACCTGTCATCAACCACTCGACTCCGTATCCATTCGAACAAGCGCTGCACGTCAGTACATCCAGTCAGTCGACACACATGCGACGTGTGCTACAGACGGTTGCATCGCGCTCACTCATCTGCGCCATTTGTCTGCACTGCTGTTGTTTCGATGAGCTCTCTCGCCATGGAGGACACAGGTGCCGCTGCGGCTGCTGCCCCAGTGGTTCATGGTCCTCTTGCTTGGCTGTACGATGACGCGCTCACCTCCATCTTCGGCTTCCTCGGGCGTGCCGAGCTTGCTACAGTCGTGCGCACGTGCAAAAGGTGGGGCGCACTCACTGCAACCACGAACGCTCCGCTGAACGACTTCTTGGAGGCCTTCGACCACACGAGCCTGCACTCCATCTGCAGCTCTGCGCTGGCTTCGCGCATCACGCGCTGCCACCAGAAGGAGAGCTCAGCGGCGCTGCCCTTTGCCGCACTGCAGCTGATTGCAGCTCGCATGCGCAGAGTTCGCACGCTCCGCTTCATGCCACACGCGAACGAAAGCTGGGAGGCTCACCTGCCAGGGCTGCCTCCACTCGTGCTGCCTCGACTCACCAACCTCAGCCTGCGCTTCGGCATGGGCATATCCGCGGACGGCATCAACGCCTTCATCGCCGCTTGCGCGCTGCAGCCAGCGCTGCAGAAGCTGTCGCTGCACTTTCCCCCGGGAATGTGCGTGCCGAAGCAGGTCGCCTTCGCGCCGCTTCAGCAGAAGGAGACGCATCTCCAGGCTCTCAGCGTGATCGGCTTCAGCGTGCCCGACCTCAAGTTGACTGATCAGCAGCTGAGCGACATACGCTGGCTGCAGCTCGAGCAGCTGCACCTGTCGCCCTATCCACCCGACACGCTGCACAGGCTTTTGGAGGCGGAAGGGCCGCACCTGCCATGGCGTACCTTTCCCTTCTCACATCTCATCACCGACCCCATCGCAGAGCTGCTGCCCATTCGGGTGCCACAGCTGACGGAGCTCCACACGGACAGCTTCCATCTCGACAGTCTCAGCAACATTTTCTTCCTCTCCAGACTGCCAGTGCTGCGCCACCTCAGCATACTCTTCGAGTCGGTGGCTGATGCGCGCAGCACGCGTATGCGCACGTTGCTGGTAGCCTACCTGCTGGCGGCGCAGCACGGCGTGCAGCTGGGCATGCAGCAGCTGGAGTCACTTTGTCTCGGCAGCATCGACCTGCGAAGCGGAGCCATATGCCGTCTGCTCCAGCTGACGCCGCAACTGCGCACGCTAGCGCTAGTGTCCATGCCTGACGTGGGCTCGTTCGGCATGCTGGAGCCCGTGTGCAGCACTCTGACGGAGCTGCACATCGAGCACTGCCACCACCCTCAGCTCTCCGCTGCCAACCTGGCCGTCCTGCAGCAGTGCACTCGCCTACAGAGTATGCGGTGGTATCAGTCTATCAACAACGGTGCGCTGGCCGATGTCACCGTCGCGCAACTCATGGCGCAGCCGTCTCCACTGCTGCCGATACTCACACACTTCGAGTACGAATTGGAGTGAGACTCTCTCTGCTGCTTCCCACTGCCTGGTAAGCACGAATGGCGCAGCAGCCGCCGAAGTGAGGTCACAAGCAGCCCTCTCCATTCATCTCACCAGTTCGCGCAGGCTCTCTCCCTGCGCACACACTTCTCTTTGACTGCCACCCATCCGTCCCGTCGCTGGCCTCTTCGACTGACGGGCTAGAGCCAGAATCCGAAGCATCAGCAAGAGCGATTCCATGCACCTGCTGGCTGCTCCCCGCTCACTGCCGCCCTCTGGCTACTACAGTCACTCAATCACTCCACTACTCGCCACCTCACGTCTCCTCGCATACAGTCCGTCACCTCACGCAACTACACACGTGCATCTGAGCGTCCATCCCTGCGTGTCTGACTGCTCGCTCTGCCTTGTATGTGTGCCTGCATCCGCGCCTCTCACTGTCCGCTAGTCTGTTCTCCTGCTC
>Ga0268246_10000964_pt1 | contig 11170 bp, 17 predicted proteins | sample AgamicOrSfe_FD_200242 | JGI IMG/M metagenome (GOLD analysis project Ga0268246, IMG submission 200242) | Agave microbial communities from Guanajuato, Mexico - Or.Sf.e (v2) (version 2) | ecosystem: Host-associated > Plants > Phyllosphere > Phylloplane/Leaf | place: Guanajuato, Mexico | collected...
GTACGTCTACAACTACTGCTTCCTGGTCCATCATCGCAGCTCCGCTGACTTTCAAGGGCTTCGTAGACTCGATCCTGCATATCAATCCATCGGCCCCTTCACCTGCATCGGCGAAACACCCGGGATGTGGTCCGCCTACTCATGGACACCCGCCCTTGTGCTCCTCTCCTGTCTCGTTACCTTCTTGGTCGACGTAGCGTGCCAGGAGTACGTGAAGCAGAAATACGGATTCGAAACTGCAACGAGCGTGGAAGAAGCTATCGTGGCTGTCACTGCCGAGGATGCTGCTGTCAAATCCATGAATGCACTGCAGGCAGCGGCACAAGAGGCCTGCTGCGATTGCGAGTGTGCAAATGATGCTGCTGCCGATGTGCAGAAACAGAAGCAGCTGGAAGGGCTCAACTCGACGGCCTTTCGGCAGCAATTTATGGCGTTTTTTATACTAGAGGCGGGAATTATTCTGCATTCCGTGTTCATTGGTACGTTTTCAGCTTCCAGTATTCTTACTCGTCTGACAGAGAGTCGTGACAGGCCTCAACTTTGGCGTTGCCGGCGAGGAATGGAAAGTCCTCTTCGTTGTACTCATCTTCCATCAGTCTTTCGAAGGTCTCGGCATTGGCGCACGCATGTCGGTGATTCCTTTCCCGGCGGACCTTGATCGATGGCTGCCGTGGATGTTGTGCATGGCGTATGGACTCACGACGCCTGTGAGCATTGGCGTTGGTCTTGCGGTCAGGGGGACGTACAATGCTGGAAGTGCGACGTCGGTGAGTGCCCTTCTCTGTCTGAGGTTCCAATCCGTTGGAGCAAATAGAATTGGTCCTGATCACGCCAGCAGGACATTGTGAGCGGCGTAGCGAATGCTATCAGTGCTGGTATTCTGATCTACAACAGCCTTGTAGAGCTGCTTGCGCGCGACTTTCTATTTGACCCTGAGAAGAAGAGGGATGTGAGGAGGCTGTGTTTCATGGCGACGTGTGTCGTGCTGGGTGCTGGGATCATGTCGTTACTTGCCAAATGGGCGTGATGGTGACAGCCACGACAGCCACAAGTTGGCTGATCAATCATGCGAGATGACAGACTAGACTAATGCGGTTTCGAATGGCACCTTCTGATTCCCACTCGCTCAAGCTATCTCATTAGGGTACCCCTTGTACCTGACCAACAGATCCGCCCCCCTGTCCAACCACTCTCCTGATTCTGACCCATATAAAACAAGCCGTGTTTTCGGAGAGAAGACCTACGGAGAACTTCGCAAAGCATGGCTTTCACTGGGGCGACCTCGTCATTGGAGAAGGAGCATAGGAGAGCTGCCAGACAGATCACCAGGGTATCAATGTTCCGTGTCCGCGTGTCTGTTGTCTCCATCCCTGCTATCCTATAGTCGCGTCTTTGGCAGAAACCTTCCTCTCATCTAGCACACTCCTCGAACACCTCTTCGCACCACTCCTATCTAGATGAAGAGCTGCCACTGCTCGTGCTCACCACCGTGCTCACTTTCTTCTCGTTGTCTCGAGACGATGGGGTATCTTTTTCTACCTTCCGGAGCTTACCGCCAGACTTAAAGATAGCCAATATCTGCTTCCTGCCATCGACAATAGGATAGAAGCCTGCAATGAGCATCGTCCCCCAGAGCCAAACAATCGCGACAACAAGCCAAGCAGCGAAGAAGCCCTTCCCAAACATATACTTCGAGGCATACATCGATAAAGGCCATATCACCCAGTGTCCGAAAAACGTCGCTGCCGCCCACCAAGAAGCAATCTTCAACCAGCGCTTGAAATGTGCTTTTTCCGCAACACCGGCGCTATGCAACTCCAGATCAAGCGCTGCATCTTCCGGAGAAGTGCCAATCGCGGTATCTTGTACCTCGAAAGCGAGTTTGGATTTCTCCTCCATGACGCTAGCCCAGTCGAAGCGTTGGGGCTTGATCAGCGTGATGACAATACTGTATAATGCCGGGGAAAAGGTTGAAGCTACAGAGCCATAGAGACAAGGCAGTGTTTCGCCGCTACTGGCCACTGTGACCGAGCCGTACCAGTGTTTGGCTAGGCCAAGCCAGACTGCGATGCCGGTGACCATGCCGAGTGTGGGTGAGAGGAGGGCGGCCAGCTTTGATTGGCGCGACCAGAGGATCGTGAAGACGGTTGGGAAGATACCCGGTGTTGCTGTGGCCGGAATCAGTAATGTCGCTAAGTGGTTATGGAAGAAGACTTACTGAGGACTCCCAACATGTACAATGTCCATTGCAGATTAACCTGTCCATAATGTAGTCCAGTGGAGAACGCTGCGGCGAACAGACCGAAGAACATCACACCGTAATGACTCCAACGGATCACATCTGCATCAGTTGCATATCGATTGAAGTACTGTCGGTATATGTCGAAGCTTATGATGGAGCTGACAGCAATTACTTGAGCGGATAGTGTCGATGTGACAGCCATGAATGTTATGACAAGGATCGCTCCAGCACCTCCCTTCCCCGCTACTGCGATGGCTGCATATGGTAGGACTAGACCATTACCAACTTCGGTGGCAGTCATACGCTTTGGAAATCAGCTCATTCCGTTCCGACGTAGAGAGTGATACTTACACGAGGATATGTAGGGAAGATCGGGTTGTTTTCAAGTCCCAAAGCAACTGAGCTCATCAAAGTGCCAAGACCCCAAGGTATGGCAAAATATGCGATACCACCAACCACATAACCTGGCACTACTGCTCGTGGTGAAGCTGAGAATGCCTTGATAAAGTAGCTTGTGTCCATAATGACGAGACCGAAATTGGCCACAATATGGATAATTCCAAATTCGAGAGCCTGGCAGCAGTATTAGGTGAATGGTCATATGCCGAAGGTGGCTTGAACGTTACCCCTTTGGATGTCATGGTCAGGTATGAGCCTGCTTGGTTGCCAGATACTGGATTCCTTTCTCCGGCTGCTACCAGCAGTTCCCAAAGAGTTCCAACCGAGGAGATTTCGTTGATGGTAAAGACTTTGATAGTGAAGAAGCAGGCGATGATCAAGATTGTAAAAGTATGGATGTAGTCTAAGCGGAAGTCAGCTTGATACTGATATAAGTGATATCGCATCTGGCCACCACGAGCACAAAAGCTTACCCGTGAGGAACGTTGCTTTCTACGTACGGATGTTAGCTCTTTCCTACGACACGAGATGAATCATGTGCTCACAATGCCACCGATGCTGGTGTAGATACAGACTGAGAATGGCAAGAGGAACGTTGCAGCAGTAATATTCATTCCTGTCAGTGCTGTGATGGCTGCAGAAGCACCGAGCAGCATGTTTGCGCAGGCTATAATGTTATTGATAAGGCAGAGCACGATCCAGATGAGATGCGCCGCAGTGCCTGTGGTGTGTCAGTGTGATCGACTCCGCTGTTGAGGTGTTGAGCTGTAATTCCTGAGGATACTAGGCATTAGACACTCTCGACAGGACTTACCATATCGGATACGCACAATCTCAAGCAAAGTATGAGCTTCCGGAATCTTCATCTTGCTGGCGATACCCAGAACAGCGAAAAACACAATCATGGGACTGCAGCCAGCAGCGAACCTACAAAAACCCGTCAGCAGATTGACCCAGGCACTCCGCTACATCCGCTTACCAGAATGGTCCTGCAACACCATACGTGTACCCCACTAGATTGCTTCCGAGCATGGCAGTACTCCAAAGCCAACCAGAGATGACCGCCGAAGCTGTGAGGCCAGTCCTCACGCTGCGGTTTGAAGTGAAGAACATTTCTGTTTTCGTGTTGTCCTCGCCGACAGTACGCTTCAGGACCCATGAGACAATGGCCATGCCGAAGGCTATAACCAAACCGATGACTTGGAAATGAAATCAGTATTGGAATGCCAGCAGTGAAGCCTAGGCCAGCGTACCAACTACAACAACATAGCCAACTGCCTGTGATAGTGGAGGTTGCACAACCACGTCCGCTCCTTGTGTTTGGCGCTCGAGTAGAGACATCGCTGTGATATCTGCCATCCTGATGATTCGTCTGAAATTTGACAGTCGAAATTCGGATAAGATCGAAGCCAGAGGCAAGATGTACGCCTCATATCATATTGTACATGACCGCGCCGACGAGAGATCATGCCATCAAGGAATGGTTGCGTCGTGCTTACATGTGCCTTGGCTGCCGCAATAGAAGTTGGGATGTCGCCATGTCTTGATCGACTCTGCATGCTCGGGCCGTAAGCCTGATAATCGGCTAACCGCATAAGTGGCCATACAAGAAGAAAATGATTGGGTTCAGGAGCTTCGATGGTTGTTCAATATTACTTACCTTGGGGGCTGCTGAGCAAAATCAATATCGGCTCGTCTTCAGCTCCCACTCCGTAGGGCTCCTCGATCTGGCTAGTGGCTACTCACAGCCCTTACATGTCCAAAGACATGAATCAGCAAAATCTAGAGGCTGGAGTGTCCCAGAGCTTGACACCATGCTCGATTTCATGGTTGATCTCAGCCGGGGCGAATGCCCAGATTCCTAAACCATGCAGGGTGTCTGGTCTGAAATCACACCATACTGAAATCACGTGACTGCTATTAACAGTTCTCCACCTTTCTGAAACAAGCGAATGCCGACTCTAGCTCTTTGCCTGTCGACTTTGCACGAGATCATTATAGACTGACTTCGCCATTATCGCACATAGCAAGATGCCGCGCAAGAAGAAGCTCATCCTCAATGCCTTCGTCGAGATGTGCAGTGGCCATCAATCTCCAGGTCTTTGGGCACATCCGGACGACGAATCTCACCGCTTCAATGACATCGAGCACTGGGTGAAACTCGCCAGACTACTCGAGTCGGGCAAGTTTCACGGCATGTTCATTGCAGATGTCATGGGAACTTACGACGTATATGACGGACCACGAAATATCTCCCACGCCGCACGGTCAGGGGCACAATTGCCTGTCAATGAGCCACTAGTAGTGGTGCCAGCGATGGCGGCAGCAACGAAGAACATTGGCTTTGGCGTGACGATCTCGACAACGTATGAGCAGCCGTATTACCTTGCGAGGAGGCTGTCGACGGTAGATCATTTAACAAAGGGAAGGTAAGTCGAGCGCTCTTTGCTGGTGTGTTGTCATTGACAGACCTAGAATTGGCTGGAATGTAGTGACAGGCTACCTCGACTCCGCAGCTCGAAATCTCGGTATGACAGAACAGCTGGAGCATGACGAGCGATATAGAGTATGTGAGGAGTACATTGAGGTCACATACAAACTGTGGAACTCCAGCTGGCGAGAAGATGCAGTAGTCCTTGATGCTGCTTCACGGACATTCACAGACCCCACGCGAATCAGGGAGATCAACCACGAAGGAAAGTACTTCAATGTACCTGGTCCTCACATCTGCGCGCCATCCCCACAAAGAACGCCAGTCATCCTACAAGCTGGCACGTCAAAATCGGGGATGAGCTTCGCGGCCCGTCACGCCGAGGCTGTCTTCATTGGAGGTCACAGTCCCGCAGCATCTGCAAACTCGGTCAAGCAGATTCGAGCGCTCGCAAAGGAATATGGTAGAGATCCTCAGAGCATTAAGTTTCTAGCAAAGATTGCTCCCATCATTGGTCGCACCGAGGCGGAAGCACAAGCAAAGTACAAAGAGTACATGTCTTACGGTTCGTATGATGGCGCTCTGGCACTTTTTGGTGGCTGGACTGGTTGTGACATGTCAAAGTATGGTGATGATGAGGAGCTTCGCTTGGTGGAGAGCAATGCTATACGCTCTTATGTGGAAGGATTGATGAAGCATGGTCCAAAGATTGGCAAATGGACAAAGAGGACTTTGGCTGAACATATCATGGTTGGGGGTCTTGGTGCGACTCCAGTAGGCACGGTGGAGCAAGTGGCTGATGTTTTCGAGCAGTGGATGACTGAAGCTGATGTCGATGGCTTCAATATTGTGAGGACCCGGCTGGTGTGTACATCGAACGCATATACTGACTGGCTCATAGGCATACGCAATCCTGCCGAAGTCTTTTGAGGACGTTGTCGAACTGCTAATACCGGAGTTGCAAAGGCGTGGGATGTTTTGGGATGACTACTTGGTGCAAGGTGGCACGTATCGAGAGACACTATCACAGAGTCCAGGACAAGCTCATCCTAGGTCCGATCATCCCGCTTCAGCATATATCTGGCGTACTCCAGAGAAGCCTGTCGCGGCGACAGTGGTAGATAGGCCTGATCATCTTGACCCAATAAGATCACAGCTGGGTTGAGGGACTGAAGTCGTGAAGGTATGAAGGGGCCTGGCATATGTCTCGTCTCATGTGTTACCAAGGGGCACTTTCCTTTTTGGGAACATGGCGATCTTGCCACCATTATCGACGTCAGAAACGGCTGTGTTAATAAAGAACCCCGGGTCTTCGCTAGCGTCGAGCACGACATCAACCTCGATCAGACATTCTCCCAATTCGATGAACATGGCGCGATGTCCAAGAGACTCAATCGCGGGTCATCAAGCATAGCTTTGGTCATGCGGCTGTGTTTGCTCAAGCATGGAATGACGCGTGCCACTCGCCCGAGCGTGCTGAAGACTGCCCCGCCATCATGCGTGAAGCTATGCCATGATCTTTTGGCCATACTGGTACTCTCGCTTTGCTGAACACATCGATGCAATGCCTTCTGCTCTCTCAAATAGTCCTTACTTGTCTCTACGGAGCTGCGATTCGAAGCATAGCAATGCTCTTAACGACGACAGCGAGCATAATAAAGTGACCCCACCTTGGTCAGCGAGGAGTGACAGCTCGCATGAGCATGAAGATGAGTTCCTCAAACTACCATCACCTCAACAAGACGTGCTTCTCCTCCATGGACCTCGGCAGAAGTACAAGCTTGAGCAATCGCAAGACATTCCAGAATTGCGAGATGACCGAGAGATTCTCATTCAAGTTCTAGCTGTAGGACTGAACCCTGTGGACTGGAAAGGTGCGGATTTTGGGTTTGGGCAACCTTCTTACCCTTGGGTCAATGGTCGAGACTTTGCAGGTATTGTTGTACGAGGTCCCAAGCAATCTTCGAGAATACGTATCGGTGATGTTGTGTGTGGTCCTTCGACAGACTATCGTGATGTTCGGAAGGCTTCATATCAGGAGTATCTTGTAAGTACAGACTATAATGTCGCCAGAGTCCCTGCGGCAACAACGGTGAAGATTGGTGCTGCAGTTGGAGTTGCTTGGGCGGCCACAGCTATTGGACTTGGGGTTTCTCTGGGCTTGGACTTCTCCAGCTTGAAGGACATCCCTGCCGGGCCTGATCTGTACAGCATCATTCGAAGCATCAACCCTTCGAGCATACCAAAAGATGTGCAAGAAGAGTGTCTCAACCGTCTTTCGAAGGCAGAACGGCCAAAGCCGGGCGAGTGGCTCGTGATCTGGGGAGGTTAGTCAAATATCGAGAGGTGATCAGAGTCCCTGTTGACATCTAGTAGCATCCTCAGCCACAGCACTTTTCGCACTCCAGCTCGCCAAGAAAGCCGGACTGCGCGTGATCTGCGTTGCCGATAGTGCAAAGCACGGCACTCGTTTGTATGACCTCGGGGCTGATATCCTCGTCGATCGACTTGACCAGGAGCGAGCACTCTCGATCATCAAAAGCATTACTGGCGGCAGGCTCAGGTTCGCCATTGATGCGTACAGCACAGAGAGTGCACAGGCTCTCCAGACTATGCTCTCTTCCTCCAATACCTCGAATGTTCCTTCGCACCTGTTGAGCTTGGCTGGACCGTCGAAATTACAAGCAGAGGGTGTCATTCAGCACACCCTCCCGATCAAGATCTTCCATGACGTTCTTGAGATTGGTGAGAGTGTCATGTCATGGCTAGAGGAGCTCTTCCTAGCCGAAGCACTGTCGCTGCCACATGTTGAGATCGCTGAGGGTGGCTTGGCTGGTGTCAACGATGCCCTTGACAGACTGCGACGTAATGAGCTAGGTGCAAAGCGTATCGTTGTACCCGTGACGCAGCTTCGAACAAGTCCATCAGCATCAGGATCGCAGACACCTACAAAAAGCCATCCCGATCCTGCAGCCGCTCCAATACTGGACGATCTCACTCTGGAAGACGACAAAGGCAGCACTCCAGAGCTCGCCTACGCCGACGCAATGAACTCATCTCCAGATCGAATACGCTTTGCCTACTGGGTACCAAATGTCTCCGGAGGACTTGTGATCAGCAAGATCCCTCAAAAGACGGACTGGTCGCACAAGGCCAACATCTTCTACGCCCGTACTGCTGAACGTGTCGGCTTTGAGCTGGCCTTGACACAGATCAGATTCATGGCTGGATATGGAGCAGAGAATCAGCACGAATCTGTATCCCTCTCGCAAGCCCTGCTGCAAGCCACGAAGCGATTGCGTGTCATAGCGGCAATCCTCCCAGGACCTTGGAATCCTACAATCGTGGCAAAACAGCTTTCGAGCATCTCACACTACAGTGAAGGTCGCATTGCTGTCATGGTAGTCTTTGGCTGGTTCAAGGCCGAATTCACCGCCATTGGCCAGTGGTGGCTGGATCATGCCGAGCGGTATCGTCGAGGAAGAGAAATGATCGAGTGTCTTCGTGGCATCTGGACCGAGGAGAAGTTTAGCTATCGCGGCGACTTCTACCAGTTTCACGACTATCCTCTCAAGCCAAAGCCATACGAATCAGTAGCTCCGAAGGTTCCGAGTAGAAGTCCAATCGAGATTTTCCAGGGAGGTAACTCGGAAGATGCGCGCGAGACTGCTGCTGCCGTCTCGGACGTCTACTTTATGAACGGAAACACACTAGAGGGCTTCCAGTCGCAGATTGAGGATCTTCGTGCTCGAACAAAGAAAGAAGGTCGTACTATCCAGTTTGCAGTGAATGCCTTTGTCATTGCACGGGAAACGGAAGAAGAAGCACTTCACACACTTCGTGCTATACAGGGTGCAGCTGATACCGAGGCAGTCGAGGGATTCCGTCAGCAAGTTCAGAATGCGGGTGCAGCCAGCAAGGACAAGAAAGGCATGTGGGCGGACAGCAAGGTGGAAGACTTGGTGCAGTACAACGACGGCTTCAAGACCAAGCTCATCGGCACCTACGAGCAGGTTGCTGAGCGAGTATGCTTGTTGAAAGCGATTGGTATGAATATCATCCTGTGCGGCTTCCTGCACTATGATGAGGAGCTGAGGCTCTTCGGCGAGAAAGTGTTGCCGCTGGTGAGGAGGCTGGAAAAGGAGGGTAGGGGCAAGGACAAGGCTTTCGAGATTGCAAAGACTGGTGATGTGTATCACGGAGTGCAGAAGTAACTAATATACCTAGTAAACTCACGCAAGTGGCAAGGATTGATGACGGTGACGGTGATTGGTCGAGAAAAGGAATGAGCGAGAGGTCGCGCCGCCGACGTGATCAAGCTCTACATTTCGTTGACGGAAATGTCAACTTCACCCTACCCTGCTGCACAGCACATTCCTTCCCTGGTATGCACGGCACTCTTCTTTGTTCACCCTGCCCAGTCTAATCTAGACAACATTTTCAAAACAGGAATACTTGTCATTGATGTTTATAATGCTGGCGTCGCCTCCCGAATCGTAGGCTCAAGATGAAGGCGTGTGAAGCACATCAATCTTACAATGGAAAGAGCAGCATGGAAAGAAGGCGAAGGTCATGAAGAGGAGAAAAGTAGGGGAAAATTAATGTCTACAATCTGATATGTACCTAAACGCTAAACTCTGTTATCACCCTCAGCCTTCACTAAAGATACCGAAGCGCTATCTCACATCTTCCCGTTGAGACCGGCCTCATATTCTCCAGACCGAGCAAGAGCAGTAATGAGCTGTGATTCGAGACTCTTGGTGCGCACACGAGATACAACAAGCAAGGCATCAGAGGACTCGCGCAGTGCCTTCTCAGCTTCGAGATTCACAGCTGCTACCTTCAGCTCCTTGCGGGCCTCGCGGAGCTCGGCTTTGAGACTGCTGGAATACACATGTGCTGTTTCGAGTTGCACATCGGACATCATCTGTTGACACTGCATTTCAGTGACTCGAGCTTTGTAGCGGTCAGCGCGAGATTTTGCAGCAGCCAAGCGCTCTTCGGCCTCAATCTCATTTGCCTCAGCAACGTCGAGCTCAGAATTGGCTGCTTCCAACTTAGCTTTGGTCGATTCAAGCCTTCGCTTCAGGTCTCGCACGTAGCCCCAACCTTCAGCAAGCTGAGCTTTTTTGTCGTCCAGCTGGCGAAGAGCCTTGGCCAGGGCTGCAGCAAAAATGCGTTCATTGGGCGTCGTCTGTGTCTGTAGCATGATCAGCGTCTTTATCGGGTCCGCAGTACTGACGTTGGTGCATACACTGGAGGTTTCAGCGGACGTGAGAGTGATTCTAAGCGAGCTGGTCTCGTCGATAGATAGAGCGTTCATTGATGCGACTTCGTCCTGCACCGTAGTCAGTCCTGTAATGGCACGCTCATCTTCCGAGATGTTTAACGTAGCCAGCTGAGTCTTTGAAGCTTCCAGATTGCCTATATTCTGAGCATGCTTGCAAGCCTGTATATGAAGAGGAGAGACCATCGTTTGTCTTGAGCAGGACCTGCCTGATAGACGAATGATGGGAAGGGATGTGTGCGGAAACAAGTAACAGGGTTCTATGAGGTGTGAGGAAGACCGAAGGGTAGAGAAGAAAAGAAGATTGCATAAGATGCGAACGTGGGCTTATATGCGCTATACATTAAGCCAACATGGTGGTCTTCATTGTCATACCAGACAAAGGTATGCTGTTGATTTTAGGTCTCTCTTTGAGAGAAGACATAATGTTAGGACAAAGCTGGGACAAAGGTCTGAAGAGCTTTTCCAGGGAACGATATATTGAATACAAAGCCGGAGTATCGCTGCCAGCTCGTACATCACCTTTAAAGAGCACTCTCAGCCCAGTACTTCAATAATGACACAAAGAAACAACAATAAAAATCTCGTTAGGGTTGATACTTAAAGCTTAGGTTAGGGTTAGGAGTTCAATTAGCTCTCTAATTAACGGCTAGTAGCCAACCATATATATCTTAAGTAGATAACAGCAAGGCTCTTTATAGTTAGTCGTTAACGAACGGTATAGTTTACCATTACGTAATAGCCTAGATACCGTCTAGTTACTTACTCCTCCCTCGCCATTTCTGACTTAGCTCTATATTATCTCTATATC
>Ga0268246_10000965_pt1 | contig 11169 bp, 4 predicted proteins | sample AgamicOrSfe_FD_200242 | JGI IMG/M metagenome (GOLD analysis project Ga0268246, IMG submission 200242) | Agave microbial communities from Guanajuato, Mexico - Or.Sf.e (v2) (version 2) | ecosystem: Host-associated > Plants > Phyllosphere > Phylloplane/Leaf | place: Guanajuato, Mexico | collected...
GGGTTGTGGGAGTTGTGGGGGATGGAGGCGGCGGAGGAGAGAGAGGTCGCCAGGGCGGTGGCGAGGAGAAAGGTTGTGAAGACCATGTTTGTGATGTGGTGGTGTTGGTTGATGGTGGAAGTAATGTATGTGCTGATCTAAATGGTGAGGTTGTTAATATACTTGCTGTTGTGATGAGGAGAAAGAGTTTCTGAAGAAGTGATCTGGCATGCTTCTTATACAGATGGCACTCCTCATCTACCGCTCACGGAGGCTCGACTCCGGCTTCAACATGACGGAAACTCGCAGATGCGTCTTGTTGAGCATGCATGTTTAGGTTTGATCGGGCCTCAGTGAAGAGCTCCATGTAATGTCATATCAATGGATGCTCCAAGCCTCCATTTATCTGCATGCAGCGTGATCATGGTGATGCAGCGATGCGCTGGTGAAATGGCCCATGTCTTGGCTCGTAGTGGTTCGATTATGTAGTACTCGGACTCGCGTCTATGTTAGTGGTGAATGTCGTGAAATTGACTTTTCTGTTGCCTAACGACGCTGCAGTCTGACGACAGCGACACCCACGCAGGATCAGCTGCTCATCATGACAATAGTACGACTGAGTGCAATGAACTGAAGTTGAGAATCACAGGATTTCCAGAAAACGGACAAGTTAGCACATATAAACTTTTGGGAGGTTTCACTCTGTTTCGCGGAGGAGGTGTTCCTTCGCCAATGCTTTTTGCTATTCGGGTGACATTCACTGGAATTCGTGGTGTTGTGCCACTTGACGCTGATATAGTACTAGGACACAAGTCTGACCGTAATCCTTACGGCACTCTCCTCAAAAGGCTTTCAGACTTCTGTCCTGTTGCTGTACGCTCGGCGTCTACACGATCATTTGACGCAAGCAATGCAGATGTCGATGTCGATGTCCACGCAGCAGATTCAGATGCAGGTTTAGGTTCGGTAGTTGATGTTGAGATGCATGTCATCGGCGAAATCCACTTTGGGGATTTGAGTTTGCAATGTCATCTCACGAAACGTGCACGTCTGCGCTTAGACGTCTTCAGCTTTCTACTACATGTACGCGACTTTCATTACTACATACATTTCGTAGAAGACGTGGCAAGACGATGCGATTTCCATGTACACTTAAAGCGCCTCTGATCATGCATACAGATCCTGTTGACTCTTCATAACAACGTATCTCGCATCGATCATCAAATACCTGGTAGGTGCTAGCAGAGTTGAGACACCTGCCGATTATCATGGACGCATGACTATCTCATAACACTTTATTTCCCTCACTTGATTGCAAGCAGTGCGTTGCTACAGCTCACTCCATGACCTGGACGTCGCGGTCAGCCAGGATTACACTCGAACACATTAGATCAGGTACTTACTAATGAAATGTCCTGCCTCTCAATGATGGATTTCTGTCGGGCATCCCGACTGACCCTGTAGTACCTTTCACAGAACTCGCTGCAGTTCATCTCCCTGAGAAACTCCTCGTCGTGCGTAATGACAATCAGCTGGAAGTTGCTCTGACGCCTGCGCTCCTTGATGATCTGATGCAAGCTCTGAGCAAGGGCACGGATATTCTCCCTGTCAAGATTGGTCGTCGGCTCGTCGAGGGCGATCAGCCCACATGCAACGCCAAAGCACTCGGCAAGTGCTAAGCGAATGATGATTGAGGCGAGAACTTTCTGTCCAGCGGAGCAACGACCTCGCATGTCCATCTCGACGTCCTGCTTAATCATGGAGACGCGGTAGTTGTAGCTTTTGTTACCCTTGCCGGTTTCGTTGTCACTGCGAATGAGGACAGTGTCGATGTCGGTGCCTTGGTAGGTGCGCTTCCAGAGTTCTTCGATGATGCGATTGATCTCCTCCATTTTCAGACTGTGATATTTCATAATGGCCTTCTCGAGCGCACCACCGTACCGTGCAAGATCCTCCACGACACCTTTGGTCATGAAGACCTTGATATTGGACTCCTTGTATTTGTAGGCGGCATCTTTGTAATCAGTGTTCCATTCTTGCAGGAGCTGGGCGAGCATGTCGTCCTTCGACTTCATCTGACCCATCATGCTGGCCTGCTCGGCTGCGAGGGCATTGCGCTGGTTGGACCATTTGGTGGCTTCAACTTGTAAAGCGTCGTAGTCTTTCCGGGCATCATGGGCTTCGAGCTCTGTGATCTCCACTTTCAGCGCCTGAAGCTCTCGCTTGCTCTTGCGAAGACGCAGATTGGCTTCAATGGTCTTGCGAATGTTGATGTGATCGTCAATCTGCTTCGACAGACTATTGACGAGTTTGGTGAGGTCGCCCTTGTCTTCCTCAAGCCGAGCTTGTTCCTCTCGCAGGTTCTGCAATGCTTGCTCAGCTCGTTTCAGCTGTTCCTCACCATTACGATCAAGGTACTCGTTGATTCCTGTAGACACGGACTGAAGTTGGTTCACACTGCTGCTGAGCCTGCCCAAATCTTCGTTGAGCTGGGTAAGGCGCTGCGTGCTACGTCGCTTGAGGTCGTCAAGCTTTGCTTGAGACTCTGCAATCTTAGGCGAAAGCTGTTGCAGCTCAGTGTCGGCCTGTGTTATGACATCTCGCTGGGCGCTGATCTGGGCGCGAAGGTCTTCGATGGTGGCAGCCACACTAGCTTTGGACTGCAGCTTGTACTTGGTATCTTTAAGCTTGCCCTTGGCATCCGCAGCATCGATTTCCATCTGCTGCAGTTGACTCCTAAGCCTATCCCTGTCGTTGCGCAATGTGGTCAAAGTTGCCATCATCTTGGCTGAATCTTGGTTGATCAGGACTTGAGCGTCACGAATCTCATGTATGCCACGTCGAGCCACGGATTGTGACTGCTTGGAAGCGAGATCATCGATTTGCTCATTGAATTTCGTAATGTCATCATTGTATTTGGTGATATTGCCCACCGTTGCAGAGATAGACTCGAGGTCGCGCTTGTTGCCTGATCGCTCCTCAACTCCTTGGTCCTTCTCCTCGAGCCGAGCAAGTAGATCAGTTCGAGTGTTGCTGAGACGACCGATCTCAGTCTCGAGGGTCGGAATCTCCTGCTCAAGCAATCGCTTCCAAGTATCATAGTCTGACCGCACAGCTCGGAGCTTCCTCAAGTCCTCCTCCAGAGCTGCGAGCTCATCCTTGGTTGTTTCGATAACAGCCTTGGACATCATCTTTTCAAGCTTCTCCTGAAATTTCGAAGATTCTTTTTCATTCCTGAAAGTCCTCTCACACAGCCGACAGACTTGATTAGCCTTGAAAGTTGCACTGCACTTCTGGAAGAAGTCTCCCATTGTTTCGTAGTTTTCCACGTCTGCCTTGAGCTGATCCCGGTTGATCTCAACTGTACGCAGCTCATTCTCATACTCATCAAGATCATCTTCGCCCAAAGCTTCGCGTACTTCTTTCTGGCAATCTGTCATCGTTTTCTGCTTAGCTTTCAGCTCACTCTGCATGATGCTGCGTTTGGACTCTAATAGTTCCAATTCTCGATTGACACTGTCGCGCTGTTGCTCGGCTTCCTTGAGATCGCTTTCTTTCATCCTAAGCATACGCTGATATTCCGAATTCAAGCTCTTAGCTTCCCAGGCACCACCAAGAGTCTTCGTGATGCGATCACTGTGTGCTCCTAGCATGGTATTCAGTCCAGCCTGACTGTCCTTCAGTGACTGATGTATGAAATCCACTCGAGCAGTCTCCGCAGCTTGGTTCGTGGCTTGGAGCATCTCTGAATCAAGGGCATTCTTTCGACCATCCAGGCTCTGCACCTGGAACTCGGCATCGCGTATTTGCTTGTCATAGTTGGCTTGCTCGAGCTCAGTCCTGGCGCTTTGCTGTTTGCTCTCGATATCCGCAAGACGAGACTCCAGGGCCACCTTAGCACCTTCGTCGACTTTCATTCGATCGTGGTTGTTTTGTTCATGGTTGACTTTTCTATCGAGTTCCTCAATGCGAGTGCGTGCATGCTTCTTGTTCCCAGACTGTGAGTTCTTCTGCTGGTTGAGGTTGTCGAGAACCTTCTGTGCATCGTTATACTCAGCATCGTCCTCCCGACGGGCTCGATCATGAGCAGCTTTCTGATCACGTTCCATCTTCTTGATGCGCTCCATGAATTCTTGTACTTCTTCATCTTCCAGCTCGTGTTCGAAGCCTTGTTCGAACCCACGAATCTTGTGCCGCTGCGCCGTCTGGTTGATGACTTCCTGGCGTGCACGCCTGTCACGGTAGTATCGATCCCTGTCAGACTGATGTTTTCCTTGTTCCCTCTCCTTAGCACTGACATCATTGGAATTGGCGTTGAGCTGCTGCACAACAGATTGGTATTTGGCTCTTTGATTGGTAAGATCTGACTTGTAGGATGCTGACTTTTCCGCATAGGACTCGAGCATGGCAGTGAGCTCTTGCTCTGTTTCTTTCATCATGTCGGTAGTGGATCCAATGTCTTCAATGGTACGTTGCTTGTATGCCGCTTCTTCACGTTTGGCACTGAGCTTAGAAAGAATGGTGCTAAACTCGACCGAGCGCTGCCAAGCATCATTGGCCTTGTTTGTGGCATCCTCGATTTGTGTTTTGAGGTCTTTCGTCTTGACTCGAAGAGCCTCAATCTCGTCGGAGAGTAAACCTGAACGCTTCTCTGCGCGCTCTCCTTTGTCTTTGTCTTCCTTTGCATGCTGCTCAATGATCTTCAACTTACCCAGCTCCTCCTTTTGCTTTTTGCCAAGGACCTTGATGTTGTCAATTGCTTTCGTGTACTTGAGGGCCTCAAAGATTTCGTCAAATTTCTTCTTGAGAGTACTCGGCTCGCTCATGGGCCACAAGCTCTCGTCCTGATGACAAAAGATGACATTGTCGAGCACAGCTTTAGACACTCCAAGGTACTGAGGCAGCATTTGGTCCAATTCTGCTACTCGAGACGACATTGACACGCGTTCACCATTTCTGATCATAAGAAGTTGGCCTTCAAGAGTTTTCATGGTTCGAGTAGTCTTCTTCACGGTGAGCTGCAGACTCCGAGTTGCCACCATCTTGGCGCCGGAAGTACTTTTGAAGGACAGTTTGACCTGTGCAAGAACCTCTTTCTCACCCGCGAGCTATGGAGGTCAGCAAGACTCCGATGGCGATTGATCTCAAGGTCATACCTTTGGGTCGTGAATGAAAGCACCGCCCTTGCTATTTGGTGGCTGGTCTCCAGTGGTGGCATACTTGAGACACTCGATGATCGTCTAGTTTGCATTAGCCATGACATGCCCTAGTACAAAACGATGGCTAACCTACAGTTTTGCCTGAACCATTCATGCCAACAATCAAGGTCAATGGAGAGTAGAACTGAATCGTTTCGCTGCGAGTGTTGTCGAAGGAGCGAATGCCCAACACGGACAACTTGTCGATGAGCGCTGGTTTCACAATTAGTCGGGTCTGTTGCTCTTACAACATGGAGTACATACACCTGCAGGAGTATTAGCAATGCTGGAGATCAAACAATGAGCAGAGACCTACATCTTGCCGGCTTTAGTTGTGCGGATACTCAAGTCATGTAATGCTTTCGTGAACTCCTGCTCAACTAGGTGAGATAGTTATGAGGATGAGATGAGAAATAAGTGGCAAAGCTGCCTATGTGACTTCGACCGTGAAAGTGAAAGCAGATCAGATCAGGCAGCCGCGCTCGTTCCACGCGACTTCGAGCCGTTTTGAGCTGTGACGAAATTCCGCCAAGACTTTGCATTGGACAACTTTTTGGTATTCGACGAGCTGACTCACTATTGCACATTGACTTAACTGCCTATAGTCCGGAAAGAAGTTCAGTCCAAAGTACAGACACAAACCATCATGGGAGCTACTACACTACATCTCCGCTCTGAGTCCAAGGCTCTAGAGCACCGCTCAGCACTGACTCCAACAACTGCCAAAGCTCTGATAGATGCTGGCTACACTGTGAATGTCGAACGCAGTCCTGTACGCATCTTTGACGACAGTGACTTCGAGAAGGTCGGCGCAAAGTTGGTTCCCGAAGGATCTTGGCCAGATGTGCCCGCAGAGCATATCATCATCGGCCTCAAAGAGCTTCCAGAGAACGACACATTTCCCCTCAAGCATACACATGTGCAGTTCGCACACTGCTACAAGAACCAAGGAGGATGGGAGCAGGTTCTATCAAGATTTCCACGAGGGAAGGGCACATTGCTAGACCTCGAATTTCTGGCGGAAAACGGCAGACGTGTTGCGGCCTTTGGTTACCATGCTGGTTTCGCAGGAGCAGCATTAGCGGTGCAGGCATGGAATTACCAGCTGCAAACAGGCAAGGCGGACGGCATGCCAGGTGTCAAGCCGTACGATAACGAGGACGCCCTGATCAAGAAGATTAAGGAGGACCTAGCTGCGGGCGAGAAAAAGACAGGACGAACACCTCGCGCATTAGTGATTGGTACGGATGAACTCGGAGTCCCAGCATTGTGACGGCCACTAATCACGCTCCCAGGCGCACTAGGACGATGTGGACGTGGTGCAGTCGAACTATTTGAGAAGATTGGTCTCTCTGCTGAAAACATCATCAAGGCAAGATATACAAGATACTGTAATTTGCAGGAGGACTAACGCTCAACAGTGGGATATGGCCGAGACTAACGCCAAACCTGGACCGTACACCGAGATTGTGGAGAGTGACATGTATGTGTTCATGAGGTGTAACGTTTAGAGCCTGCGCTAATCTCAAGGATAGTTTTGTCAACTGCATCTACCTTTCCGAGAAGATACCACCTTTCATCGATGTGAAGAGTCTGTCAAGCTCAAACCGCAAGCTTGCGGTTGTCTGCGATGTATCTTGCGATACGACAAATCCTCACAGTACGTACAGACCTAAACACAATTTCTGCAAAATCTAACCTGTCTTGATAGACCCAATTCCCATCTACAAGATCAATACTACATTCAGTCACCCAACAGTACCAGTGGACGTGCCAAACGAGCCTCCTTTGAGTGTGATCTCGATTGATCACCTGCCATCACTGTTACCACGCGAAGCAAGCGAAGCCTTCTCTGGCGCACTGCTACCATACCTGAAGCAGTTGAATGACTGGAAAAACCAGCCGGTCTGGCAAGGAGCAGAGAAATTGTTCAAGGAGAAGTGTGATGGTCTGCCTGAATCAGTGCAGGAAGATCATATTAAGGGCCTGTGATCAGTGGACGTGCCAATGAGACTACGAGTCGATGCTAGATAATAGAACATGATGACTGGCCACGAACGAGCATTCCAGGGGTCTATACTAGAATACTTAGAAAGTACATACACTCGACAGCAGAGTCACGTGACATGAAACAGAGATGGGATGAGGCTCAAACCCGAGAGTTTGGTAGCTGACGATCGCACCCCGATGGCCAAGCTGAAATCCTCTTGTCGAACTCATCGGACGATCAACTACAAATGTTGCTTCCTGAACCGAGCACAGGCATCGAAGAGAGTGTTTGTCTGTGACTTGGCGTGCCCCTGCGACCGCCGGAGCACTGGCCGCGCAACCCAGTCGCATTCTCGAAGACGAGACCAGAGTGGATCATGGACCAGTATAGCGAGGTAATGAAGCACTCCCCTGCTTTCCCCCTCGAAGGTCGCCGTCAGATGTAACACTCTCGATCCGCATCCCGATCGCTGACCCCAGTGGTGGGTGCGGATGCGCATGCGGCTGAAACAACAGCAGAATGCTGACTACGCGGACCCACAGATGTTCGACAGCTCAGGCCATATGCAGGATGGTGACAATTATATGAACAATCTTATGGCCGGTGGTGGCATTGACTTTTCTGCTTACGACCTCGATATGTCTATGGGTGATAGTGGAAATATGCAAGCTCAGCAAGACTCGCTGTCACCGTCACAGCAGCAGCAGAATCAACAACAACACCAGCAACACCCGCAGCAGCAGCAGCAGCAGCAGCATCAGCATCAACAACAGCACCAGCCGGAGCAGTACCAAAATAACCAGCAAGATCAGCAGCAAGGACAACCGCAGCAACAGCAGGACCAGAGGCAGCAGCAAGCCCGTCAACAGGATGATGCTATGGACGATGTAGATGGGATGGGACAAGGCGCAGAGGCAAGATTGCAAGGGACGACAGTCATCGGTGCTGGTCCCCTTCCTACTAGCTATGGCATGCAGCTAGGCTCTAGTGCTGGCAGTCAGTTGACCGAGTTTACAAAGAGGCGGAACTGGTCCCAGCGTGTCGTCGAAGAGATTAAAGATTTCCTCCACATCCTCAGCCCGGACGGTCGTATCTTGTATGCTTCTCAATCCGCTCGGCAACTCACCGGCCATAATGATTCCGCCCTGACTGGCCAGCTCATCTTTGAGTATCTACATCCAGACGATGCTGGCATCTTCGTGCGCGAGTTCAATGAAGCGATCTCGACTGGCAACTCTCTCCGATTCTTTTACCGCTTTCGCCGGCCGGACAATACTTATGCTATCTTCGAGTCACATGGTCATCCTCACCTCACATCTGAACTTGGCACGTTCGATCCTAGCATTACACCACCAAGCAGTTTGTGTCGCGGCTTCTTTATGATGGCGCGGCCATACCCAACGAAGAATGCATATCTGCTAGATTCCTTCCTTGAACACAAAATGGAGAATGAACGGCTCAAGAAGCGCATCTCAGAGCTGAAGCATGAGGAGCAGGAAGAACTCCTCGAAGCACGGCGTACACATTCGAATACAGCAAATCACCAATCAAACCCTGGTGTCCTTGGCCCTAACAACGGTGGCCACGTCCCGTCTCTCCAGCACTCCAACTCTCTCGAAAGTAACAACACCGCGTCCATGATGTCCGACACTGGAGCCGCACCACTGACCCACTCCCATCCATTCAACCCAGCCATGCCACCACCCGCAAAGCCAACAATCAGCAACCACCCACTGACACAACAGAATCTCTCCGAAGCCCTTGCAGCCTCCCGCCCCGACAGCATCAACGACAAAATGGCCCGTTACGAAGGTGTAACCCATCTCGAATCCATCGAAATGCTCACCGGCCTCCTCTACCGTGATGGCGAGCGCGCAAACGGCATCTCCACCGGCGCAGCCTCGCCCACACTGATCCGCGGCGACGCCGGCATCGATATAGCAGTCGACAAGGACGGCCGTCCCACCATGCCCGGCGTTGGTGGGAAGCCCGCGCATGGCAGTGGCGACCTGAACGACAAGAAGAAGAAGGTGAAGGTTGCAGAGGAGTTTGTGTGCACGGATTGTGGCACGCTTGATAGTCCCGAGTGGCGCAAGGGACCGTCGGGACCTAAGACGCTGTGTAATGCGTGCGGCTTAAGGTGGGCGAAGAAGGAGAAGAGGAGGACGGGTGTTAGTATTAGTGGGACGAGTGGTGGCGGTACGGGTATGGGTAGTGGTGGTGGGACGGGAGGCACGACGCCGACACAGTGGCAGAAGCAAGGTCAGGAGGGCTATGGATATGCGGATGGGAGCTGAGTGAAGTGCGACTTGGGCTAATCCTGGAGCTGGATTCCTTCACGCGTCGGAGTCTCCGTCTTTCGAACGATGAGGACTGATTTCTGGGGTTTTGAGAATGTGTCCCGCATATCCTTCACCGAGGCTTGCGGTAGCTCCTGGCGTCACGATCTGGCCTCAGCATTACCGGCTCACGCAATCGATCGTTCATAACACGCCAACGAAGACAGGTGTGCCTCGGCCTGCTACAGGCTCTCATCAAGCATTGAGGTTCATGCTTCCGGCCACGAAAATATAGTTGTGTGGCGTGTGGCCAGCATATTACATACAAGCTACGACCCATAGGTGCTAGTTCGCAGGAGCACTTCCAGGCTGGCAAGGAGGTTTGGGGTCAAGATTGGGGACGATAGGTTCGTCTTGACGAGAATCAGAGAGTGCCAAGGGTACTCGCATGGAGTTTCGAGGGATCCGCAAGCTGTGATCCGGTGTCTGGATAGATTGGACGACGTGCATGTGCTCGCAGGAAGGTGGAAGTGCGGGAATGCGAGGTTAGAGGAAGAGTAGCTGTGCGGTGTAGTGGGATGTCGAAGTCAGGATCATCATTGATCGATACCGTCGAGATAAATATCGTTAGCAGCAGTATCAACTAGACCGCGACTCAGCCACTTGCAGACTCTGTTCATGGAACATGCTCCCCGTTCGTCATGAAGGCGCGAGTCGTCACTACACACATACAACTTTACAGAGTTTTAGATGCACACCTTTTGGCAGGAGCTAAGGTATCCAGGTCTCATTTGGTTGCTTTATACTAAAAAAAAAAAACTCATTCTAGCACATACGACCACAGGCGAGTGAAAACAGGCCATCCCGTCCGCTCTGGCGTACTTAAGCACTCGACCGGCTGCGTAGTAGTTGGGTGGGTGACCACCAGCGAATTTCAGCTGTTGTATGTCTCACTTTCTTTTTACTTTTTTCTCCCTCGGATTGAGGTCAGAGCTCACTATCTTATTGCCACCCTGCGCCAATTGATCCTTGAATCTGTAGTGATATTGTATGATTGTGAACTTTTGCGGCTCAATAAGAGACCTGATAGACCTGATCCTCCTCGGTCGATTGCAAGACCGAGCCTTGATGCGTCGTATCGTCACCGCCGTCACTGTCACACGACCACCGACAGCACATTGTCTTACTGAGTGATCTGCTTGTCGCAGTTTCCTGCATCCAGTCCACCGTTTTTGTTCATAGTCGAGAGTACTAACAGTGCTCATCTCTCACGTTGCCAGTCCACAGCCATTCTCCTTCTTTCTCCTCTCCTCTCCTCCTCTCCTCACAATCTGCCGCCAATCAGCAACATCATCGCATCATCGCCAATTAACCCCACACACATTCCCGCTATGCCCTCTACTACCACCACCAACACCACAACCAGCACCACCATCCTCCTCCTAATCGCCCTCCTCCCTCCCCTCACCATCTCTTTCTTCCTCCTCCCAACACGCTTCGCAGCCACAGCCCGAGCCCGCCGCGGCCTCTCCGACGGCGCAATCCTCTGGATCCTCGGCTACAGCATCCCCTACCTCTCCCTCATCGCGACCGACTACGCCCTCATCTCCGGCATAGCTGCAGCCATTCTCTGGGGAATATCGTGGATAGCCTTCTTCACGGCCGCTGTGTGGATGTTACGGAAGGAGGTGCTTAGGACGAGGGGGATGGGGTGTTGGGGGTG
>Ga0268246_10000967_pt1 | contig 11143 bp, 4 predicted proteins | sample AgamicOrSfe_FD_200242 | JGI IMG/M metagenome (GOLD analysis project Ga0268246, IMG submission 200242) | Agave microbial communities from Guanajuato, Mexico - Or.Sf.e (v2) (version 2) | ecosystem: Host-associated > Plants > Phyllosphere > Phylloplane/Leaf | place: Guanajuato, Mexico | collected...
CTGCGAGACCTCCGGTGAGGCTTGAAATGCTGCTCAGCAAATCCTCAACCTTGGCCCTCTGTGCAGCGCTTATCTTATAGTCCGTGCGCATGTTATGCATATCAGCCAATACAGCCTCTCTGGTATCAGGATCGTCGTCAATCACAGACATGGCACCGAGTAACGTTGTAGCCTCGACGTGCTGAGGATGAGCTTCGATGCAGTCAAAAAGCTGCTCCTTTGCGACTTTCCGCTCTTGTTCGCCACCCTTCGCCCAGAGGATCTGAGAGAGCAGGCACACGGCCTCTGGCTGGTTGTGACTCTCCTCGAGAGCTGCACGGAACATGTCGAGAGCGTCATCGATGTTGCTCTGCTGATAGTACGATAGACCTGCGGAAAGATGAGCAGACAGTCTAGTCTTCCTCACTTCGTCAGACCGCATTGCTTTAGGATCAACTTCTGCAGTGAGATCGAGCACTGTCTGGGCATTCTCAATCGCACCCTCTACGTCTGCCACGGCAAGCTGGCATCGAGATAGGTCTGCTTTCGCATTTGCAAATTGTCCCAGCGACTTCGCGTCCTCGGATTGCTCATATCGTGCTTCGGCATCTGCACAGACTGCTTCCAGACTTGTGACCGCACTGGCGTAGTCTCCGATTCGTTCTTGCAGAAGTCCAAGCAAGTGCAGGAGCGCCATGTTGCCGTGCAGTTGAGATGTTAGTTGTTGTAGTGCAAATATGGGCTGCACTAGATCTGTAAGTTTGCTGGCATTCGCGCCGATAGTATTGTCAAACGACGCCACCACATAGTTTTGCTTGACCGCCACGGCAGACGCATTCGCAATCTCCATTGCATGCGTGAAATGCGACAGAGCTTCTGTGACATCTCCGACTAACAATGCAATTAGCCCTTCACCAACCCATGCCTGGGGCAGTTCTGGATCTGTCGACTGTGCACGGGAGAATGCATTGTGGGCTAACTCAACATCACTTTGCGTCAGATATAGCGTTCCAAGATTCGCCCATGTCCGTGCACTTCGCTCATTGAGATGGAGACTGCGCACGAACGAGTGCTGTGCTATGCGAGGATTCATTGTAGTGGTGACGACTCCAAGTGCATTCCAGAATTCTGCGTTGCCAGCTTCGAGCTCAATGGCACGCTTGAAAGATTTGATGGCGGATTTGATGTGTTTTGAGTGTTTCTTCGTTGAAGATTGCCCGTAGTGCTGGAGATGGGCATGCCATTCAATCCATCCTAGATTGTACCATGCGACAGCTTGTGCATGCTCGTTCGATGTAGAGATATGCAAAGCGGCTTTGTAGGCGATGATAGCCGCCGTCAAGGGTAATTCTGGTTGCGGAGGTGGTGTATCACTCGAGTCAAGAGCCTCGATCACAGCTTCAGCCGATATTTCATCGTTCAGTGGTGACTCTTCTGCCATGTCTCGATGCGATGAGATTACCTCTTGGACGGCCTTCAACGGAAATGGAGCGAGATTTCCTGGTAGCAATATAAACACAGAACAAGCATCGCCAACCGCGCGCCAGAAGTTAAACGCAGTCTGCTGAGCATTGTCCATCTTCGAGGCCAGTACGAGAGCTTGCTCGGCACAATGTGCTGCACGACCAAAGAAGCCACTCTCTATACTATGCTGAGCCCGCTCAATCAGAGTCTGCAAGTATGCAATAGCCACACCGAACTCATTTGGTCGACCATCTAGAACCTGCTGGTAGCGAGTCATAGCCTGATCATAATCGGACAACTCCCTAAAGACGTTCGCCAGCATGTACTGCGCGAACCACGCATTATCTGAATTGCGTCCTGCTTCGAGTGTCTGAGCATGCTCTAGAGCTCTCTGAGCAGCAATATAGCGACCCGAGCTATGATAGCTTTCTCCAAGTCCGACCCAAGCGTTATAGTCCAATGGTGCGATACGCAGAGCTGCTTGAAAAGAGATCACAGCCTTAGGATATTCCTGCTTGTTCATCTGCACGACACCTAGTGCTGAGAATGGCCAGCTAACACCCTTTCGTTTTGAGCCTGGTGCTGGCTTACACGCTCCAGAATCTATGGCTCTTTTTGTGACTAACTCGACCAATTCCCATTCGCCGTTGTTTGCAAAGTCTTGTGCAAGACGCTTCGCTGCATCGATTTCTGACGCAGAAAGCTCGAACGCCTTTTGAAAACACTGTCGAGCGCGTTTGCGGTCTTTGGTATAATCCGCATAGTAGATTCCCAGACTGGTGTATGGTGGTGCATAATTTGGATTCGTGCGAAGGGCGTCAATAAAGCGCGCGTATGGCCCATCTCGGCTTTTTCGTGAAGCTTTGTCTGTTTTTAGATTCCAGCCACATTGTCCAACACGGTATAATGTTTGAGCTTTCAACTCTGATGAAGCATGACGATCGGCGGGTAGTCCGTCGAGATAACCATTCAAAGTTGTAAGACCTCCTGCAATGTCACCGGTGAGCACTTTACACCACGCAGCCTCCGTACCAATTCGTGCATTTTGGGGATCACGTTCCGAAGCACGCTCGAGAAAATCTACGGCTTTTCCATACTCCGCTTGCTCCTCGTAGATCAGACCAACACCAAGTAAGGCAGCGGTAGATTCTGCCCTGCGCGTCAGGATGTCGTTGAATAGCTCACGTGCTTCTGGATGGTTCTTTGGCGATTGATAGTACACCAGTGACATCGCTAGATTGCTGTTCATGGCGTCTTTCGAGTGCTGTAGTGGCAACCCTGACTTTTGTGCCTCGATATTGTAGAGCGTCATTCCTGAACGACACACGTCCACACAGCTTTCGTACTCGTCAATGGATAAGTAGTGATCGCTAACAATCCTGTGTGCAAAAGCTGAACCTTTGCTGTCTTCCAGTCCTTCCACTAGCAATATCAGACGTTCTTCTTCACTCAGCTGTCTTGGCTTCTCCGGCTCCACTTCTTTGGTCTTCTCCACAGACTCGGGACTATCGTCATTTGCGGTGTGGCCATTAGGTGGGGGCGCCTTGATGTCTTGCCCAAAGTATCCTCGCAGTACCTTGGCTACACCAGAATCTGAAAAGAGCCGGATGAAGTCGAGTAAAGTATTTCTGTCGATATCTGTGATGTTCTCCACATCTTGCCACTCCAACTCCAATTGCCAGGCGAGAACGAATGGATGTCTGATGATGACCATACCTTGTGCTAATTGCATAACTCGTTCCCTCTTGGCGCTCTTCTCACTTTGTGGAAGTGAAAGCAAATGATCATATGCCCGTGTTAAGAGCTTCTCCTCATAGGTGCGTCGCACATCATCGTCCCGTGTCCAGTTGATGATCTCAGTGTAGATGCTTTCCAGATCACTCTGAGCGAATACCTCTCTTGTCACTTCTGCAGAAACTTGGCCAATCTTTGCTCCAAGACGTGTTCTTCGCTCTCCGATCTCCCGATTGATGCGCTCTGTCTCTTCGGTCTCGGTGATCTCAGCTAATCTCGTATATGTGAAGCCTGGATGCGGAGCGCGTCCTTCGAGGAAGTCGTATATCGCGCTTGTGGGTAAGTAAAGCTCTCTCAGGGCGTTCTTATAGTCGCGTTGAGTGCCATTGTGTTTGGCATGCTCCACAGCATGATCAACCACAGTTTGGCACTCGTGCTTGTCGTCTCTGGTTCGAAGTCAGTCTCGTACATCCAATATTTCCGGGCAACCCACTTCTCAGCATAAACTTGAGCAAGCCCTGATGAGGCCGCAGTATGTCCTTCCACACCCTGTGCTCCGAGTGCTTCACATGCTTTTATAAGACCTTTCCAAGCCAAGTCCTCCTCTGGTTTGAGCTTCGTAGCTGCCTTGTACGCGTCTACCGCAGGATGCAGCTGCCCTTGTTTCTCGAGAGCTCGGCCCAAAAACACATTCCTTCGCCTTTATTAGTCATGGTGGAAGTTCTCTGATTCGTGCTTGGCTGCTGTACCCAAAGTAATTCTTGCCATCCGACTCCAAGACTATCTTCGCTTGAGCAGCGGCTTCTGCAAAGTCTTGAGCATCGAGTGCAGCTTTCGCTGCCTTTAGAGCTTGTTTCACATTTGACATGACCTCGCGAGATGGCGTCTTTGAAATCGCTTCTTCTGCACCAGCGCCTCGAGTCTCACACCGAGAAAGCACAGAAAATTCACCACGCAAGGAAATGCAAAAGACAAAAGGAATGTTTGATATCTCAATTGACGATCATAAGCTCGTATGCAAGATCTCTACATATTTGGAATGGAATTATAGATGACGACCGTCACGTGCCGAATTTTGCCTCTTGTCGTAAACATTCGTAGGCAACCCCGTACTTGCCACTTCGTAGCCAGCGCATAACAACTCGCCCTTCGGAACATTTCATCTTGCCTGACTTTTTGATCTTGTACTGCGTCTTCGAATACATCTTCCTGTGCATCGGGACTCCCCAGTGTTCTGTGTGCTGTGAGTCCAGGCTTGTTGTTGTGACTGCGGCTCCACCCGGGGGCCTGCCATTGACGACGGTGAGGGAGGTATCACTCAGATTCCAGGATGGTGTTAGAGCTCCACATCGACGGCACAGCCTTTCGAGACATTAAGAACAGAGAGGTCACCCTACATGGCATCAATGTTGCTGGCGATGCCAAGAATCCCAGTCACCCGGACATACCATCACACGAGAAAGAGCACTTCTTTGATGGGGATAATGTCTCTTTCGTAGGGAGACCATTTACGCTTGACCAAGCGCCAGTGCACTTTGGACGCTTACGCCAATGGGGCTACAATACGATTCGATATATATTTACCTGGGAAGCGATTGAACATGCAGGGCCTGAGAAGTACGACGAGGACTTCATACAGCACACCATCTCAGTGCTCAGACTAGCCAAGCGGTATGGCTTCTATGTACTCATGGATCCACACCAAGACGTGTGGTCACGCTACACAGGAGGTTCTGGAGCGCCGATGTGGACGATATATGCTTGTGGGTTGGATCCGACCAAGTTTGCTGCCACCGAGGCTGCACTCGTACAGAACACATGGCCTGATCCAGCTAAATTTCCGAAGATGGTGTGGGCAACAAGTTATGCGCGGCTGGCTTGTCAGGTGATTTTTACAATGTTCTGGGCAGGGAAGCAATTCACGCCGCTTGCAATCATCGATGGCGTGAACATACAAGATTACCTCCAGAGTCACTTCATCAATGCTTGTGCGCACCTTGCTCGTCGAATGCACGAGGCTGGTGACCTAGACAAGGAAGTTGTGATTGGTTGGGAAAGCATGAACGAGCCAAACAGGGGCATGGTTGGTCTCGCAGATTTATCAGTGATCCCGGCAGATCAACCACTAAAGTTAGGAACTTCACCGACTGCTTGGCAAGCCATCTTGACTGGATCAGGTCGTGCCTGTGAGGTTGAGGTCTGGGGGTTTGGAGGGATGGGTCCATATAAGAGTGGTAAACAGCTTGTCGATCCAAAAGGAACAACCGCTTGGCTGTCGGCGGATCACGATGACTCTAAATACGGCTGGGAGCGTGGCTCTGATTGGAAGCTAGGTGAATGCATATGGGCGCAACATGGAGTCTGGGATCCTCAGCATGATAAGCTCTTGAAGAGCCAGTATTTTGCCAAAGAGCCATCGACTGGAGCGACGATCAATTATGAATACTTCACAAACAACTACTTCATGAGCTATTTCAGAAGCTACAGAGATGCAATCAGGGACGTGTTTCCAGACACGATCATGTTCTGTCAACCACCAGTTCTTGAGCTCCCACCCTCGCTGAAGGGCACATCAGATGATGACCCGAATATGGTTTATGCACCACACTGGTATGATGGTGTTACCTTGATGAACAAGAAATGGTATGATCTCACTTGCTGATATCTTGTCAAAATGCTGATTCATACAGGAACCGTGTTTGGAATGTTGACGTTTTTGGCATTCTCCGACGTAGATATCTAACACCAGCATTTGCTGTCAAAATTGGCGCATCAGCAATAAGAAATTGCTTCAGAGATCAGCTTGTGGCAATCAAGAAGGAAGGTCTCGATTACATGGGCTCGCACCCCTGCGTATTCACCGAGATTGGGATTCCCTATGACATGCAAAACGGTGCAGCATACAAAACAGGTGACTTCACCAGTCAAGCATTGGCAATGGATGCGAATCACTTTGCACTAGAGGGAAGCAAGAGTAACTTCACATTTTGGAACTATACGGCAACAAACACCCATGAGTACGGAGATCAATGGAATGGAGAAGACCTTTCAATCTACTCTTTGGATGACCACGTCCTACCACTGAGTGCAACTTCGAGGAATACCTCCACAGCATCACTTTCAGGCGTAGCGAGCGAGAGCGAGTCGTCGAGTAGTGCTTCTCTTGATACAAAGTCCAAGGTCGGGTTATTGATCAGCACGAACGGAAGCGAGGCAGGGCACTTCCGGGCTGCCGAAGCGCATATACGACCAACACCGGTTTATACTCATGGTGACGTTCTCTCTTTTGGCTTTGACCTGAAAAATGTCGAGTTCAAGATGACTGTTTCGACACAGAGATCCGCGACAGAAGAGTCGTATACAGAAATCTTTCTACCAACATACCATTTTACGCGAGGGCAGTTCGACGTACAAACCGATGACGGAAGATGGGCTCTTGACGTGGATGAGTGCCAGGGAACAACCACGCAGAGATTGAGGTGGTGGTATCCGGCTGGTCAGCATTCGATCAGTATCAAAGCAGCTCCGAGACGTGCAGGTCGCACTTCACGGGACAAGCCGACGGACCAGTGTATGGATAAATGCAGCATGATGTGAATAGCATCATTTCGAATTATCAATATCAAAAGCTCGAGGTTCAGAGATATCTGAAACAAGCGCTGACATTTCGTAATGTGATGAGGCTGGTTATAATATGCATCTCATACTTTAATAGGGCTGAAGGGTGCCCTGTAGATCGGTAGAGATGATCTTCCTCGGCGGTCGTCACGTCACATGGTCGACAATAAACACCGGATGCGTACGAAGTACACGGGCTCATTCCATTCGCAGTCTCACATCCATCATCATCGCTCCTGTGCACTGTAGATCTACCGCCGTGATTGCTGCAGGCTCATGATGCTGTTCGTGCGACTGTGTAATCGCTCAGTCCTCATTGTGTGTGATCAATACAGCTCGAGCTCGAGGTCAGTAAACAACTTTCAAAAGTCCAATCTAGCCTCTAGATCTTGTGCTCTTGGAGAGTGAGGAACAGTGCATCAAATTCAATCTCAAACACTCTGCCAGCTTCCATTGTGACGTTGCAGGATCTTTCAACTGACTTTCCCTATTGCTAGAAGCAATGAACGGTAGCAATGGCGATTCGCATGGAGCCTCTTCGGGAGACCTAGACCTACCTCAAATACTCGCCGCCCTCCAAGCCATCTACGAACCTCAGTCTTCGAACGAACAACGCCACAATGCCACAACCTTTCTCGAGCAAGTCAAGTCCAACTCTGCGGCACCATCGCATGGCTTCAATCTTGCACAAGACACATCTCAAACACCTATAGCGCGGCATTACGGTCTATCCCTGCTCGAGCACGCGATACGTTACAAGCTTGACGACTTTACAGGCGAGGAGTGTGACACAATAAGAGGGTGGGTGATACAACTGGCACAAAATATCAGCGAGAATGATCCACCCTTCCTTCGTGGCAAGGTGGCCAGGCTGTGGGTCGACCTTGCGGAACGCAATTGGGGTCTCGACTGGATGGACATGGACGAGTCACTGTGCAAGATATGGCAAGGGTCATATGTCCATCACGAGCTGGTTCTATATGTCCTAGAAACCTTGGCAGACGAGGTCTTCAATGTTGACAACACAGGAGCAGCCAGTCTCAGGAGTAATGAACTAGGAAAGGCATGTGTAGAGATCTATACTGCGGAGAACGTCTTGTCTCGTGTGTTCCCTGAGCGCGAGAGTTCGACATCCCTACGCCATGGATCGGAAGGGTGGTTTCACAGGCTGCTGGAGATGCTCGAACGGTGCCTGTGCCAAGATCTCGAACAACAACAACAAGCGCAGACCCGAATGTGCATCAGTAAGATATTAGCAGTGGTGCAAGCCATCGTGCCTTGGATTATTCTGAAAGCTGTCCACGACTCTGAATGCTTATCATTGATCAGCCGTTGCCTCACGACACAAGACTCTGCCATCCAGATGGGCGCCATCGAAGTACTTCATGCCTTGTATCACCGAGCGCCTTGGCCCGAAGAAGGCATCCTGATACTGGCTTGTCCAGTACTCAGTACGGACGGCCTGGCCGTGCTGAGACAATTCTATGATTCGGCTTGCTGCGAAAGCGATGATATCGATTCGGACAAATACACAATGTTGAAAAAGTTCACTGAGATGTTTTGTGCCTTGGTGACTTTCTGGGAAACACGACCACGATTGATTGCTGAGAATTGTGATACCACTGGCATCGCAAGTTTGCTGGTGACAGTCATGCAAGATCCTAGCTTGGCTGTCTCCATTCCAATCGCATTTGTCTGGACAAGGCTGCTCTCTGTTGCAGAGGTTGTGAACTCTGCCGGGGTCACAGAAGTTATTGGTCCACTATTGGAGATCTGTAGTCGCAGGTTATTAAGATATGAGAATCTTCCAACAGAGTCCCAAGATGAAACCATGGCTTTCCTGAACGAGGACTTTGACACTGTTCCGGAGCGGCACGCATTTCTAGGCAATTACCGGCGTTTCTGCATGACTGTCATCGACAAGATCGTCCGAAAGGCCCCCTTCGAAGCAATGCGTCACATACTCAGTCAGGCTGATGAGGCTATGCAAAATCTCTATGCCGGACAGCCTGAGTTTCGGCCTGAGACCTTCACTGTCAATTCTGCCCCAATTCTACGACTTGACGCTCAGTCCACTGTAGTCATGACAGCACTCAAAAGCTACCAGAAATGGATGATCAGTCAGAAGAACAGGGGAAAGCATCATGCCGAGGAATCGTCTGCGTTTGAGGCTGCTGTCATGCAGTGGAGCAAAGCCCTTCTGGAGAAGGATTTCCCTGATCCTATTATCCGCAAGCGTATGTTCCAGCTTATTGTCGAGATCGCTATCCTAGGATTCTCTGGTGCCACCGATTTGTGCCTCACTCTGACTACGGCTGTTTTCACTATGCCTCAGCCGACCGTGTCTCATCGACATCCAACATATGATGAAGCAGTCAAGGACCTGCAGGCAAGCTATCCGCGAGAGCTACAGAAGCTGGCACCTCACTTCTGCGACGACTTGTTTCTCGGGTACAATGGCTTGCATGCTGGAGTGATCAAGAAGGCTACGGAACCATCCCTGGAAGAGAGAGTACGATTAGATTACCAAGCGTTTCTCTTCGTGATCGTGCAACGAACGAGTCGGCTCTCTAGCCAAAATCGTCTTCCGAAACTTGATGAGATGCTGCAGCCCGTCGTGCAAGCTTGGCAGGATCCAAAGATACACGAGTCCCTGCAGTCATTCGAGAGTTTCTGCAAACAACTCCACCTGGACCTTTTCCCTCGAGTTTTCCTTGATCACAACGCTGCTGCGAGCAGACGCGATTGGTCTTTGGTGCCGCTCAAACCTCGAGAGATTGAAATCAGAAATGTCATAAGTGACAATATACAGTTGCTGCCGTTGCAAGGGACACGATCACTACTGTCTGTATCCACTGAACGTCTACGGCCAGGTTCTTCAGCACACCGAGCAGCACAAGCACTATGGAAGGATGTCATTCCAATCATTCTCCCGAAAATCCTTGGTGCCCTCAGTTGTTCGCACGCTTTCGCAAACCCGGACACTTGGTCAAAGTACCCACCAGAAATGCGCACTATCATTGGACGTATCCTTGTGGATCGTGTCTGGCAGTCTGGCATCTCGAATGAGAGCAAAGATGACTTCTACACCAAGGTACGCAATTCGAAAGCCAGCTTGGAAGGTCTTGCTTCTGCAGTGCGGAGCGCTATTCGCGGTGTGAGAGAGGTAGGATACTGGATACTGCACTGTATGAGCATGCTCGGTGATGTCTTCTATTGCCACCAAGATCTGGCACATACACTTGCTGGTGCTCTATTCAACAATGCACGGTTTCTTTCGCCTAATCAGCTCATGTCATTGCTGAAATTGTCGACAGCCCTGATAGAAGGCTGCCCAGCACAATACAGACACAACTTCCTCCCGCCCTTGCTGATCGCACTGATGAGGGAATTGATTGTCAAGCTTACCAATGAATGGGAGGCCACCACGACAAGAACCGAGACTAGTGCTAACGACGATGCGCTGGACCAAGAAATGAAGGCTGAAAGCATACTACGACACTTGACGCATTCTTGCGTGACACTCGTCTCGAACATGGTGGTAAAGCGATCAGAATCTGCCGCTCCCGTCAAGCATGAGAATGGTAACGGCAGCAATGGTACAAACGGCCAGGATGTAGACGTGGCAGCTGGAGGTGACAGTGCTGCTCTTCGTAGTCTAGTCATCAACGATGAGGCAGTACTGGAAAGTTTGGTAGTGTTCTGCAATCATGCTTTACGCATGCGAGACTCCCGGTGCTGCAGTATCATCACTCGCGTGCTGCGGAGTCTCATACCTGAGTTCGCAGAGTACGTTGATGTTCCCCGCCTCAGTCATCACTGTACTCACCGCTAAACATACTTCCCCTTAGACCCACCGCCAAAAAGCCAACCAGTCCAGCCGCTAACATCGAATCTCCCGCACGCAACCCACCACCCCCAATCCCACCCCAGCCCGTCCGCGCCAAAGTCCGCGAATTCTTTGGCTCAACTATCCTCCCTACAGCCATTCTCTCCGTCCACGATGACTACTTCGCAGCGGATCCGACCCTGCAAAAGGACCTTGCCGCCTTGATCGCCGCCATCCTTGTCACATACGCCCCGCACACACCGGCTCCGCGCACAGTCCTGCTCTCCTTGCCCAACATGACACCGGCGCGCGTCGACGCCGCTCTCGAGGGGTTGCTAGCGAATCGCAGCGAGCGGGCACAACGAGGTGCCGTCCTCAAACTGCTGGAGGGTGTGAGAGGCGTCAGTATTTACGAGATGGGAAAGGTGGATGTCAGTGGTGGTAGTAATGCGGCAGCGAGCGCTAAGAAGAGAGGGAGGAGACCGGTGATGGATTATGATATCATGGCGTTGGAGGCGG
>Ga0268246_10000971_pt1 | contig 11118 bp, 9 predicted proteins | sample AgamicOrSfe_FD_200242 | JGI IMG/M metagenome (GOLD analysis project Ga0268246, IMG submission 200242) | Agave microbial communities from Guanajuato, Mexico - Or.Sf.e (v2) (version 2) | ecosystem: Host-associated > Plants > Phyllosphere > Phylloplane/Leaf | place: Guanajuato, Mexico | collected...
AGCATAATGACAGTTTCAGGTTATATAGCGCTGGAGTCTCTGCCGTCCATTTGTGCGGGCGATCCACGGCGAAGGTTAGGAACGCGTTCCTCTGGTCTGCTGAGACTTTCTCCTCGACACGGTCCAGGACTGTTCCAGAGTATGACAACTCAGCTCTGAGCTCACACGGCTCGTCAGTCGTGATCTGAGCAGATAGCTTCAGCTCTGCATCACGATAGTTGTCATCAAGATGTGGCACAGCTTCAAAGTCTTCGATGCGGCTGCTGGGAAATGAGAGCAAGTAGACATCTCTGAAGATACCGGAAAGCCACCATTGGTCTTGATCCTCAATGTAGGTACCATCGCTCCACTGATACACTCGGACATGTAGTGAGTTTTCGTCGTTTCTCCTCACAACATGAGTGACATCAAACTCAGCTGGGTTACGACTTCCTTGTGAGTAGCCAATCTCGACCCCATTGAGCCATACATGGTAAGCAGAGTCGACGCCTTCAAATCTCAGTCGCAATTGTGACCCGTTTGTCCATTGTGAAGGGACTTGAAACGTCTTCTTGTAGCTACCTGTCGGGTTCTCCGATGGAACGAAAGGAGGGCATACAGGTATTGGAAATACCACGTTGGTATAATGTGGATGTCCGTAACCCTGGAGCTGCCAATGACCAGGAACAGTGATCTTCTTCCATTCGTGTGTAGTGTCCAGTGAAGATCCGGACGTTTCTGTTGAAGGTGTCAAAATGGTCTCAGGCACTTCGGGAGCCAGCACTGGCGAGGATGCATAGTGAAAGTCCCATTTCCCATTGAGCGAGAGGCGCTCTTCAGGAAGCCAATATGCTCGTGGGGGTAGTCGATTTCTCTGGACTATCTGCTCATTGCAGTAGTCTGGAACTTTCTCTTCGTGCATGATGTCGCCCTCAGCCCTCGGCAAGGCTCCTGTCTACCTTATGGAGAGTACCCAGGTGATACACAAACACTCGATGGATGAAGGCAAGTGGTGGCTGACGAGCGGGGTAAGCTTCTCGGCTCGGCGTAGAGTGGTCCGAAATGCAGAAAGAGGAAGGCACGACAAGGTCACTTCTAAGCACGACAAGGTAGTTTTGATGCAACAAGGTTTTGACGACCTGCAGATCTCTCATAGTCGGCCCTGCCGCCGTATCATACACCGTCAATCCTAGCATGATTGCTAATGCAATGCGGAAGTCACAAGACAGTCAGCAGCGGGGTATGCATACCTGCGGCACTCTTTGCCGCAAGATCGAGCACTTATATCTCTCGTCTCACCGCTCACACTCCACCTTGTCTGTGAATCAGTATATCCAGCATCATGAAGTGGAACATTCTTTGCTCTATCATCGCCATCTCCGCGAGAGGGTTAGTCGCTGCCACCCCTTCTTGGCCTAATACACCTTTCAAGACATCTGGACGTCAGATCATTGATCAGTCAGGTAATAATGTCGTCTATGCTGGTGTTAACTGGCCTGGCGCAGCAGACACGATGCTGCCAGAAGGTCTTCAGTACCAAAGTATCAAGAACATCGTGAACAAGATATCTAGTCTTGGGGCGAATGTCATCAGACTGACCTACGCCATCGAGATGATTGACGATATCTATTCATACAGTCCGAACTCGACCCTACAGAACACTTTGATCAACGCCCTTGGGACTGTGAATGGGACCATCGTTCTTAATGAGATCCTGAAGAAGAACTCGCAGTTCACGCCGTACACCACACGTCTTGAGGTGTGTATAGTGTGTAGGGCATGTGAACACAACCACTCATACTCTAGCAGGTCTTCGATGCAGTTGCAGCTGAATGTGCAAACCAACAGATCTACGTCCATCTTGACAATCACGTCTCGAAGGCGGAGTGGTGCTGCAGCAATGACGACGGAAATGCCTGGTTCGGTGACACCTACTTCAACGTGACAAACTGGAGAAGAGGACTCGCGTTTATGGCAGACCATGTAAGTGAGCAACCTGGTGCCCAATGACTCCAAGCTCATGGATGTCCAGGCCAAATCGTGGAAAGCACTCACCTCAATGTCATTGCGAAATGAGCTTCGAGAGCCTACTGACAATGCCACACTCGACCGTACCGAGTACAACTGGGCAGACTGGTACGATAATGTCATTCCAGCAGCTAATGGCATTCATGCAAACAATCCCAACACATTGATATTCTTCTCTGGCGAGAACTTTGACACCACGCTAGCTCCAGTGACTGTGGGTGCGAACCTCGGCGGCGGTAGAGTTTTTGACATCTTAAAGCTCAAGTTTCCGCATCGAGCCGTCTTTGAGCTGCATAACTACCAGAACTCAGCCGTGAACTGTAGCCAGATCTTGCCAGGCCTGTACACTGGTGGTTACAATGCCATGAACCTGAGTGATACTTCTGTCCTCAATCATGCACCTGTCGTTCTCACAGAGTTTGGCTTTGGGCAAGACAACACCACGTACTTGTTGCCATACTCAGAGTGTATTCGGGAATACCTTACGACGTTTCCCGGAGGACCTGGAGGCTGGATGCAATGGGTGCTTGCAGGCAGCTACTATATCAGGCAGGGAACGCAGGATGAAGATGAGAGCTGGGGTACATTCTTTCCTTCCATCAATGCAAGCGCGTGACCGAAGCTAATTATCACATCATAGGTCTACTCAACCACGACTGGAGTGCCTGGAGATCGCCACAAGCTGTTCAGAACTACACGAAGTTGTTCATTCGTGAGACATTGAAGGGCTGATGGGCAGTAACGTACAATGGTGTGAGGTTGAGTGCACACAAAGCAAGCTCCGAAGGGGACGATAATGGTGATGGTCAAGTACTCGTAGTGGTAATAGTTTGATGCTGGTGAAAGAAGGGGCGCCATTTGTGTATCGTCACGTGACGTGTTATCAAGGTTTCACCAATGGAAGATCGTCATCTCTTCCAAGCTTTATTTTGCACAAGTTTCGGGACATGGGGAAATGACGACCTCCAACAATTCCATCAAGTAGTCGCGTGTGTGCTGTCTCTCTTTTGCACCTGCGCTGGGCACAGTTCTTCCAGTGATCACGATGGCATCCCCGGAGACGACTGCAAAGCTTCAGCAAGTCACAAACCTTGGTCAGCTCAACAGCGCGATCATATTCAGCATCGCAGCAACAGCATTGGCAGTAACAGTCTTGCCTTGGCGATACTTGCTGAGTGGTGCGCCAGTCTTGACTGCCTCCATCCTCATCGGTGCAGCTAATGGCATCCGCATCTTACCCTTCATCAATCTATGGGTGTTACTTGGATTGGTCAACATTTCCTACTCAATTGCTGCGACATCGTGGCTTTTATACTATGCCTTCGCCATAGGCTGTTATCCTGCAGTCTTGATCTCATGCCTCTTTCAATTCAGTACCGTGGCAGATTTCACGCGTAACAATCTGCGCCGCGTATTACAGATTCTGGACTTCACCGAGGACAAGATTGCTTTCTTTGACCTACCTGCACTCGAGATAGACACTCCTGATGTGAAAGGCGGGCTGATGGTGATTCGAGGCTTGACAATATCATTTTCGACCCTGACAGTGATTGCCCATGGAGTTGAAGTGGGAATCAAGTTGAGTGACGACATGGAGCTTGCATTGGTTACAGATGAAGTCAGGATTGAGTTCTTCAGAAAAATACATGTCACCGACTGTTACGGCAATCTGAAAGGTGGTCTGTACGAGATGACTTTTGGTGAGCTTGCGCCGGACACAAAAGATGCCAATGGCGAGCCCGTCATGTTCGAAACAGATACGCCAATGTTACAAGCAGTTGGAAAGGCTATTGATCGCGTGGAGTCTGGTAGTGTGCACCGAAAGTCTGTTGATATGGGATCATCTGGCAGTCCAGCATTCTCTCGAGTGCCGACTATCCCAAACAATAGCGACGTCACCCCATTGTCAATTTCGAGAGCTTCGACGTTGAGATCTGTTGAATCTGTTGACACTCTAGTTGGAGATTCCACTCCATCATCGAGATCGCGGACTTCCACTATGAAATCAGTGTTCGGCCCTCAACCACCACCACTACCTGACCGACAACTTCCACCAACAGTGTTTGGCCCTCAACCTCCACCACTTCCAGAACGACAACTCCCAGCACCAATAAACATACCAGGACAGCAAGAGCCACAGTTCTCACAAAATGCGCCACCACCACTGCCGGGCCATGCACAAGCAGTACCAATGCTCGACCATATGACAGGGGGCTCTCCTCCACGAAACAGTCATTCCCCAACCGAAGCAATGAAGAGTACAAAAGCGCTTTCTCCAGACAACGAAAGCGCGGCGCGAAAGTACAAAGAAGCACTTCGCAACATTGCAGAGACTAGTCCAATAGCACAGGGCCAGAATGAGCTCGAGACACGACACGTTGGCGAGCGATACCTTGGGTCAACACGCATCATTGGAGACACCATTGATCCTACTGACAAGCACGCTCTGCGATCAGCAACATGTTCTTGGCTTCAAGATCAGTCTTCCATCGCTCATCCATCATCCCGCTCGATCAAAGTCACCACGATTCAAGCCATGACTCCACCTCACGTTTCGCGATTCCTTCATCGCCTGCCATTGTTGTTCAGGTTGATGATGTGTCCGCTGACTTACTTTCACCCCGTCATTATAGACTCCATCACCACCGGAGCGTCGGGCGCATGGGTCGAGTCCATGCTTCAGGAGCATGTTTTCAAGGGCTATCCTGAGCAGGATGCTGAACTTCGTCGCTTATGGGCAAAGGTGTCCACTTGGCTGACAGATGCGACTTTCGTCTTCCAAATGGGACCTATCAATGGGCATGCTCAAACTCCAGTGAACACGACACATGACATAGAGACCTATCTTGATATTGACGGTATGTATGGTCCGACGATACAGACTGCAGGAGCTGACAATAGTTAGATATTATGGCCTACCGCACCATGCCCAATGCGAAAGCTACGGAAATGAAGCAAGTTGTCCGCCTTGGCGGAGCCGATGCCAGAATCTTTGTGCCAACCTTTCTGTAAGTCATGTAGACACTGTCATTCTCCACCACCTAACAACTTCCCAGCATGCCTCACCACGAACACCTGCTCCCTCCAGTACCCACATCAGCCGACCGCCGCAAAGGCGAAGCTGCCGTCCGTGACGCCGACGGTCACCCCGCCACTGTCCTCGCTGAGCATGAGCTCGGCAAGCTCGAGCGTGACGAAGCTGCTGGCAAGCTGTCTGTACACGCCCGCTTGCCTGTAGTTGTGGACCAGGAACTACTCAACTTTGTCGCTGCATTGGTCAAAGCGACCAAGCTCATCGAGATGGACAAGTCCGGCTTGACGAGCCCAAAGACTGCTCCCGTTGACGCCGACTCGGATGTCACCAGCTTGGACGAGCGACTCGACGAGAACCAGAGTCTTTCTAGAGAATCGACAAACAGTCAATCTCATGGTCACGGGCGCTTCAAGTCGTTACATATGGGCTATCTCAAGGACATCAAGGGGGTCACGAAGGATTTCACGGGCATGACCAAAGACTTTACAAAGTCTGTTGGTCATGATATCAGGCACTCCATCAAGCGCACGACGGTGGATGCGGTTGTCAACGACAAATGGATTGCGAAGCTTGTGGGCAAAGTCGCAAAGCAGCTGGAAAATGCACTGGGAGATGTGGGATATTCGGGAGAGCTGCCGATTCCGTTGGGGCCGTATAGGGAGATGGCGGAGACGCCGTCGAAAATATTGCCATAGTTGTACGGATATCGAGGATTTGAATAGAGTGCAGAGAAAGTGACTTTCGTCTGCATCCATTCCCTGTGATGTGATGAACGTGATGGATCATCGGGCAGATGTCCGGCAGGGTCGGCGCTGGGACAGCCCGCAGAAGTGGGGTTGTTTCAGGATTATTTTCAGATTCGTGCATGCGTGCTTCGGCAGCTCTGCACTGCAAGGATACCGAGGACCATATGGTAGCGAGTAGAGCGATACTTCATACATTCTCCATAGAGTATACCAGATCAGTGACTGAGACGTCGTTCAGAGATATAGATAAACATCCCACATACTCTACAACTTGCACATCAGGAGGCTGGCGAACCCCTGCAAGATTCTATTTTAAGATCAGCCATCACAACCTATCACAGGCTTCCCTCTCCGACAAGGATTTGCTGTTTCGCGTTGGTTAGAACACCCTGCTTGCTGCGTCAACTTCTTCCTGTGCCTCACTCTCGCTTTTCACGACTTGCTACTTCTTCTTGCTGCTTTCTTATCCGACTTCCCCCCCTGAGAGACCGGTATGTACCTCGTCCAGTCAGTCTCGAGCTGGACAAAACTGACACAATCTGAAGACTGGTAGCAACTGCCGATCTCGTCTCATCTTCGCCTAGCTTCGACCACAACTTGACGACCCCGCTTCTTCACTTCTTCACTCCGACAAAAGCACCTCTACCTCTGCGCCTCTCAATCACCGACAACTATCAGACATACACATCGACTCGGCAGTATCAACAGAAGCCACGGCTTCGCAATACACATCAAGTAAGTAGGTTCGAAGAAAGAGTTCGGCACGAGGGCAGGCAGGAGCGGAAACAACAGTCAAGATCGAGCGCGACAACAAACTACTCTCTGGACGGCTACCTTCTGGACCATCGCGTTATTACTCTCCTGGTCTTCGAGTCTCAGACGACGCCCTCATAGCACCTTTCCTCTTGTCTACCGAGTACATGCATGAACAATAACTCCGACCTCGACACGCTCTCTCGTCATGGCGCTGGACTCAGGATCTTCTTCAGCTCTCACTCCAATCTCAATACACACACTCCCAGAACCATGGCAAGATGATCAAGGGCCAGTCACGCGACCATTCTCACCACGAGGCGCGACTGGGAACCCAAATTTCTCACTTCTCCCTCCTCTGAACACATCATCACCATCTCCAGCGCCGCTCGCAGCGACCCCGCCACACATACCCACGCCACATTCAAGAGCTAGTCCTGCATTGCCGAATCATGCTGCTACACTTCCTGCACGATCACGACCGCCTTCAGCAGTCTATCCACTCTTCTCCTCCAGCCTTGACCACTCAAACGTCCGCGACTTCGCATATCTGGTTACCAACAAGCTGCACTATGGGCCACCGGCAGCAGCGGAACCCCCACCCACACGATCAACGAGGGCAGAGTCAAAACGTAAGGAGGGATGGCGAGGTGAGCCTGGGCAGGGAGAGGGATCGCCAACCAATCTGGATCTATCTGGGACAGAGTTCGCAGATGGACCACCATGGAAAGAGGATGCAGATTTGTTGAGTCCTGTAGTCAGATCTGCAAAGCACAAGAAGAGCAAGTCAGGCTTCTCAGATGTCGAGGGCCGTGGCCGGATTGAGGAGCGATCAGGTTCGAGGAGATCCAAGACGGGTGGTGTCACACACGATTCAGGTCATGCTGGAGAATCATCAACCACATATGCGCACAATGGCGTTCAATCACATCAACCTACAACCTCATACTTTCCGTCCCACGACAGTCACGACGTAGGAGACGAATCCGATGACGACGAATCACCCGCCCACTCACCAGTACCTTTTGATGACGAAGATGAATCACGCTACTCCCGCGACTACCAATTCCACATCGCCTCCCCCGACGAAGAAATGCATGGCAAAGCCGTCGCTCTATTCGACTTCACCCGCGAGAATGAAAACGAGCTTCCTCTCCTCGAAGGCCAGGTGCTTTGGGTCAGCTACCGCCATGGACAAGGCTGGCTTGTCGCGCAAGATCCTAAGACCGGCGAGAATGGATTGGTACCAGAGGAGTACGTCAGACTGATCCGTGACATCGAAGGCGGTCTCAGCGGACTTGGCAATCACCTGCCTGGCTTCTCACCTGGTAGCGAAGGACAGGAGCTCGGTCTGAGTCCGGATCTGGAGACACCTGTTGCCACAACTAGTAACGTCGAAACTTCCATCCCAACCGCAGCTACAGCCTCAATGCACGAACGCAATCCGAGCAGCGTCAGCACAGCGCAAAGCTACACCCCCATCGTCAGCCACTTCACCACGTCCTCCAAAGACCTCGAACCCTACGCCGGCCCCCGACTCGACAAAGGCGCGTCGCCATCCCCGCGAGTCCCGCAGCAATCACCCACCAGGTCGCCAGTGCGTCTGTTCCGCGATCATGGACAAACAGCGGGATATGGACAGACCTCGCAGATGCAAGCATCATCGTCATCATCAGCAGGCCCGTCACAATTACCGGCGAGATCGGCGTCACAAGCGACGGATCTGATTGCGTTTGCGAGGGAGCAGATGGCGGAGGAGGAGGAAGAGGCGGGGGGAAGGAATGGGTTGGGGTTGAAGATGGATGATGGGGATGATGATGAGCCGGTCATTCTGGAGGATGCGGTTGCGAGGGAGATTAGGAGGAGTCAGGGACCGCCTGTGTAGGGTGGGTTGTGATGTCAGGATGAGGCTGGATGTATGTGGAATGTGGATATGGATGTGAAGGAGATGAAGGTGTGCGGGTGCAAAGTGATGGGACCAAATGTGCGCATACGGAACAGCATGAAGAGCCTGGAAGAGTACACATCACAGACTGGGCACGGCCATGGGCTTGAGATGTGACCTGGGCGATGAAGAATGACTAACGACAATGATATCCCGCTTGCTCGCTGGCTGGCTAGACTGTAGAATAGACGAGAGATGCAGCGATGGGAGGATTGTGAAGAGAAGCACAGCCAGGATACCAACAGGATAAGATAGACCTTCAACAGAGGGTACAATGATCGACATAAACATATGACGAAGAAGTTCCGCTTTCGTCTGCCTTCCCCCTTCTCTTCTCTTCTCTTCTGTCTCTACTATATAACCTGAATCCTTAGGCCGTCTTAGCATGGTTCTCGAGGGATGCCCCAAAGAGGGATGCTTTGCACAGACTAGATCAAGACCTCTTCTCCTCTCGTGCAGTCACTTCATCCTAAATCAAATGTGCCAACACGGCAAGGGATGGCCCGAAGTCCTCAGAATGTAGTATACTGATCAGTGAAACGGTAAGACATGGCCCTTTTATATGTGTTCGCAATATGACATTCCCCTCCAGTGATCACCAGGTTCATACTAAGCATTTAGCCATATGCAGGTCCTGTCTTTCTCCGCACGCCGTTGATGCTTGACCCCGCCTTATCATGACGTGCGTGGCTCGAGCCGACGACGTGGGGGCTTCTTGAAACAACTTTTTTCAGGAACAGCCGCACGAACGAAGCACGAGTGCATTGGAAGGACATGCTGGGCGAGCTGGCTGAATGCGGATGGGCGGAAGAAGGACGAAGAAGAGGAGAATCGTGATCGTGATGACTAGTAAAAGTCAATGCCACGATGCTTCCACCTCTCCTCCTACAGTCACAGCTCGCTCTCGCACACCTGCATCTTGAGCCTCATTGAAACAGCCTGATCGCCAGTGCATCATCCACTGGAGTTGCTAGTGTACTAGTTCAGACCAGATCATACATAAACACACCGTGCCTCTTCCCAACTTACCTTCACACCACCATCCCCTTGCACCCCCTCGTCAATCCCCAGCAATGACCGGCCGCACCCTCTTCACCATGCTGGTTGCAGCATTGGCATCTGTCGCCACTGCTCAAAATGTCACACAGGCAATCGGAACTACAGGCTACCACTGGGTCGACACCTGGGGAAGCATGCCCCAACTAGTTGAATTTGCAAACCTGCCGCCCTCGTCCCCGCCGTACAACCAAACGAATCTCGTCTTCAACGACACCACAATCCGAATGACCATCCACACCAGCATCGGTGGTGACCAGATTAGATTGCGGTTGAGTAACCGTTTCGGCTTGAACAACCTCCCCATCACCGCTGTGACGATCGCGTATGTTTTTCTGCTCGTCGCTGCTACACAGCACAATAAACCACAACACAACACACCACTGACACACCCTCAGCCTCCCTCTCCCCGACGCAGACGTGCCCGCCGCAACTCTCAACGGCACCATCGTCGGCCCCGCGTACCCCCCGGGCACCGGCTCCTCCCTGATCCAAACCTCCACAATCCAACACGTTACCTTCTCCGGCAACCGCTCCATCACGATCCCCGACCAAGGTCTCGCCGTCTCCGACCCGCTCAACTTCCACATCGCCCCGCAATCCGAACTCGCCATCTCCATCTACCTGCAGAACGGCCAAGCCAGCAACTACATCACGGGCCACCCCGGCTCGCGCGTCAACTGCTGGTACGGCACCGGCAACCAGATCAACCAGAAGAACATCACCGGTGATTCTGTGGCGACGCAGCAGCATTGGTGGTTCATTGAGGCGCTGGAGACGTGGGCCCCAGCCGAGTCGGGCAGTTTTGTGATTATTGGAGACAGTATCACGGATGGACGCGGGAGCTGGAATAATCATAATAATCGCTGGCCGGATAACGTGTTGGCGGCGATGCAGAATAACAGCGCTACGAGCAATATTGCGGTTATTAATCAGGGAGCCGGGGGGAATAGGGTGTTGACGGATGGGAACGGACCGAATGCGTTCAGTAGGGTCGAGAGGGATGTCATTGCGCAGCCGGGGACGCGGTATGCGATGATTTTCGAGGGCGTAAGTGATTGCTGGGTTTGGTGTTTGATCTGGGATGAGTGCTGACAGAGATGATGCAGGTCAACGACATTGCCACTGGTGATCTGACAGAGTACAACGCTACAGTCGTGTACCAACGCCTGACGCAAGCCTACAAACAGATGGTGACACGCATGCACACCTTCAACATCCCAGGTCCGTCCCCCTTCCCCCCTCCACCCCTATCACGTCAAAAAGTCACTAACAGACCCCAGTCTTCGGCGCGACCATCACCCCCTTCGGCGCGCCCAACGCCACCCTCCAGGCGTACAGTCAACCTATCTATCTCGCACTAAGGGACAGGGTCAACGACTTCATCCGCAACTCTGGCACATTCGACGCGGTGATTGACTTTGACGAATGGTTGAGGGACCCGAGCAACCATAGCATGTTGAACCCGATCTATAACTCGGGAGACTATTTGCATCCGAATGAGGCCGGGTATCAGGTTATTGGGGAGAGGTTCCCGTTGGAGCTGTTTAGTGAGTGGGCGAATGGTGTTAATACGT
>Ga0268246_10000974_pt1 | contig 11075 bp, 14 predicted proteins | sample AgamicOrSfe_FD_200242 | JGI IMG/M metagenome (GOLD analysis project Ga0268246, IMG submission 200242) | Agave microbial communities from Guanajuato, Mexico - Or.Sf.e (v2) (version 2) | ecosystem: Host-associated > Plants > Phyllosphere > Phylloplane/Leaf | place: Guanajuato, Mexico | collected...
AAACATAAAAGCAAAGAAAGTGCTGTAGTCGGCCCATTGGCTAGGTCGATTGGCTCAATCCAACTCGTATCATTCATCACGCAGCCACAGTAGCGCTGCTCTTCCTCCCCTGTGGCATCGAAGGCCTGCGCACTGCTTCAACGTCCACCACAGACGTCGCGCCATCACTCGACGCCAACGCGTCAGTCGGCACCACATCGGAAATCGCACCTGCACCGCCAACACCGCCATCCACGCCACCTCTCGGCGCAACAGCAAACAATCCCGCACCACGATTCCCTTTCAGCGCCTCCCCCAACATCTCCTTAAACCGCACATCCCTTGTCCTCTTCCCAATCCCGCCACAAACACCACCGACACCACCCCACCCACTACCGAGCCCAGCGCCCCACTCGACCATCGGCCGTGGTCCCCAACGACCCAGCCCGCCCAGCACGCGCTCAACCTCTTCCTCACTATCGACGCGGCCGCCCTCGCCATCACCGCCTTCCAGACCTTCGCGCTCGCGCTCTTCAGCTGCATTGCGCTCCATGGCTGCTTTCTGCAACTTGGCCTGATTCTTCTTCTGGTACTGGGATAGCAGGATATCGTACGGGAGACTTCGGCCAGGGACGCTGCGTTTTGCGCCCATGGCGTGGGATTTGCAGGTCAGTGAGCGAGCGCACAATTGGCCGTTGGCGAGGGGAACACCGCATTGTCGCTCGACGTCGACGGGGGCCTTGGGTTTGGCGACGGAGGGTTTGTCTTTGCTTTCTTTGCTGGTGGCGGCGGTGGTTGCTGGTCCGGCGGCGGAGGAGTCTTTGGATGTTGTTTTGGTGAGGGTGTTGGATGTGGTGCCGGGAGCTGGCGTGCCGCGGACAGAGGCAGATTCTGCTCGCGAGGCGGCTGCGGCTGCGGCGGCTTTTTTCTGTTTCTTGGTGGGTGGCTTCATGCTGCCGCTGGCGCTGGGGGCGGTGGAGTCGCCGGCTTGAGATACTGTGTCGACGTCGGTGGCTTTGCGCTTTTTTGTTTGCTTTTTGTCGGTGGTGGGTTTCTCGATTGTCTTGGTGGGAGTTGCATCTCCTACTTTTGCTGCTGCTGATGTTGTTGCTGCTGAACCTTTCTTTGGCTTGGTTGTAGGTGTGGATTCTTTTGTGACTATGCTCGAGCCAGCGTCAGGACTACCGTCCTCCATCTTCACGTCCTCTCCGGCTGCGGCACGCTCTGCCCGCTCTTTTTCTTCTCGTTTCAGTCGTTGTCGTTCCTGCTTTGCACGAAGGCAGAGCTTGCTGTGATTTGGGTCTGTGGTTGCATCGTAGTGTTTCTTGCAATGTTTGCACAGCTTGTTTGTTTCGTCGACGCCAGTCGTGGACGTGATGGAGGTGTCAGGACTGAAGGCTCTTTTGGAGTCGCCAGCAACAGAGGAGGTGGGTGAATTTGCACGCGAGGCAGTTGCGTCGGACAGCTTCGTCTTTGTTTTCTTTAGTTTGATCGTGCCGCTAGGCGTGGCTGTAGTGATTCGTTAGCAGGACAGATGAGGCGGAGCTGATCAGGGAACATACTCTTGCGGCTGGCGTTGTCTGCTGCCATCTTTGCTTTGGGTGTAGGATAAGGATGAGAAGATGACAAACGCTGAATGTTTGCGTTTGTCGAATGAGTCCCCAATGAAAGAGGTTGGATCGGCATGGCGGAGAAGTCGCCGAATCGTGGAGAAATGCACGTGATGTCCCCTGAGCACTGCCTGAAGCATGCAGTATAAGGTAGCTGGTGTATTAGGTTCAAGCTAAGATAGGCTCTTCTTCCAGATTGTCTATGGATAATGGCGTAAAAGCCTGACCATCTAGTCTAGAGAGGCTAGCACAAAGAAATAGCGCCTACTACTAAGCCATTGACAAACTCTCAGCCCAACAGATCAACCACAATCCGAGGGATAGCATCCACACCCTGAGCATTGATAGCACTAATAGGCAGCGCCTTAACCCCCCTCCTCCAAGCATTTCTCTTCCCACTTGGGTGTTCCTCAGTCCCTGCATGCAACGCCTCCAGATACGCCTTCAGCGCAACAAAGTTCTCCTTCGTCTCAGTCTTGTCAGCCTTTGTAGCGACCACAAACCACGGCTTGCTCGATATCGGCGCAACAGGTAACTGAAAGTCCACAGCACCACGATGACCTCGCTGTGCCCCTCCAAGCTGCTGAAATGCCATTCTGCTCTCGGTCTCTGCATTCAGCTCGCGGCTGCGTAGACTTTCGTATTCGCCAACTTCGACCCATAATGCTTTTAGTGCAGCTATTGCATCACCAGCCGAGAGATCGACCACGAAAGCCAGCACTGCTGCGCGCTCGACATGTCGTAGGAAGCCCAAGCCCAATCCCTTGTCAAGATGTGCTCCTTCGATAAGTCCCGGAATGTCTGCAACAGTAAAAGATGTCCTTGCCATGCCGTTCTTCTCAAAAGCCTGTATCACAGGCCGTCCCTTATTGTCATCCAGCACCACCGTCCCAATACTCGGCTGCAGTGTCGTAAACGCCCAATTGCCTATCCTCGTCTTACTATTCGTCAACGCCCTCAACAGCGTACTCTTTCCCGCATTCGGCAACCCCACCAATCCCACATCCGCAAGCACCTTCAGCTCCAGTTCCAGCTGCACATTGATCGCATTTTCGCCCCTCGTAGCATATTTCGGGCGCGGGATACTTCTCGTGATGAAGTGCGGATTCCCACTTCCCCCAACCGCCCCGGCTGCAAGCAACATCGGCTTTTCCATTGGCTGCGATAAATCCAGCCGGATGGGCGCAGATGGCTGCATCGCCGCCAACGCCGACGCCTTCTTCACTCTCGGCGGTGGCAGATCACCCACGGCTAGATCTTTCGGCAGCATCGTCCCGGGATACACGACCCACTTGTCCCGTCCCATACTCGTGTTCACGTCCTCAAAATCCTGTCCTGTCTCCCTTGCCCGCCGCCGCGCCTCCCTTACCCGCTCGGCCTCTTCCTCAATGGGGTCTTGCCGCGATATCTCACGCACCACTGTCCCTACAGGTACGGTGAACACTACATCCTTGCCGCGCTCACCGCCCATGTTCTTCCCCTGTCCGTTCTTGCCCCGTCCCGCCTTCACCATACCTTGCCGCGCCAGCTTATGTAGTGATGTCTCGCCTCGCACAGCCTGTATATAGACGCTTCCACCACTTCCGCCATCGCCGCCATTGGGAGGTCCCTCGGCGATGAACTTTTCGCGCATGAAAGAGACGCAGCCGTGGCCGCCGGCGCCGGCGTGCAGGGAGATTATGCAGCGGTCTTGGAAGGGAGTTATGGAGTAGGAGTCGGGGGAGGGGTTGAGGTGGGATGCGTCGACAGGCTTTTGGCGGAAGCTGAGAGGGGACGGTGGTGGTAGGGAGGGTTCGGGAGGCGTGGAGGGGGTTGTTGCGGAGGTGGTGTTGTGGCGGCGTGGGATGCGAGAGGTGGTGGCGCGGGCGAGGCGGGATCGAGATTGTCGTGGGATCTGGCAGAAGGATGGGTAGAGGAAGGGCATCAGTGTGTCTACGACTATGGGGCGCTGGGATGCCATGCCGGCAGGTACGGGCATACTTTGCTCAGGTGGCTCAACTTTTTGGATATGAAACTCATTTGAAGTTGTAGGTCGTTCGCCGAATGCATGTGATTAGTAATCTTCATCAAGTAGCAGCAAGAGGCAGAAATACAGGGCAACATGATCATTATTCGTACGGTTATACTACAGGCAAGCTCATTGGGCACCTCCCAGCATACTACCTGCCAGCCAAAACCCCAGCCCTCCAATGACAACCGCTGTGCCTATAGACTGCTTTGACAGGCCCTCTCCTCCCTTCAGCAGACCAGGCCCCTGAAAGTCCTTCGCATTCAGCGCTTCTGCCGTGACCACAGGTATTTCCGCTTGCTGATCAGGCACCTCCGCCATCGAAATACTCCCCGTCTCATTCGCCTCCTTCATCGCATTAATAAGTCGTTCAATATCAGCCAAATCCTCCTTCCAAGCCGAAACATTAAACTGCTGTCCACCCGCCCCATCAATCTCCACATTCTGCACATTGCCAAAGAAATCCATGACCAGTCTCTCACGTCCAGCGGGTTCGCCGCCTGGGAACAGATTCCATAACAGTCCTGGCTGGGAATGGATCTTGCTTTCGTCGTAGCTGTCGAATAGGTCGCCAAGCGTCTTCTTACTGTTTTGATCGAGCACCTGCGTCTCGAGGAATTCGAGGATGTAATATGTCCAGCGGTCGATGACGGCGACACCGACGTCGGAGTCTGCGTGGTGGGAGTAAGAGGATTCGTCGAGCGCGGAGGAGCCTGTGGCGATGATGTTGGGGGAGTAGAACTTGGAGTACATGGTATTTGCTTGGCATGTATCGATCATGAAGAGTAGTTCGTGGTATCTAGTGTCGTTAGTGATTGTTAGGTCGTAGTGTGAGCCGCGAGTTGATACACGAGCAGCGCCTTTGCGTGATGGGAAGCAGAGGCCGTGAGCACATACCTTTTCTTCTCCCACATCTGCTCAAACGCGTCCGCAATGTCAAAGGCACTGATCTCCTCAGCATCTTGAAACTTCAAGAACTCATTGCCACCATGACCAGTCAGATAGATGAGAATGTTACTCCTATCATCCGTCAACAGCCGCTTACTCCGCGGCATGTCCTCACCAACACGATCCGTCAATACTCTGATGAAGTTTTCCACAGTGACCTCATATCCGCGGTAGTCGACCTCAATGTTGTCTCCATAGAGGTCCAACGCGCGAGCTGCGTTGTTGAAGACTGTGCCCGAGAATGAGTTGCGTGGATTGCATGCCATGTCATCCGGCAGCATCAGGATGATTTGAGAATCGGGGATGCCGAGGCGCTTGACAGTGCGGTAAAGTGATAACACATTGGCAAGATGTCGATAATTGAACCAAAAGCGTGATGTCGAGACTAGAACTGCCCAATTGGAGGTGTGCTCGGCAGTAGCCAGGCTGAGGAAGATGAGGCATGCGAGGAGTGTCCATGGTAGGATGAACATGATGAAGAGTCACGATTTGATCAAAGACACCGAAAATCTTTCTCTTTTTGTCGAAGTCGAGCGCAGGAATCGTGCATAGACAAGTAAGTATACAACACTTCAATCGCCACCGCGATCCTGTCTCTCTCCACGCGACCTTAGAGGTCGTCGCGAGGTCGAACTTCGGAAGAAAAGGGGCTGCCAAGACCCTCCAATTACCAACCCCTTTGACTGAGGCAACTTATGTTGCAGTGGTAGTGTCTATGATCGCTTTTCTTCCATCTCCTCATGCCCATCATAAGTATGCATGCTTACGGTCCTTTGCTTGCCTTTGTTTCGCAACAGCGTATCCATAGTATGCACGCCTGTCTTCCTATGAAACACAAACAGGAGCACAAACACAAAACAAACAGGCGCTTAGCTGTACGACGTGAAAGTGATATATAGGTGGACCTTCGCCGTCGCCTTCCCTCTTTCTTTGCTGAACGTGATGTTGTCGCCCAGCTTGTGTGACACTGTATTAGCCTCAAAGCTGGCCAGGATGAAGGTCATGCTCGAATTGGAGAGGAGCACGAGGCACACAGAGGCTCTGCGCCATGCTACAAGCACTGATTGGACTGAAACATGACATCTCACGGACCTCAAGAAAGACCCTGTACGGGCATCATGATCACTCTCGGCCAATCGATGAACACAACTCGCATGGCAACGTCTGTTTACTGTATGACAGGGACTTCACACGATCTTCACAAACTCAACATGGCTTACACGGTAGACCATACTGCGACGGCGCACTCTGCTGCCAGAAGTCACGCTGTATCCAAGGATATGGAGCCTCGAATACGACTGGGGTAGTACTTCGTGGCAGGTCTTCCGTGCTGTTTGAGCTTATGGAGCGGTGACTGCGACGAGGAACAATCGCACACAGTGCGCGGCTCTGCTGCCGCTCCTACGCTCAGATGACATTCCATCGTTGTACGAGAAGGGTGTGTCATGATTCCCAAGCACGATCTACGAGTTTCATGAAAGCTTAACGCTGTTTCATGGTACGAGGAGATTTACACCTTTGTGCAACAAACTCAATTTAGAAACCATGTCTCAGCGCTTCTGGTCAGTATATAAAAGAGGCACTCTCTCTGCTTGGACCGCTCAAAGTCTCGCAAGCTTCTGGTACAAAACAGTTTGTGCACTCTGTCAGCATACTCGGCTTACAATCACCTTCGACTATATATCGACACTTCCTCTTCCACACCAGCATCCAGCTACTCTTACAGTATATATATATACACGACCCCAAACATGGCCGCCATCTCCACTCGCAAAGCCGAAAGCGCTCCAGCCAGCTACAAATCCCTGCCCAATGAGCTCAAACTCGAGATCCTGCTCTACACCCTGACCCTCGACGACCCCTCACCCTCCGAGGCCGTCCGCCGCGCCGGCTCCCTCCGCCTACTCAGCAAAGACTCCAGCGACAACTTCCTACAGGCCTGCAAAGACTACGTCCGCGCCACCGCCTCACCCTCCATCATAACCACCTGCTCGCACTACAAAGAGGCGCCGTTGCTGAGCCCCGAGGAGCACGAATTGGCGGCAACGCAGCACATCGACAGGATGCGCGAGCTCCACGGTCCGTGTGCCATGTGGGATCCCGAGAACGAGTTCAACCCCTTTGCCGAAACTGCCTCTCATCCCTTCGTCTGCTCCTCCTCTCTCTGTCAACGCCTCGTGGCCGACTCTCAGTGCATCGGCGCCCGCTCCATCAACAACCCCGGCTCTTCCACCGCCATCTCCAACCTAGCTGCGTTGCATACAGCCTTCCTCGATGGAGAGAAACACAACTACATATACATCACGCCCTCCGTCGCTGCCCTCCTGGCTCGGGAGTACCCGCAGGATAATCAGGGCGCCCGTCCTAGCTATCTTGGCGCGATTTCGAGCCTGCATAAGTTTATTGAGATGGCGACGTGTGGCTTTCCGGACGCTCCGAGGTACTGGCGGTACTGCGAACGGACAAGGAAGCTGGATCTGCTTGACTCTGAAGACGCTTCGCCATGTACTCAGACAGCTCAGGAAGAGGGGTATTCCCATCGTATCCTGGATCTGGAGAAGTATCGCGGCACTCCCCGTGACTATCTCAAGGCGTTTGGACAGGCGCCTGAGTATCGCCACCACGTCAGCGTTTGTTGCTCGAGTGAGATCTTTGATGCGTCTCTGCAGCCGAGTTTGAGGGAGGATGGCACCCTCCAAGCGTGTAGGGTCAGTAATGAGTTGGGGGATAGGTGTGAATGTGCGGCTTGCCCGGTCACGTGGAGGAACGATTGGCCGAATGATGAGGCGGAGGACTATGATGGCGAGGACGACGAGTGCGGCGGGTAGGGAGCTGAGGAGGGAGAGGAGGGCGTCTGGGCTGTTAATGAGATGGTATAGGTCGGGAGGGGCTGATCTGAACGACACTCTTCATGCCACGGCCAAGCCGGCTCCCGATAGAGTAGTATTACTTTAACCTAGTCCTCAATCTCTGCTAAAGACTTGATCCCGCCTTGACTTCCTTGACCTGCGATCATCACGGCGCTCTCCATGATACAAACGCGGTAATGCCTGCGACTTTACATACTACTCAAGCTGGCTAACACTTATATTAAACACTTGTATTTGGTCCTCTGTATCCTGGATTACTATCGCCACGGCACTCTCCAAATGCAGCAGGAGATTTCGAGCTTATTAAGGAATACACGAGAAAGTTATAGAAGTCTCGCCACTTGAGACGGAATGCTGTTTTGTCTATCTCAGGTTGAGCAGGGACGGTACGCTCTACCGGATTACAAGGTGTGACATGGCAACCTGATTAGTTTACGGACGAGTGGCGAAGTGGAGCAAAGATGTGCGAGAGTATATGCATTTTAGTATCAGACATGGAGCCGGGAAAGCTTCGTGATATATTCAGAGAGAGGTGATTAAACGAGTTTCATTTGCGTTTCACGATGAGCTAGTATAGAAATTAATTGGTCTATCTGTCCGATCTATCCACTTGTCATTATCATGTAAGGTGCCGTCAATCATCAGATTCTGTCCAGACGCCAATATTCTATTATGCCTAGGATAGTACCCATAGCCATTCCCCCTACATATTTCCTGTTCATGTACCCATCCTGTCTCCCTTTGGAGAATACCGTAACCCCCGAATCCTCTATAAATCCACAGGCCCAAACGGCATCCCCTTCCCCAACACACTCACGTCCGCATACTCCCTCGCCACTTTGATCCACTCAACCACCCTCTGGAGCTCGCCCACGCGTCTCTCCATCTGCAAATTCCCCCTCTTAAACTCCATCACATTCACCAAATTATGCGGCTGCCACGCCCCCTTCAGCACCGAATCATCAATCAGCAGCGTATTGTGCTGTCCCCAGGTCCCCCATACCGGCTGCTCATCGCTCCAGAGCGGATGACTCTGCTGGATGCTGTTGTCGAGCCAGACTTGCTCCAAGTTCTTGTAGACCTGCACTTTGTCGAGATACTCGCGGGACGACAGGCCAAGGCGGTCGCGGGCCCAAACGGCGACGCAGCGAGCGCGGCGCTCGGGCGTCAGGAGCTGGTCGAGTATGCCAGAGCAGTTTTCGGGCTTGGAGGATGTCCAGATCATGGGGTAGATCATGGTGTCTTTTGGTGGGCCGAAGATGAAAGAGAGGAAGTCTTCGAGGAAGGGACGCTCGATGAATTTGGTGCGGTCCTTGGAGTTGCGGTTGCGGTCCAAGAGTGTGCCGTTAAGATCCATGATGACAAGCAAAGGCTGTGGGTTGGTGAGTTTGGTGGCTGGCTGGTTGGCTACCCGGAGGTATGCGTCACGGGGTACTGGAACAGCTTTGGTCATACGAGGTGGTGTGTTTCTTGAACTGGTAGTTGCTCGAGATGCTCGAGACATAGCTGGGCTCATGGCTGGACTCATGGCTGGACTATTTCTCGTGCTCATCGCCCTTTGAGTCATAGATCTGGTGGTCATTGTTCTCTCAGGGGTAGGAGCGAGCTGTCTTGTTCTGGGAGGAGGAGTCTGATAGACACTTGGTGCGGGAGACTCCACAGTTGGCCGTGGCGATAGAGGTGCACCGCTGGCCTGTGGTGATTGTGGAACTGGGGCGGGTGTCTGAATTGCTTGCAGTCTGGCTGCGACTGTCTTCATACGCGCCACCTTCCCAGCGAGGTCTTCCTGTGCGTGCGGCACTCCCGCGGGAAGAGGCTGGGGGCCTGAGGACGCAGAAGATTGCATATTTCCAGGGCCAACTTGCACAGCGGAGAATTGCGTTGTCAAAGAGGATACTGTAGCAGGTTGTCCACTTGGAGGGTGCCGTGGTCGCGAACCTAGTGGTATTGCATTCACAGATGGAGTGTAATACCGAGTGTCGCATGCAGGCGGGTTAGTGATCCACGGCTTGCTGCTTGGGTTTGAGTAGCCGTGGGAGGGTACCGTAACACTGTTGAGGATCATGAACTGCTCGTGAGACAGTACTGGTTCCATGCCGTCCGGTGGTGTTGTCTTGAACATAGACCCTGCAGGCCCAAAGTGCTGTACTGGGTACTCGCCAGGTGGGAGCAGGATATAAGGCCGGAAGTTGGGTTTGTCACCGTCAAACTCTGGAGGCGCGTACCAGACAACTTCGTCTTGCTTCGGGCGAGCTGTGTACATCTTTGAAAGCTGGGGATGTTGAAAGCAAACCCGTCCACGCTGTTGTGTCTGTAATTGTACAATGGGAAAGAGTTTTTCGTTGAGCTTTTGTGCCGAGGCCACGAGTTCCAGCTGTTCAGGTGTCAAGGCAGGTGCATTGTTTGGCTTGAGCTTGCCCGCGTATGGGTCACCTGCAGGCTCGGCGTCAACTTTGGAGAGTGAGGGCAAGGACGATTTCGCAATCACAACAGGCTTCGGTTGCTGCTGCAAGGAGAAGGAGATCTTTGGTGGTCTGATTGGTGCTGATTCGTCCTGAAGTGCTGTGATCAAGTTGTATGCTCCAGGCGACGATGGAACATAATTAGCATAGTGCACACCTCGGGTGTGACCCTTTTGTGCTGGTGACTTGGGCCAGTCAATGTCTGAGTCCTCATCCGATGGCGACTTGCTGGCATGGTCTGACGTTGTGATGTTATGGGTCTGTTCCGGAGCAAGTAATTCCTCCACATGCGAAGACGATATGTCGGCATACTTCGAGTTGGTGACGTGCTGGGCCGAAGAAGCTGATGGTCCTTCGTGCAGTCCGATTCCGCCGGAAACAGACGAGCTAGGCGAAGCGAGAGCACTGCCGTGGGCGAGGTCTGAGACTATGCGTTAGCAAAGGACAGCGACAAGGGTAGGCGAAGAGAGATTGCCTACCATCTCCTTTGAATCCATCTTTTTAGAATGCAAGTATGAGCCAATTGTGCAATATCGTTAGGTTCATGTTCAGAACAGCTTACCGAGCTGAGTGCCTGCTAAGTAGATCATGCGCATTAGTAAATGTACAATAGCTTGGACGATGACTCAAAGAGTTGGTGGTTGATCCTGATTTGATGAGCCTGATTTGGGTTGACTTTGTCGCACATACCAGATTCTGCTGCGAGCTCGCCTACACAATGTCAGTACACTGGAAGCAAGTACAAAAGATTGCTGATCATTCTTCTCCCTGTTGAAATGACTTACGAAGTACAGTTGCTTCTCTGGCTGAAGTGACACGATCTAGTGTCAACGAAGTTCTTCAATGTAAGCCCATGAGATGTCAGAACCATACCAGCAGCATGTTGAAGCGGCTTGTCTTTATGTCGCGTGTTAGCAAAGTCTATGGACAGAGGAATATGTTGTCAGTACCACGCAAGTCGACAAATTCTAGGTCGACGCGTTAGCAAGCTTCAGAACTGAAGAGAGTCTCGATTCAGATCTTACTGTCGAACTGATCCTTCTGCTCTAAGATAGAAGTCAGCAAAACGCGCTTTCTGAAGTGAATCTGGTAGAGAGGGCATACCTCTGTCGACCAAATGGTCAAGCAGTCCATCGGTGACGTGCGACGTCGACGCCTCTCTCAATTTCTTCCGCATCTGCTCGGCCTCATTAGACGC
>Ga0268246_10000975_pt1 | contig 11061 bp, 10 predicted proteins | sample AgamicOrSfe_FD_200242 | JGI IMG/M metagenome (GOLD analysis project Ga0268246, IMG submission 200242) | Agave microbial communities from Guanajuato, Mexico - Or.Sf.e (v2) (version 2) | ecosystem: Host-associated > Plants > Phyllosphere > Phylloplane/Leaf | place: Guanajuato, Mexico | collected...
CTTGAATTGCTCTCCATCCACTCTCGTTGCTCTAACTGGGACTTTTGCTTTGCTTTGCTCTGCTCAATCTCCAACAGTCACTCGCTTTACAGTCACTCGCTACTTTTCACACCTTTCTACGCATAATACTTCTACTTTTCAGTCGCTTCTCTCGAAACTTCAAGCTCAAAAGACTGTTTCATATAATACCACATCAACCTCAAGAACAACAAAATGCTTTTCCTAAGCATCATCAGCTTCTTGGCTGTCAGCACACAAGCAGTTCCGCTACTGCCTCGCCAGTGGAGTAACTCAACGCTAGCTGGCACCAACACCACTCTGCCTTCTCAGCTCTTCCAAAACTCTTCCCTGCCTGCCCAGCTCAACCAAAACAATTGGGATATTCGGGAAGCCATTGGACAGGATTTCCCCGACCCAGCGATCATCAAACAAGGCAACACATGGTATGCCTTCTCGACGGCGTCAAATGGAGTAAACACACAGGTCGCCACATCACCTGACTTCAACACTTGGACTGTCCTTCAAGGACACGATGCTCTTCCCGTGCCTGGTGCATGGGTCGCCTCTGGTCAGGCAGGAGCTTGGGCACCTGATGTCTTCAAGAACGTGAGCATTGTGAAGTCGTTTTCAAATCGAGACTATTGAGACTAACAAACCTCAGAACGCGGGCGAGTACATCATGTATTACAGTGGCGCTGCAGCTTCTTCACCAGCTCATCATTGCATCGGCATTGCCAGATCCAACACGATCATTGGCCCATATACGTGTGACCCCAACCCTATCGTCTGCCCGTTGGCACAGGGTGGCGCAATCGACGCAGCACATTTCCGAAACGACGATGGAACACGGTACATGGTCTACAAGGTCAGTACAGGTAGACATGATACAACTGAACAAAGCTGACGCATCTCTCAGATCGACGGCAACAGCATCGGTCATGGTGGATCCTGCAACAACGGAGTCGCTCCCATCGTCCCCACACCAATCATGTTGCAACAAATGGCCAACGATGGAGTAACGAAAGTTGGCAACCCAGTTCAAATCCTCACCAACCAGCCTTCCGACGGCCCTCTCGTCGAAGCACCCACGATTGCCAGGGTTGCTGGCGGCAGGTTTATGCTCCTCTTCTCAAGTGGCTGCTACGGCGACGCCAATTACGACACCAAGTATGCCTTGGCCAACAACATCAAGGGCCCCTACACCCGCGGTGGAGCGCCACTCTGGGGCACCAACAGCGACAACCTGTATGCGCCAGGAGGTGCAGACGCTGCTCATGCAGGGACGCATGTCGCGTTCCATGCTGGTCAGCTTGGGTCGAGGTTTATGTATACGGCGATACTTCACATCAACGGCAATCAGGTCAGCGCTCATTGAATGAGGCACCACGGAAAAGGATATGTTGGGGGCAATCATGGCAGTAATGACTCTTTCTTGTATTTTGGGATGTCTAGGAGGAATGAATGATTCTTGTTGATGCGTACTTAGATAGTCTTCACAATCAACTAGATCTTGCTTGAACCTTTGAGATGGCATTGCACAGAGCCAATGATTTCTTCCTCTTGGTATACAATTGACGTCCCATGTCAGCTTATACATACACTTCCACAGCCAGGTCGGTCGTCCGCTTCAGCTAGATTCAGCCCTCGTCATACCTGAACGCATTCCATCAGTAGACCCAAACCTCATTACTAAAACATTAGTCTGAATATAACCGTCACGGCACTCTCCCAAGCTCACGAAAGACTCATGTATGAGTGTGTTTCCTTATCAGAAACAAGGGTACTGTCGTCGACGCTAAACCCTAAACAGACGCGAAACTGGCTTTCCCAAGGAGCGCGCACGTGGTCGAGTTTCCTGCCAACCTCATTGGCGATTTGACACGCTCAGCCAAGCGGGGTAGCGCGGCACCTTCTCTCACCCATCACAATAGGCAGCTCGTTCGTAGCTATGCAGTGGGAGGTGCCAGGTTTTGACGAGGACAAGGCCAGCTGGCGAGCAATCAGAAATCTTGCGAAATCTTGTGTTCCATCCCTGTATCTCACCTCCCAAACTCCTGAAAGAAGCTTTTTACTCAGTTGGTCTGATCACCACCTTTTATTGTTGCGCATCCCGTGACTCTCTTCCTGTCCCTCTTCTACATCACATCCCCGAGCCGTCGCTATCTTAGTGCTTACGGCACTCGTCTTAGTATAAAAAGGTCACGCGACAATCGCACTTTCACACAATACACCTTCCTCATCTCCTCCAGTCTCACCACCAGATCCCTCCCCCTAGCCCGCCATGCGCTTCACGATGCGCGACAGCGCCGGCTATCCCAATGCCACCAAGCCCGCGCCTGGCGCCAAATCTATGGATGTCGAGGCAAAATCGGGCAGCGATCCTGAGCTCGACACGGATTTCTATAGTGATGATACTAGCTCGCTTGCTAAGTCGGATCTGCTGGGCAAAGAAGACACGGACCCCGTTTTAACTAATAAGATGCGCTTGGTGAACAATTGCATCGATGAGATTGGGTTCACGGGTGAGTAGAGGTGTTATGGATATAGCATGTTTAGGGCTGACAAGTTCTTGCAGGATATCATTGGAAGCTTTTCTGCTTGAATGGTTTTGGGTGAGTACCGTAACTGTGAAGTGAGAGTGATATGGAGGCCGTGAAGAGATGTCTTGCTGGCATTGTGTCCCGATTTCAAGGGCATTTTCGATGCTCTGTGATCGTTTTGTCACATTGAAGCGCGACACAAACTAACACTTTACAGATACGCAGTCGATTCCCAAATCCTCCTCGTCCAGTCCATCATCGCGACGAAAGCTGGCTACGAGTTCAATCCAGCTTTCAAAGATGGCCTGACGATCGCCGTTTATGTTGGTATGCTAGTCGGTGCGCTCTTTTGGGGTCTTAGGTATGTTCGCATTGACACGAGAGGGGGCTGTGAGCTAACGTGGATAGTGCCGATGTTATAGGTACACGATCTGGACACGAGGCAGAAGGCCAGGAGCTAACGTGCAATAGGAAGAAAGTTCGCTTTTAACGTCAGTCTCTTCATCTGTTCCGTCTTCGCCATCGTAGCTGGAGCGAGCCCGAACTGGATCGTGCTTGGTCTGTTCACCTGTCTTTCCGCGTTCGGAGCTGGAGGAAACTTAGTCCTAGACACAGCCGTCTTCCTAGAGTATCTCCCCAGCCAAAAGCAATATGTCCTGACACTCATGGCGGCCTGGTGGGGCGTCGGCCAGCTCGTCGCCGGTCTCTTCGCCTGGGCCTTCCTCCCCAACTACTCCTCCGCCTGCATCTCCGTCGCAACCTGCACCTACGAAAACAACAAAGGCTGGCGCTACGTCTGGTACGCCAACGGCGCCCTCGTCTTCGTCATGTCCATTGCCCGTCTCACCGTTATTCGCCTCAAGGAAACGCCAAAGTTCCTCATTGGCGAAGGCAGAGATGCTGAGGTTGTCGAGACACTCCAGGGTATTGCTACGAAGTACAACCGTCCGTGCTCGCTCACGCTTGAAAAGCTGCAACGTTGTAATGCGCTGGGGACGGGCGGTATGGGGTCTCATGCCAACACTCGCTTCTCCTTTTCGGAGGTCTGGGTGCATCTGAAGGGTCTGTTTGAGACGAGGAGGATTGGTATTTCGACGTCGCTGATCTGGTTTTCGTGGTTGTGTATTGGTCTGGCGTATCCGCTTTACAACGTGTGAGTTTTCCGGAATACCGTACCACATCACAAGTCAGAAAAGTCCTGGGAGAGTGCGCAAGGAATTCTTCTCAGATTCATACTCTGTGACAATGGGAATCGGCGAGTAGAGAGAATGAGACTAATCACGATAAACACACAGTTTCCTACCAACCTACCTCGCCACCCGCGGCGCAAAGTTTGGAGAAACATCGCAATCCGTCTACTGGCGCAACTATGCCATCGCCAACGTTTGCTCTATCCCTGGACCGATTCTTGCGGGCTGGATGTGCTCGACACGCCTCGGCAGGAAGTACACAATGGTCATCGGTGCACTGATCACGATGATATTCTTCTTCGCATACACTCAAGTCAGGAATAATGCCGAGAACTTGGCTTTCAGCTGCTTGATCGGCTTCTTCCTCAATATCTACTACGTATGTTTGGAGTAATCACAATGCTGTGAAAACTTGGCTAACTCAACACAGGGCACTCTGTATGCAGTATGTTTGACGCAAAGCAACCACACTTTTCGAGAGAATATAGCTAATGTTCCTAGTACACTCCAGAAGTTTTGCCAAGCGCGCATCGTGGAACTGGTAATGGCATAGCCATTGGTTTCAACCGTGTCATGGGTATCATGTCTGCCATCGTCGCCACGTATGCTAATGTGAGTTTTGACTGTGGCACAGCTTATTCATACAGTCATCGCTAACGAGATAATCTTGTAGACGAGCACGCCTGTTCCTATCTTTATCTGTGCGGTACTCTACATCGTGCTCGCGATTGTGGCTGTAGCATTCCCATTCGAGCCGTATGGAAAAAGGAGTTCTTGAAGGAAGTTGTTGGGTCTGATGAATGTGAGGCTGAGGATAGGTTGGGTTACAGGGCTTCAGTATGATACAGAGCAGATGAGTGATCACATCTAGAGGACTATTCGAGCCTTATGGAAATAGAAGTTTCAAGGAAGACGTCTAGACCTCGCTTATCTCTTTGCTTAGTGACAAGAGGTACTATATTCGTACACGTGAAGTTTCATGGGGCACCATGCCAAAGTCAAGGCTGAAACGGGTGCTAAAGTGCTAGCTCCGGGGATACATCTTCACCGCGGCCCTTCTGCTTACATCCAACATTGAAGATAACTGTCCCTCCTGTCTACAGTGCTTCCTCCCACATGCAGTGCATGCAATGTGTTCTGTTCGCATCACATCGATAATGAAGGTACAGTCGACTCTTCGCGAATAAGCAGCTCGTTAGTCGAGACAATGCTCAGATTTCAGCCCCGGTGAATTATAGGTACATTGATATACATCGCTACATTGGTCTCAGTACCTGCAATCCTCCATGCAGCGTCTTTCAAGAGTCTCTAGTGCTTATCATTCCTTCGCACTAGTCGGGCGGGGCTCGTACGGCTGCCCTAGGATTTCGAGAGCTCCATTCAGACTCTTATCTCGCTTATTGTGTGTCTTGTTTTGTGTCGTGCCTCGCATTCATCCTTACGTACTGCCAACGACAGCGATAGCGCTGAAATCAAGCTATGATCTTCAGAAACTATTTCCATACGATACCAAAGAGCGAACGAAAGGAAAAGCTGGTGTCCAACGAGGCCGTCGAGTTCGCGACCAATATTGCCATTGACGTCGCAGAGACGCTCAAGATCAGCCCTGATTCCAAACATGCACCGCCGGAATACGTGCCCATTGTGACACCGCTGCAATCACTCCCTCAGATCAAGACTACAGGAGCTAGAGGAGCTAAAGAAGCTCAAATAGCTGAATTGGAGAAATGTGCGAGAACCAATATTGAGCAAACCATACCTCTGCCAAATGCAGTCGGAGGGCTTTCCTGGTTCCGCAAGAGAAATCATACGATATCAGAGCAAGACACGCCGCCGAGCTCACCTTCGTCCTCAAGTGCGACGTCGTCCATAACGAAGCTATTTGGTTTACGATGGAACAATTCGTCTTCGTCCGAATCCATGCCTACGGGATCGAACGAGCAATTTCATAATGAGACACTTGGCGGGCAGACAATCGTCGCCGTGAATGATGAAATTGTCGCGGAAAGTGTGAAGAAGGTCACCGAAGATACAGTCACGCTTATGCAACGTAAACTCGGCCTGGCAACGGTAAATTTAGAAGTCATGCCAATCGAGGCTGGATTTCTCGCCGATGAAGGCAATACTGGTTCGAGGGCGAAAGCAGTCTACAGGCTTACGTTCTCGTGCGAGTTTGGAAGCTTTGCCAATTGGATCATTGATGATGTAAAGGTCAAAGCGGTATTTTCACCAAAGCAGGACGATAACTCCGCTGCCAGCCGGACAACAAGCATCAAGGAATCGCTGGCAGAGAGCAAATGCATTGACCCAATAAGCAAGTCGTCGAAGGGATCAGGTGCATCAGTCTCCAAACAACAAGTGCAGAGTCTTCCTGCCATTCCAACAAGAAGTGGATCGAATCGTGGGAATCGGCCTATAGTGGTCCTACCAGGATGGCCTAAGGTTCACAGTCTGGCGCCTGTCGAGCATTATGGGCGTCAAGACAGCGTCTCGGTTCAACGAGATATAAAGCTTGGACCAAAGATTCCCACTCCAGCTGGTGAGCTAACTTTAGCGACGATCAGGGCACAGTACGAGGACATCTATCACTACCATTGGGAAGTCAAAGGCATGCGCGAACAGTCTCAATCCTCTAATGATACGGTCCGCTGGCGAATCAGAGCAAACCAGATTCGAACAGCCGGTGTACCTCGCAACTTGAAATTCGTAGCGCTCGTGGGACACGACGAAGAAGACCATAGACCATTGAATGTGACAATTTTCATTCGATGGGCGCTTAGGTCGAAGAGGGTTCCTGATGCCGCTCGAATAATCTTTGGTTGGGAAGATAAGTGCAATGCGACGTTTCCTGTTCAACTCGATGGCGTATTAGATAAGACACTATACCCCCTATTCGGCAAACAGGAGCATCTCGATAAGATGCTTCAAGAGATCTGGTCTGGGATTGAACGGGTCGAAAGCCAGGAGTCAGGGCAGTGATGGCTTTGGTAGTCCCTCAGATCAATTGAGTGATATCAGACCAGACTGCCATTTTAGAGCTTCAGGCTGATTGTGATAGGAAAGGTTTGGACATCGGTCTCGGATTCGTTGGCGCTCTGGTTTTCCTTAGATGGACTTAATGATTGATTAATGATGGGTGTCGCTCGAGAGACAATGCTTCATGTCTACGATTTCTGTCATACCAGGTCATTTATCTTGGCGTAGTCGACGATGATATGATGATTAATAAACACGATCCGCCCGTGTTTGAGAACCCGTCGCTCTTGGCCCGTGCTCGTGCTGTTGTTTGGTCGTCTCGTCAACAACAGCTGAAACATCTCAACAATGTCGCCATAGCCATACAGGAATAACATGCAGCATACTCGATCATACATACCACCATATCATCACAACCAATGAAGTTCCGACTCCCATTCCTCTATCCCTTCCTGTGGAAGCAGAAGCCCGCAACAAACCCGGTGCCGCACTCCTCCGCCTCAACACCAACGCCATACCCCTCCAAGGTAGCTCAACGACCTCGGCGCGATCTCAGCACTACTCCCTTTGGCTCCTCCGCAGACATCCACCTCACACCACCTCCCATCGCCCATGTCCGATCATCAGCCTCCTACGCACCATCACATCCTCGTCCCTCACGTCTACATACCGCACAACCTCCAATACGCACACTACCCCTCAGCTCTCACAAGATCCCAAGTGAAAGAGCTGGCTTCAGAACATCCGTCAAGCGGCGGCGGCCAGACACTTTACCCCAACGTTATGGTGTCGCTAATGAGCCTCCACCTCAGTTCGCAGATAAACGACTGCCGCCTCCGACGCAGCCAGCGAAGCCTCCTCCTAGAAAATTATTACCAGAGCCGGAAGACTCCGCCACGCCGAAGCCTTCTTCGGCAGTGGAAGCAATATTGCTAGAAGCAGATGGACGGGGACCCCCGGATGGACGGAGTAATGATACAACGATGATGGGAAATAATGAAGCACCCCATGCAGGAACGGCGCCAACGGGTGGGATAGCAGGAACGAATGCAACCACAGGGGTTATTCCACTAGCAGCACCCGAGGTCAAATCTACACCCACTGCACAGAACCAGTCGGCACTAGGCCTGATCTTAGGCATGGGACCTGTCAGCGAAGGTCTGAACGAGCAGAAGCCTCCACATCTGCAGCCGCCACCCTATGTACATCACTTCGACACATATACTCTAGTGCGCGATCTCGAAAAGGGCGGATTCAGTGATCAGCAGGCTGTCACGACGATGAAGGCTGTCCGAGGTATCCTAGCTGACAACATAGAGCTAGCAAGAGCGGGAATCATGAACAAAAGCGATGCTGAAATGGTTCGTTCCACCATCCTCATCATTCCAACTACATCGAAACACCCTCCTCTAACCTTCCACAGGCAACCTACCTCTTCCGCGCCGCCTGCCACGAACTCCGCACCGAAATCCGCTCCAACCGCCACTCGACCTCCGAGCGCATGCGCGGCGAACGCACCGCCGTCCAGCACGAAGTCGACGTCCTCTCCCAGCGCATCACTGCCGACATCCAGACCCTCAAGGACAACCTCAAGCTCACCTTCGACGACCGGCGCCAGTCTTTGCGCAACAACTCCCGCGACGTCGAGAATCGGATCCAAGAACTAAACTACCGCATCACATCCAGCCTGACCAGTGAAATGCGCAGTGAAGTCGAGGCGATGCGGTTTGTGCTTGTGAGGAGGACGGCGATTACGTTGGCGACGCTGGTGGTGCTTGCGCTGTTGGCATTGAGGACGACTAGTGTCAGGGCGAAGAGGATGGAGGAGCTGGAGAAGAAGGCGAAGGAGGTTGCGGTTGGGAGTCAGGATGTTAGGTCGGATCTGGCGGCGGCGGGTGTCAGTGGGATCATTGCGGCGGGCTTGGCGAGTGGAGATGATTTGAATCCGGAGTTGATTTCGTTGGGTTGAGGAAGGGGATGAGATGATGATGAGGAGTAGGGGTTGAGTAGAGAAGTGGATGATGCGATGTGACCGACTGGCTCGGGCTTTCCGCATGGAGTATCGAGGGAAAGTATGAGACCGAGCATGACGAATAGAGTATAGTGATACCCCAATTACAGTCACAAAGAGAAAGTCTCAGGAAGAGTGCCGTAAGGTTTCTAGCCCAGACATATCACCTGGTTTCAGCAGTGTTTACGAGCTCTGAAACGCCAAGCATGACGCGTGGGATCGTGACGGCATGTCAGCCTTCCGCTTAGCATACCCGGTAGCTTAGCGTTTCCCGCCTCGAGTCGTTAGATCTTCTATATCCCCAGCGATCCCCGTCGACTTTCATCCGTCCTCTTTTTCTGCACGTCGCAACTTTTGACACTTGTCATTACGTTTTCTTACAGCTTTTCTACCCCTCTTGATTGTGGACGGCACGCCCCGCGGCGGTCAAGAAGTGCATTCTGTACCTGGCAAGACTTCGAGTCAGGCGCAGCCGCGCAGGACGCACGAGCGTACTCATGACTGGATGGCTACTTAGCTATCGGCTGACAGATGGCTCGTAGTCGCTTTTACGCTGGCGGTCATCGTACTGCTGGCGCGAGAGTGGCTACGATGAGGGCTCTGGTACTAGCAGGAGCTCAGGACCAGAGTGCTCGAGCGTACTCGGCCTGGAACAGCTACGAGCTGCCGGCTTTGAGACTGCGCGACGGCCGCTCTGCCGCTAGCAGGTTGGGGTACTGCTCGGTGACAGAGTGGTAACGTGGGTTCTTCTTGTGGGTTCTTCTTCTGACAGGATACAGGGCGAGGAGCGCTCGAGTGTACTCGGCTCTGGCAGGAGGTGTTACTGCTGGCGCTGAGAAGGCTCAGGAGTGAACTCGACTTCGCGTAGTCAATCGACTGCCGGCTTCGAGAAGCTTCGAGGACGTCTAGCGAGTCTAGTGTCTTCGACGGTCGAAGTTGCTTGCTAAAGATTGCGAGTGCTTTCCCGTATTGATAGCCGCTCTAGCGCGCGCGCAGGTTGTGACTCATCCTCGCAGAAGAGTGGCTATCAATGTGACTTCTGGAACTGGCCAGCATCGTTTTGGTCAGGGAAGAACACACTGAGTGTACTCATGGCAACTACTTAGCTGCCGGCTTAGGGAAGGCTCCGAAGCTTGCCAGCGATCAAGCTGGCTTCTTCTACGTACGAGAGCTGCATTCCGCTTTCTGGTTCGCCAACATGGAAGTTTCATTGTCCCAACCAGCGTCTCTGCCGTCCGACGGTACTCTCCAGACCGCTAACGCATTTACATCGCGCAGTCGTGTGACTGCCAGTGTAGAGCTCAACAGATAGGCTGGCTGCAATGCCATCTGAATCTGAGGGCAAAGAGGACTTCACGAAAGTTTGAGTCCACACCTTTGCACTACGAGATTGGGATTCTTTCTCGCGATTAGACATGCAGATAGATGTGTACTTGGAAGGGTCACATCCATTGAAGTGGCCGGGGTTGGGAGAGCGCCCCCATTCATGTCTTTGCTTGAGGGCGAGGCTTGGAAGGGGATTCCTGGGTTAATATCGTGACCATGCTTTGCGAGGTCATTGAGATGGTGTCTTGTTGTCCTTCATTGTACCATAGCCGCCCTTGATCCTTACAGTATCTCTTCATCTTCAGCCATCGATTAACCTTAGGAAAGGACTATCCTCTTGCCATATTGACGATCTGATATTCGCCTGGAATTTCTCTAAGCGGCAACTGAAGATTAGAGCAAGTGCCAAGCTTTTGTCCGATGGCTACCTAGTGATGCCAACAACAAGCATGCACTTCAGACTTGCCGGCCTAGTTCTCCTCATATCTGGCCACGATAGCATCATGCGACTGCATTGTGACGCTGTCTCTCAGCTAACAATCATAATCTGCTACCCCTGAGAGCATGACCCTTCGTGCGCGGGCTGTCATCACAACCTTGCGCTATAACCTCCTCTACTACTTCCTCGCATTCCTCTCGATACACCTGCGACACGTCGCTACGCAATCATGGTCACACGATGATGTGTTGCTCTCCGCAGGCGATGGAACCTGCCCGGCAGGCGACCATGAAGCCATCTTCAATGGCGCGCAGAGAAGCATCATCGGCAGACAAGAGGCTAGCGTGACGGCTCTGGACAACAACACCCCCATGAATTCGAACATCCTACCGAATACAACAGTCCATTACGAGTTTCCGATAACGACGATACTACAGTCACGCGAAAATGAGTACACGATCGACGACAGCATGAATCACGGGGAAGAGCTGCGCAAAAGACAAACCAGCTCAGCGAACGTATACATCACGATCAATACCTGCCTCCAGCCGACCTTTGCAGACAACAAGACACAGGCAG
>Ga0268246_10000976_pt1 | contig 11056 bp, 13 predicted proteins | sample AgamicOrSfe_FD_200242 | JGI IMG/M metagenome (GOLD analysis project Ga0268246, IMG submission 200242) | Agave microbial communities from Guanajuato, Mexico - Or.Sf.e (v2) (version 2) | ecosystem: Host-associated > Plants > Phyllosphere > Phylloplane/Leaf | place: Guanajuato, Mexico | collected...
GATGTGGAATGACATTACCAAGGTTATCTATGTCCTGTCTTCAGTCAGAAGAAAACTCTGGACATAGCCCATGAGATTGCCGCAAACATTTTCAAACCATTTGGACATTGGTGGTATTGGTGCATCGTACGTACACAAGAAGAGACAAAGCGAAAGTCTTCTGGCAAGCACAAGCGATAATCTGGAAACAGTCGAAGAAGAATGAATTCAGGAGAAAGAAGCGCTAATCATACAAAGAAACCAATCCATTCACCATTTAATCCTCTTTCAGCAGTCGATAATCTCCACAGCCTTGATTTCGACAGCCTCGCAATAGGGCGCAATTTCGCGGTCGTACACTGTTCTCTCGGTTAGCGTGTCATCGTCAAAGAGAACATTGGTGATTTTTTACAATTATAGAATGAACCTGAGCGGCACTGGTACCAGACGGTAGAACCTCCGAGGGCGAGAGTATTGTTTTCGCAGACTGAGAACCCGGCGGTATAGATGGCTCCCATCTGAGCTGGGGGTCCATCGAATTGAAGCTGGCCATTGGCGACCACTGAACCGATGCGTTGCTCAGCATCGAGTAGAACAGAATCTTGAAGAGTGAGGACGACCGGCTTCGTAGATGCACAGATGTACTCGCCGCCCTTGGCCTCTTCGACAGAAGACCACTCATTCTCAGCTCGCTTGACTGCCAAGTCGGTCGGAGCTGGGTCCCACAGTCGGAAGGTAGCAGTGACAGTTTCAGTGCTCACAAAGCTCCCTTGACCATAGGCGGACAAGGTCCCGACGTCGATCCATGTTCGATCATTGGACGAGACGTCCCGCTTGGCAATTTCGGTCTCTCTTGACCACCATGTTTTGCCGTCCCTAACAGTGGACTTGCGATGAATGACATTGTTGGGAACGATGGTCGAGTTGCTAGACATCGTAGATGCAGTCGACATGGGCATGACAGAGGTCCAAGCAGATGTCGAGGTGGCAATGGAGATCTGAGCGGAAGCCATAGTGGTAGCTTGTAGTTGACCATCACCGATAGCAGTGACAGGGTCGAGAAGAGTCATGGTCGAGAGCATAGTGTGTACACCAGACATGGTAGTTATGACAGGCTGCTGGATCTGACCATCTCCAATCTGAGTGACTGGAACTGCAGAGCTGACTGGCTGCTGGATTTGACCATCACCGATCTGTGTGACGGGAACAGCTGAGGTACTGTAGGAGGAGATGTATTAGTGCATGAGTGTCAAGTGTGGATATGGTATAAAGACTTACGGTGAAGCACCCATGACAATCCTTGTAAGGGTCATAGCTGTTCCATTGATGGTTGTGTAGCTTGTAACGGTGAGAGTCAATGTAGAAGTCGACGAAGGCTTTCTGACAGTCGAAAAGGTCGAGGGACCAGGCAGGGTGATAATGTCCGAGCTGGTGCTGGTAATGGTCGAAGTCGACAGGATTGCAGGCAAGGTGTTGGTCTCCAAGTCTGTGCTGGTGATGGTCGAAGTAGACAGAATAGCAGGCAAGGTGCTAGTGCTTGAGGTCGTGCTGGTGATGGTTGAGGTAGACAGCTGACGCTTTGCATTCTTGCCAATGGGGACAATGTTGAGACCAAACTTTCCATTACGGCTCGGAACACATCCTGATGGTGCGGGAGTAGAAGGTGAGATCTTGCTGGTGACGCCTTGGGCATTGACGGCCGCGACGGCAGCAAGGATGGGAAGAGCGTAAAGCATTTTGAAGAGTTGAGAAGTGGATAAAGAGTTGATGTAGAAGAATCGAAAGAAGCAAAGCAAATGCAAAGCAAGAAGAAGAGTTATTGGATAGAAGCGAAGATAAAAGTTGTTGTTGAAAGCTGATGTTTGATGAATGATGAGAAGAAGAAAAAGAGAGGGCAGAAATGGAGGTCGGGAGCTGTCAGGCTTAAATGTCGGATGCTTGGGCACATCGGGAAGGCACGCTAGTTGTCGCTGTGGAGCTGTTGATAGTCGATGTGCTATTGCCAAATGCAGACATTCTGACGAGGCCTTTCACTGAGCAGCCCGTGTATTCCATGATACCTCGCAAGCAAAGGCAGAGCTGAGCCCGTACTCTTTGCAATTACTGAAAGCACAGAGGAAGCGTTCGAGCCCAGAGCTGATTCAAGCAGTGTCGACCTCGAGTGCAGTGAGCTCCTGCCGTCATGTTTTACTTAGGCACCACCCATGTTGCCATAGAGCTCTATCTATTCGGATGCGAAAACGCGTGACCACCAAGCATCTGTAGAGCTATAATGCCTTGATAGACTCCTGGTACCGTTGTCAGCATGAAGGTTTGTTGGTAATCGCACAGTCTCATTTATCTGCTGAACTGTAAGGTGGTGATGATTTCAAGCGCACGTGAGTGGCAAAGTCTTCTCGCCGCCGGGGAGGCATTTCAAAGACAGCAACGACAGCAATATAGTAATCTCTGGACGTCTTGGCTCGATAATGATAGTGAGATGCCAGCTGCCTTACCTGCCACTACTAAGCCTCCAGCACAACCTGTCTACGTGCTACGAGGTCATGGCGCCGCAATTCACACACTTCTCTTCTTTCGCTCAAACACCAGACTATTGACTGGAGATGCTGAGGGGTGGATTGTGATCTGGTCGGTAGCAATAAGACGGCCTACAGCAGTATGGCGTGCTCATAAGGCATCGATACTCGGTGCTCAAGTTTGGGGAGATGACAAGTTGATCACGTAGGTTCTGCTGATTGCAAGGAGCGCAGTGCACGTCGGAACAGTGCAAATCTTTTGACTAGGCTAACATTAGACAGTCATGGACGTGATAGTAAGATCAATGTGTGGGCATTCTCTGAGGAAGATGAGCCGAGCATGTCCACGATCCTGCCAATAGAGGACAGTAGTTCACACCGCAAGCAACCCTGGCTATTGCACAGCTTGACCATTCCCACCCTCAATTTCTGCTCATTCGCGTGCTTGTCTATCACTTCACCGAATACCCTACAAGCCAATACGCACGACGATGAAGAGGAGAATCCCACCGCGTCTACCACTCCATCGCCCCCAGCCTCCTCACTCCTCATCGCAGTATCAGGCCAAAACGACTCCACAATCGACCTCTACCAGCTTCCCTCCGAGCAGAAAGTCGGCATGATCCCCGCGCCAGAAGTAGTCAATGGCAAGAGTGGCATGGTGATGGTACTTAGAATGTTCCATTCCTCTACTCAAGATCTCCATGTCATTGCAGGCTACGAAAGCGGGCGTACGTACGTCTACAAGCAGGCCAAGCAGCAATGGAATCCTATATACACTGCCTGTCCACACACGCAGCCCATTCTCGCCCTTGATATTTCGCCGGGACGCGACTTCTTTTGTACCTCATCTGCAGATGCCATTATTGCTAAGCACAGGATTGTTGCTGGAGCGGAGGTGGAGAATGACCCGAAGGTGGTTCAGACACGCCATGCAGGTCAGCAAGGTTTGCGGCTGAGGTCAGATGGTCGCATCTTCGCCACGGCAGGATGGGATGGCCGTATTCGAGTATACTCGGCGAAATCTATGAAAGAGCTCGCTGTGCTCAAGTGGCATAAAGATGGATGCTATGCTGTCGCATTCGCCTCTATTGGTAGCGGAGGTGCCCAAGACATGTCTGATAGCACCTCCTCCGTGTCAGACTCGGTCGTTGTGACCAAAACCAGCAGTGCCGTCCAACAGGCTGTAGGACAAGCACGAGATACGAAAGCGCGCAACACACACTGGCTCGCAGCCGGCGCAAAGGACGGCAAGGTCTCTCTTTGGAATATCTACTAAGCCGGTATGGCGGACTTGCTCAACCCAAGTTGAACTCCGAAGCACCAGCCGATTGCATCTTCGCTTTCGCGCGCATGATCCGCTTCGCTTCCTCAGAATCCACAGCACCCGGCAGCTCATGATCAGCGCCAGAAGACTTCATCTTCGCTGACGTCCTTGCATTTGCTTTGCGGTCGGCTCTGGACGCGTTCATGCTGTTCTGGCTCGGCCTGAGGCCTGGCACCTTGATACTACCAGGCTTGTCGCGCAGCGCGAAAGCCTTGGCAAGATGTCCAAGATGCAGAGACTGCATGTCGAAGATATGGCGCTCTGGTGCAATGTGCGTAGCATAGGCACGAATATGACTTTGATAAGCACGACGCGCTTGCTCGAGAAATGGCGGGTTCTCCAAAACCCAGCGTTCGACCTCGAGCTGCCAGTCGGTCGTCTTTTCTTCCCAGTCCTTGCCTGCACCGATTCCGGCAGATCCGAAGCCTTTCTTCAGGATGTCGGTGCTGTCATGTCGAGTGAGCCCGCTGCCCTCTTCATTTCTGCCCTGTTTCAGGATATCGACATAACCTTCCTCGGTTCCTGGTTGCAGGAAGATGACGGCACGGCCGTCTTTGCCTGCTCTGGCTGTTCTACCTATTCGGTGGAGGTGTTCTTCACGGTTGAATGGCGGGTCGTATTCGATGACAAGGTCGACGTTGGGGAGATCAAGACCACGAGACGCGACATCTGTACATATAAGCACCGCAGGATCTGTACATTTAGCGAACGTGTTGAGTGTGGCCGTTCGAGAAGCCTGTGGTAACGAGCCATGCAATCTGAAAACCCTCACTTTGTTCTCCTTGCTTGATAATAATGGCGCAGCGGCAAATGTCTTCTCACCACCAGGTGGAGGCTTTTCCGGTGTCTTGTCTTCCTCGATTTTCGCATCGCCCTCTTTCTGTTCTGCTGTCCTTGCAAAGACCTCAAAGTGAAAGTCGACTGAGTCGGCGCAGGATATGAACACGATCGTCTTCATGACTGAGCCTTTTCGTGCAAATGCTCTCCTCAACATTGCTGTCAATGACACTAGTCGCAGCTTCGCGGGCACAACAGCATATGACTGTTTCAGTTGTGCTGGCGCAGAGAAGGACTTCTCTCCCCGACCAGTTTCACCAGTTTGATCGTCTGTCCCTGCTGTTCGCTCGCCTTGTATATGGACTGCATCCTTTAAACTGATTTCTCCCAATTTCTGTACGTTCGTCTTCATGGTCGCGGAACAAAGGATCGTATTCCTTTTATCAGGTAATCCTGCAATCTTCGTCCGCCGTCCAGCGCCCGCGTTGAGTTTCGCCAGGATCTTCTCAATGTCCTGCTCAAACCCCAATTCCATCAACCGATCACCCTCGTCCAACACCAGCCATCGCACATTGCGCACATCCAAGACCTCAGTATGCTCTAGATGATCAGCAAGACGACCTGGGGTTGCGATCAATATGTTCAAGCCTTTCCGTAATCTAGCTTTCTCTGACTTTTTCTTTTCGCCACCTAGTACCGTGCCTGAAACTAGCCAGTTTGCACAACGCAGGAGGCCCTCGAGGACAACGGATATCTGCTTACTCAGTTCGCGTGTAGGCGCAAGCACGATCGCGAAGAGGCCGGAATCTCTGTGGATTTTGTCCTCGCTGCCCAGAGACATCAAGCGCTGGACAATTGGCAGGAGATAAGCAAGCGTCTTTCCGGATCCAGTCTCGGCTTGAAGAAATGCATCAGTGTCCTCCTTGACGAGCTGCGTGATGGCAGCTTTCTGGATGGCAGTTGGTGCTTTGATCTCGAGCTTCTCGAGTAAATGCCGTGCTAGTTGTGCTGAAAGTCCCAGAGATGTGAATGTCTCGAGGGCAGGGTCTAAGGGAGCATTTGAGGGTAATGTAGGTTCAGTCGACTCCTCCTCTTGCTTCGAGTCCTTGGCCGTCTTCGACTCAGGATTGAAAGAGAAGAGCGAGGACACAATCTGCAGTGGCTTCTTGTTCACAGGTCCTCGATTCCCACCATCTCGAGCGTGAGGATTTGACGATCGAGAATTGGATTGTGGCGCCTCATGTTCATCAAATCTTTGCTTTTTCGCAGGTCTTTCACCGACCTCTGCGTTGTTCGCGCCAGATGATGGACCTTCCCGCCGCTTAGGCTTGCCATCACGATTGTACTGAGCAGACTTCTTGGCTGTCAAGCGGGCCTTCCAGCTGCCTCCGGTAAAGGCTGCTTTTGCTTTGAATGGCGCATCGCCTATGTCAAAGTTGACGAGTAACTCGTCCTCTGCCATTTCTTACTATATTTGCGCCTAACAGTCTGGTGCTAAGCTGAGAAATTATATGGTAAACTTCACGATGTTTTTCTGCAGATTGCCTCGGCGTATCCGGCGTCGACTCCGAAGAACTCAAGCAATTAGTAATCAATTTTTTTGTGCTTTGTCACCAATAACACAACCACCGCTATGTTTACAGGGCGGCATCAGAGATGATGTCCTACTCTCGAGGCTGCTATCTCCCTGTGTGCTGCTCAGGGTCTCATAGCCAAGATATTCCGCCGTAGACACAAAGTGATTCCAGCGTCTGTGTACAATGAGTAGCAGCTCGCGAATACCATTGAACCTGCTCTTACGTTGCTCTCGCATCATCACTCGGACGGCTTGTGAGCATTATACCAGCTGGATTCTCCGCTAAGCTAATGTATGTAGTCAGGGTGGCCTTGAAACGCAGGCTCTACCAACCCAATCACCCTGTCACGCGACCATTCTCCTCTACTTCCTCTCCAGTCATGGCCTCCTCGCATGGTCACAATGGCATCGTGCCACAAGAAGACTTTAAGATTCTCCGAACAGTACAGGAAGAGCGCCAGTTCAGCAAGGATGTCAAAGATGTCTCGCAAAGCATTGGCCTCGTCCCTACAATGGGTGCTCTGCACGCAGGCCATCTGTCCCTTGTTCGCCAAGCAGCCAAAGAGAACGAAAATATTGTCGTCAGCATCTACGTCAACCCTACACAATTCGGTGTGAACGAAGATCTTGATGCATATCCACGGACATGGGACTCTGATCTTGCCCAATTGCGCAACCTCAATGATGACCTCGTCGCTTCTGGATACCTTGGACGCATCACTGCTGTTTTCGCGCCAACGACGAAGACGATGTACCCCACGCTACCTCCATCTTCAGAGATAGAAGGCGAGGGTTCGTTCGTCGTAATTACACCGCTGGGTAAGCTCCTCGAGGGGAAATCACGGCCAGTCTTTTTCCGGGGTGTAGCCACTGTGTGTATGAAGCTTTTCAATATTGTGAAGCCGACAAGAGTCTATTTCGGTCAGAAAGATGTCCAGCAAACCGTTGTGATCAAACGATTAGTGGAAGATTTTCACCTCGATCTCACTGTGCGCATCTTGCCCACAGAGCGGGAGCACGATGGCCTGGCTATGAGCTCCCGAAATGTATATCTCGGCACAAGACGACGTGCTGCCGCAGTACTTGTGCCAAAGATGCTTCAAATTGCAGAGACGCAGTATCTGCAGAACGGCAAGAGGACCCGAGAGGATATCATCCGTCCTGCGCAGGCCTATGCGATGAAGCAGATAGCTGGAGAGCTGCAATTACCACCGGACATGCAGACCATTATGGAGGTGGAGTACATCTCACTCGCAGATCCCGCCACTATGGAAGAGGTCGACGTTGTGGATGTGAATAGAGGAGCTATATTGAGCGCCGCATTGAGGATGCTTCCACTAGAGGTAGTAAAGGAGGGCGAGGATACAGGCGAGAATGATGGAAGTAAAAGACTTGTGAGGCTAATAGACAATGTGATATTACCGCCTCTTCAAGAATGATACCTCTTCCTCCTGCAAGCTAAAGATCCGGCGATAGATGAACCTTGAACTTCTTGTTCGCCCTGTCTATTGCTCTGTTCTTGAATTGCTCGCCATGCAATTCGAAGATGAACACCGGCTTGTTCTGAGGTTCGCCTGCAGTTACATCTCTCATCTGATCATTGTCTTCGTCCACAAGTGGCACCTCGAACTTGAAGATGGAATGTTCTTTCGGCAACGTCTTGATCTCATTCGTCTTTGTGATTACCACAAACGTGAACTTCGTGTCTCTCACCACGATACCTGTGGTACCCACCCTTCCGCCACATCTGCTGCGAACGCAGGTGATCTTGGCACCATGAAAGTCCGCAGATGCCAGATTCGGACCTGCTGCTGCGGGAGTAAGATATATCGTCTTCCTTATAGTGTTCGCGTTGCCGTTCTCGGGACTAGTCTCAACTGGTGGTTGTATGTTCAGGATCTCTCGCATATATCCACACCACATCTTCCACAAGCCTTCGTATATCTCCCATTTGCGCTCCTCTTTTGGAATGTCATAAATGCCAAGCACTCTCTTCTCTTTTGCACTCAAGGGACGAGGTTTGCGCTTCCTGCGACGTGACTGTCTTTCTTGTACCTTTCGAATATGTTGACGTCGCGTGCGAGCGTCGGTCGATGTGCTTGCTGGCGTGTGGGTAGCTGGTCGTAGGAGCAATGGCTTATGTTGGATTTTGTCGGTGTAGAGAGCTTCGGCAGTAGCAGGGGAGTGTGCCCGCGCGATGAGTCGTTGAGTTACTGGGGTCTTCGTATTTCCAGACGACATTATGTTTTACGGTGTGGTGATGTTTGTTAGTCTTGTGTTGACGATCTGTCAAAAGTCGTATCGAAGACGGAGATGATCTCCGATCGCAATCTGAAACAATCATAAAACCGCGACCATCACGTTCTACAGGCACTACGCCAGCACAGGACACCATGGCGCCATTCTTCCCTCTCTACGTACTGCGTTCGGATGGCAGGTTAGTCATCAGCAGCAAAGGCAGCAAGGAGCCGAACCAACCCATCGCATCACAACTGGACTCAAAACCCAACGCGCAAGGCATCAGTGACTTCTACCGCGAATGTCCGCCAGGAGATCCCAAGGAGATAGATTGGAGGCGGAAGCTTGGTGGCATGTTGATGCGGGAACTTGGTGGTGCTGAGACAAAAGGTATTCTCCAGCGCAACAACAAGTACCAAGCACCATGACTAACTCAATGACTTAGACAAGGGTTACATTCTCGCTGCTCTACCGGACGAGTACCGAGTCTTTGAGCATGTAAGGATGAAAATAACAGACACGGATGATAAAAAGCCAAGAGACACAAAGAATCATGCTGGGGGTGGAAATGAACGACAAGATGCATATCTGTATGGACACCCGGGCGGCAGGAAGAAGCGATACAGGAGTCCTGCAGAATTCTTCCCGCATTTGTTATGGCTAGCTACGGATGAGGCGGGTGACACTAACAACTGTTCCTGCAAGTTTTGCTCGCCGGAAGAACTAGATACAGAGAAAACAAAGGACGTCACAGCACCGATTAAAAGCCAGGAGCCAGTCAAGACAGCTTCGAAGGCACAGCCGGCAATGGTCAGGAAGACATCATCGACGGCAGCCAGAGCATCTCCATTACCCAGGCAGCGATGTCTGGAGCAGAAGCAAGATCAGAAGTACAACGAATTCCACTATCGGCCAGGAGAACTTGTCTGGTTCTGTCGAGGTCAGGCTTGGGGTATTGGTGCTGTTGTGCAGAGAGAACACAATCAACAGAGTAACACGAGGATGTACATGGTGCAACCACTATCGCACCCAAACAACCCTACAACGATAGTCAAGAACCCTCAAGATCAAATCCGAAACTGGTTGGCATGGAGTCCTCCCCCATTGACGCATGCGCAACTCAATCCTTCAGAAAGCAATGGCAACAGAGTCTGGACATTTGAAGATGTGAATTGGCCACATGTCAGTAAAGGCAAATACGGTAGAGGCGACGTCCCTGTGGACAGCAGTATCCTGGCAGCGAAGATGGTCGAGACGACGTATACACTCTTCGACCGTATTGAGGCAAAGGCTTCCAATTCTGGAAGCAGTCAAGTGTCGGAGCTGTACTACAATGGCATGTACCTTGGAGGAGAGAAGATCTGGCTTGGTGATCCACTCCGCTTGCGCACTGCTGCGACTGCCACCACACCCAGCATATTCGTCCTTCAGTCCATCATCGAGCGATCGCCAGCCTCGAACTCTACTCGCTCTACCATACATCTTGTGGGCGACAGCTACAGCATGACGCCTTCCACGCCTAGCGCACCTCCGCCATCAGATGCTCTACCTCCACGTGTACTGGAAGACCTTCGAATACGGAATACCATCACTTCTCGAAACACCGACACCTCGAAGCGCCACTTCACCTGGGCATTACTTACAGCAGGGCTGCACGTAGGTATAGCTGATGTCAAAGGACGTTGGTATGAGTCGACACTATTCACACCAATACTGGATCCAGCTGCCTACAACACTGGCAAGGCGAATGGCGAACTACTCGAAGCAGGTCTATTCATGAATGGTCAAGGCGACTGTAATCGGCCACCGGGAGGACCACCAAGCACATTCAAGCCTGCCGATGTGAAGACCAAGAGAAGAGAGGACGCCTTCGGGAGAAGTGTGCCTGGTACATTCAGTATCAGTCAGGGACTCGATGCGGATATGTATGCCAAGCAGGCGACCTCGAGCGTGGGCGGAGGACAATTAGGGAGTCGAGGTGCCACGCCTGTTCAATCGGCGACGCGACAGGTTGCGCAGCAAGTACCAGTACGACAGTCACCAATGCCTACTGCACAGCAGCAATACCAAGAGCAGCAGCGGGCGCAACAAGTGCAGGCGTCGTCGAGTTACATGCCGCAGCAGTTGCCGTATCAGCAGGAGAGCAGTGGACAGGATGATGGAGGTGCTTTCGATCAGTATATGCAGTTTGACGATACCGAAATGTCGTGAAGAAGGGCAGAGATTTGGTGATAGTGATGAAAGGAAGGTGTTACAAGGAGTACTTGAGGTTCGATGATGATATTATGATACCCCGATTAGCACAATGAAGTACTGAAATGTGAGTCTGAGCAGATACTCTGTTATAAGCACTCCTGTAAGATCTCTAGACGTTGACATCGTGGTCTTATTGCTAGCTAGCTCACATAGGACAATGACAATAGTGGAACCAATGTCGATCGATTGCCCCGCATGAGTTTCACCTGAACTCCACGTTGTTTCATCCTCACTATCTCCATGATCCCACGACCATCCTCCACAACCCTCCTACGACTCCCGCTATCCCTTCGCGCCGCACACTCATCGCTCACGCTCCAACGCAGCTTCATCACACTCTCAACTCTACGCCTGCGCCCGCGCCTGCACCCCCGCCCTCCCTTTCAC
>Ga0268246_10000978_pt1 | contig 11052 bp, 13 predicted proteins | sample AgamicOrSfe_FD_200242 | JGI IMG/M metagenome (GOLD analysis project Ga0268246, IMG submission 200242) | Agave microbial communities from Guanajuato, Mexico - Or.Sf.e (v2) (version 2) | ecosystem: Host-associated > Plants > Phyllosphere > Phylloplane/Leaf | place: Guanajuato, Mexico | collected...
GGCGGGAGGGCAGCACGTCAACACGACGGATAGTGCGGTACGGCTCACGCATATACCTAGTGGCATCGTGGTCGCCGTTCAGGAAGGGCGGTCTCAACACAAGAACCGCGCGAAAGCATGGCAGATTCTGCGGTCCCGGCTGGCACAGCTGAAGCGGGAAGCTAGAGAAGAGGAGGCGTTGGCGTTGAGGAGAGGATTAAGTGGAGGTGGGAAGACGATGGGGCGGACGGACAAGGTCAGGACGTATAATTGGGGACAGCAGCGGGTGACGGATCATCGGAGTGGGTGTACAGTGCATGATTTGGACGGGGTCATGGAGGGGGCGGAGGCGTTGGATACGGTCATGGAGAGCGTGAGGGGGTGGATGCGAGATGAGATGATTGAGGGTATGATGGCAGAGGAGATGGTGAAGGATAGAAAGAGGCTAAAGGAGGAGGAGGAGGGCAAGTAGCCGAGTGAGATCCTATATTGAAGAGGAGGCCTATTTCTACAGCCGGAGAAACATTCATGTCTCTTTTCCTGGTCTATCCTAGACGTTGTGTACCGGGTCCCGCTTGGCTATGGTGATTAATGGTGTTTGCCCGTACGGCGAGTTCCGCACGCGATGGTGTTCATCCTGTCCATTATGCTGCTCGGATTGTTCGTTCATGCTCAGTCCAGGCTTGAATATCTTGTAAATCGTCTATCCATGCTCATCTATACCCACCTCAAACTCCAGGTCTCCTCACGACTTCGAAATGGCATAACCTCAACCTGTGCATCCTTACTCCTCACCATCTCTCCAACTTTCTCCCCTCTCTTCTCCAACACAATCTTCCCGGTTGGCGCTGGCGCTTTGTAAAATGCTCGTCCAAAGCCGCCCAAGAATCCTGCCAACACCTCCTCCGAAACCTGCAGGTCACCCTCCAGCAATCCCTTCTCCTGCGCCACTTCCAATGCACCAACGACAAGCTGCGTAGCCCAGCCTTGCGTGAAGCATCCCGCTGCCGTCTTGGCATGGCCGGAGGTCTTCTTTGCCGACACGGGATGCGGTGCGCTGTCGCTACCGAAGAAGAACTTTGGGTCCCCACTCACAACAGCTTTGAGTAGTGCTCGGCGATCTTCTGGCGTCTTGGCTACGGGCTTGCAGAAGCTGAAGGGATCGGCGCACCAGTCATCGACTGTCAGGTAGAGATGGTGCGCAGTTATCGTGGCTGCAACAGTGGAGCCGCAGGACGCTACAGCGGCAATGGCAGCAGCGGTAGTGCAGTGCTCGAGGATAATGCGGAGGCGTGGAAATGAGGCGTGAAGTTTGAGGAGTTGAGGGAGGAAAGCGGCTTCGGCGTTGAGTACAGTGATGTCTTTGTGGTCGCTCGAGTCAGATGGTACTTCGCCGTGGAGGTTGAGCAGCATGTTGTGCTCCTGCATGGCAGCGAAGACAGGGTAGTAGGGTTCGTAGGACAATACGCCGGACGCAGAGTTGGTGGTCACGCCTGCGGGGTAGGACTTTACGCCTGTGATGCCGGCGCGGGAGGCTTCGGCGATGGTGTCAGGGGTGATGGAGGGGTGAAGGTAGAGGGACATGAGGAATGTGACGTTAGGTTCGAGTTGTTGCAGACGCTTCTTGTAGTCGAGAGCGTGCGATACTGTGGTTATTGGAGGCGTGAGATTAGGCTGTAGTTGTGTTAGTCACTCGCTTTCGAGATTTTGTTTGCCCAAAGCAGGCAATTCCTGCTCTCTCGACCGTTGTCAGGTCCATATGGCGGGAGCTTCACCGCGCCACTTCACCAAGTCACAGTCACGATACATGGACCATGTTGACTTCCCAGATGGGAAATGCTGATGCTGGGCACAAACATGTTGGCGCGAAGCTTAATCAGGACATACCATGACATAAACAACATCGACACCACCTTCTCTTATGGAAGGGACGACAGTCTCCATCATCGCGCCATCTCTGAGATGAACATGGAAGTCACCAGACGCCGGTAGCTCCAGCTTCTTCACGTCTTTCAGCAGCATGTTTGACACTGATGTTGATTGATGTTTCAGATTCAGGATGAAGTTGTGGAGGAGACGGGATGAAGGACGATCAAACGCGGGCAAATCTTTTGAAACGACGACCTGCCTTAACTGGGTCTAGCGCATTGAGTGACCCCGCGCGGCTATCATTCTCCGTTGCTATCGCGCGACCACCCCCTCCATCCACCATCCATCAATCATCATCCATCATCCACCATCCACCATCCACCATCCACCATCCACCATCCACCATCCATCTGCAACATCTCTTTGTCAGCCATCTGCTTCTGTTGCTTGGCTTCTCTCGTCCCCTCTTCGTTAGCACCGACCGGTCCTACCTACGCCTTTAGCAGCATCACCAACGAGCTTATATCCTCAATCCTCTCCCTCGTCACCGCTATATTATGTCGTACCTCGAGACCGGCGAGGCGCCAGAGCCTGACTGGCGTGATGAGGACCCCGACACCGTGCAGAAGATGTCTGCGAATGTTGACGTATACCATGGAGAAGCGAAACCCGACTTCATGAGATTTGCGAGCAGGAGAAGTGTTGTACACAGCACAAAAGGCATAGTCTCTTGCACACAGCCACTGGCATGTCGCGCTGGTATCAAAGTGCTACAACAAGGAGGAAACGCAGCCGTATGTCTCAAGAAAATTCGTCCAGTGGACGATGCTGATTGCCGTAGGACGCTGCTGTTGCGACTGCGGCAGCACTGAATGTCACCGAACCTGCAATGACTGGCATTGGCGGCGACATGTTCTGCCTCTACTACAACGCAAAGACCAAGAAGACACATGCCATGAACGGCTCCGGCCGATCGGGTGGTAGCATAACGCTCGAGGAGATGCGCAAGGCTTGCGGCGCGAAAGGGGAAGAGGGAGAGCAGATAGGCATTCCATTCACTAAAGTACAGGCTATCACAGTACCTGGTGGAGCTGGGGGACTGGTAGACACAGTGGAGAAGTTCGGCAGTGGCAAGTTGACCCTCGAGCAAGTTCTGACGCCTGCTATCGAGCTGGCTGAAGAAGGGTTCCCAGTGTCGGAGCTTGTAGCGGGCTTGGTAAGTGGTATTGCCGAGACGATCACCGGACGCAATCTGATGTACATCTAGTGGGCGAGGTCAGAACACTTGATCAAAGGCGCCTCACCTAACAGCCACGAAATGCTAAAGAAAGACCCGAGCGTGAAAGACGGCTACCGAGCACCCAAGCCGGGTGAAATCTTCAAGAACCCAACATTGGCCAACACGTTCAGGCTTTTGGGCAAGCACGGCAAGAAGGGTTTCTACGAAGGAGAAGTGGCTGAGCAGATCATAAAAGTCGTCACTGATCTTGGTGGTCATCTCACGCTTGACGATCTCAAGCACCACATGGAGATGGGTACTGAGGAAGTCGATGCTATATCAATGAAAGTGTCGGGCCTTGGTTTGAAACACCCTGTCGAGCTGTGGGAACATCCTCCAAACGGCCAAGGACTTGTTGCGTTGATTGCTTTGGGTATCCTACAAGAGTGGGAGAAATCTGGCAAGATCAAGACGTTCACAAAGGAAGACTTCAACACTACACAGTATGTACAGGCCCGCATGCTATGGAGAACTCCCTGCTGACTGCCACAGATACGCCCACGCGATCATCGAATCCCTTCGGCTTGGATTTGCAGACGGCACCCACTTCATCTCTGACCCAAATGTCGTGCCCGTACCAATAAAGCAGCTACTCTCCCCCGACTACCTCGCCGATCGTGGTTCGGGATTTTCCACGGAAGAAGCCATTCACACGATCCAGCACGGCACACCGATGGCCTTCTCCTCCGACACCGTCTACTTCAGCGTCACCGACCCCGAAGGCAATGCTTGCAGTTTCATCATCTCCAACTACGCCGGCTTCGGTACCGCCATCATTCCCAAAGGCTGCGGCTTTACACTGCAGAATCGCGGCGCAAACTTCACACTACAGCCGCCAGACCATTCCAATGTGTATGCGCCAAGGAAGCGTCCTTATCACACCATCATTCCGGCCATGATCACGGACCCTGCAGACGGCAGTCTGAAAGCCTGTTACGGGGTCATGGGTGGCTTCATGCAGCCGCAAGGCCATGTCCAGGTACTATTGAACATGTTCGTCTTCGGTATGACGCCGCAGGAAGCGCTAGATGCACCCCGTATATGCATCGATACCATAGGAAGCGATAGTGTCAGCAAAGCTGGCGACCTAATATATCTCGAGGAGGGCATGCCCGGAGCTACAGTCGAAGGCTTGAAGAAGCTTGGCCATAATGTGATTGTACTGAAAGGACACCAACGGCAGCAATTCGGTCGTGGGCAGATTATAAGGAAAAGTGAAGAGGATGGACAACTTGTTTGTAAGTTTCAACATCGTGATTGCGCTGCTGCCGGCTCGACTGTACTAACACACATGCCAGACTCGGCTGGCTCAGACCAGCGTGGAGATGGACATGCTAGTCCACTATGAGAGATACAGCTAAAATGGTCGCAGAACTCGTCCTTCTGGCAGGAGAGTGATATATACATTCGTTTTGGGTACCTTAGCGTCTCGAAATTCAACCTTGTATACGCGGTCAACGTGACCATCAGACTTCTCATCTCTCACTTACATACACCTTCGAATCACATCGGCAGTGATATTCCACCACACCTCTCATCGCCTTCTCACAAGTCCACACGTCCATTTCTACCCCAACCTCCACCTCCAACATCTTTCTCTCCAATCCCTCCACTCCCTTGCCATCCAATTCCCCCCTCAAAAAACATACTTCCCCAAACCATCTCAATAATGCTTCCCTATCTTCACTCCCCACCTCAAAAATCCCCGGCAGAATCACTTCACACCGGGCAGTTCGACCCTCCCCAACGCCTTTAACATCGTCAGACCCAGTGCCCCGAACATCCGTCTCCGCGCCTCTGCGTCGCTGCAGGAATTCTGGAACAACGTGACTTGGCGTGCCTGAAGGGTTGGAGTCGGTCGCGTCCTTGAGGTAAACGGCGGCGCCAAAGTCGATGAGAACGAAGTGGGGTTTGTTGTGGAACGAGAATACATGATGTTTTCGGGCTTGATGTCGGCGTGGACGATGAGTTTCGGGAGAGTGTGCGGGTGGGAGAGTGCGGTGGAGAGAGAGGCGACGAGCTGTGTGCATTCGGCCGGGTAAGAGTGGAAATGTTGGTGGGAGAGGAGATGTAGGAGGAGAGGACGCGGCCGGGCCTGAGACGGAGGTTTCGAAAGAGCGTAGGAAGGTCAGATGCGAGGAGTTGTGTGATGTTCGGCTGGATGAGATGATGGTGTCAGGAAGAGACATTTGACATTTGTATATATTTGTATCGAAAAGCTATTTAGGGTGTATATCTCAAGGTGCATAGCATCAAGACACAGTGCAAACCAGAGTTGACCATGCGGCATCAGAACATAAAGCTTGAGCAAAATCCCCACAGCACTCTCCCGGGCTCTTCTCAAGACTTTGTGTGTTGCGAGTCTATGTGCTTGTAGCAAATAGTCGTCCAGTTCATCGTATAACGCTGATTCAACAGGGGCGATTTGTTCATGATGCAATACAAGTAGGAGCTGGTCGTACTTACGTGACGACCAACGCTCTGCAGCATCTCAACCTCAGTTCGCCAGCGGACGACCGCCGTCGCGTCCTGAGGATTGCGTGCACGCTTGAGTACAGCCAGCTCGCCATCGTGATAGCACTCCTCGATGACGGCATGATCTGTTTTTGCAATCGTCTCCAATGCCCAGGCGGCAACGGAACCTCCGTTCCGCTGCATGAGATGCTTGCGGCTAGCTTACCCTTAGGTATGTCGAGTCTTTTTGCCTGGATATACTGTACTTGGAACACGAGTTTGAGCAGGATCGCTACGGCACTCTGCTCGGAGTTTGCTAGAAGCTTGTTTTGTGGTTGTAGATTATGACTAGCAGGGAATATACTTTCATAGCCGAACCAGGAAGGAAGTATACTGAGAGAAAGAGGTGTTCTCGGCGCTGACGATATCCTAATGTGTCATGGCAGAGTATCATGTCTCACAGAGATTAGGAAGCAGGTCAAGCCCCGACGCGAAGAGAGCTGGGGGACCTAACCAATCTGGTCAGCTGAGCTGCCTGTGAGACTGTGGTCGTATGGCGAGTTTGTCAAAGGATACTACCATGCGGCAACAACTCGCTTACTTCTTACTTCGGGTAGCAGGGTAATTGTGAAGAGGAACAGATGCGGATGGCATCCCTGTCCCTGACTCCTTGTCGCTTTTTGGCAATATTCTCTGCATTAGTCAAAGTCTCAAAGTAAGATCGCAGCCGAGGTGACGATAGTGAAGAATAGCAGCATTGGACGACCAGTACGCCTGTGCTCGCTTCCACAGTATACCCACAGACTCCACACTCCACTCAGCACTGCTAGCATCGACTTTCACCTCATCGTCGATAACACTTGCCCGTCGGATGAAGTAGTTCATCGTCGTCGAACACTTGTCCCAGTTGTCCCTCGATCGCGACCCGAGGATAAGGTACATCTACATCGCCGCACGGTCCAAGGCTCGCTATACATCACATGCCAAGGTCGATCCTCTAGCAGACTGGACTGGACATACAGCGCAATCGAACAGCTTCTTGAGCTTCATTGCTGCAAGCAGCTTTCTATAAGAGGTGGATCGCCCGAGTCCATTATCTCGAAAGATATACGCCTTCTTCACGCCCACTTCATACTGATCGGCTGAGTGGTCATTGCGCGCTAATAATCTCATAAGGTCGTACAGACAATCTGTTCTGAAACACTCGACTGCACATCCCTGCTCAATGTTTGCGCCATCGTCAGCGCCAAGCACATGTATCAAAGCAGATGGAACCTTCGCACTCGCCTCGCAAATCAGTCAAGGACACTTCTACCCGTCCTCGCGACAGGACATCGACATACCGCCCTACCACCGACGATGACATTCCAGAACGAGCTGCTGGCGGCTTCTCAGATCGGCCTAGGAGTACGACGACGGCTGCCCACGGGCCTCCGCGATCTTTCTACGGCAAGGACAACCTGTTACCTGGTCTTCAGTCACAAGACGGCAATGGAGCCGGGCACCAGTCTTTTCCTTCTTCGCCAGAACCATCGAGGCGCAAGAAACTCGGCATGTCAAGAGCAATAGTGCCAAATGTCTTTGGGAGTGACGAAGATGTAACCAATGGATCACCTTCGCCGAGACCGGCAAGACCACAGACCATGCAGCTGAGCAATGGAAGTAACAAGGTGGAAAGCTTCAGCTCATGGCGCATTGGCGGAGGTCGCAGACGCTCTTCAGCCAACAGTCACTCCAAACCAAAATCTCCCTCGATCCAATCCACGGACACAACGACATCAGCGCCGAACTCGTCAATGCCGCTCCGAGTACAAACTCAGCCATCACTCACAGGGTCAGGAACTCCTGTACCGCGACCTGAAGCTATAAGTCATGCCCTGGCACAGCTCAACGGTGCCACAACTAGGCCTCCCAGCGCACGAACACTTCTTAACTTGATGAAAGAGACAAAGGGTCGAATGCACGGCAAGTGCACAGTGCAGCAGCAGCCACATGGGCTTTGGACACCTGGCTATTGTACTATCAACTCCCAGATAGGCGGATTGGCCTGGACTTCGATAAGTGTTGATTCTCGCGGCGAAAAGTTCCTGCTCCGAGTTCTACGAGGTTGCCGTGTCAAAGCACTACTCAGTCTGAGTAGTGGCAGACCAGAGATCCTCATTTACGGCAACGAAGGTGAAACTGTAAGACTCAGACCGGACAGTCGAAGTCACTTTGAAGCATGGTTTGCCGCGTTACTGTGCTGGGAGACTACACGACCTACAGAGAGCCCACAAGCTCAAGGACAAGATCAGCTTGTGCCATTGGAGTTTCCAGAAGGACTGCTTCGGAAGGTCAAAGAGAGATCCAATTCGAGAAATGCGACGAGAAAAGACGCGGCGACGATGATCAAAGTGGGAAAGCTTTTCTACCTGGATCCGGATATTGTGGACAAGACTGTCATTCCAGTGGTACCTCGAAGTTCTTCGCCAGCGCCCGAGGTGCAGCCGCCATGGCGACGAGTATCCTGCACTATCATGTCAGACGGGAACCTACGATTGTACACGACCACAACCCTCGAGACGCTAGCGGTCGTGAGGCTTTCCCAATTGTCTCGAAGTGCTATACAGCGCCTTCACTCCTCGATGTTCATCATGGACCACTGTATAGCGATCTATCCTCAGTATACCGATTCTATGACGGCCTGCTCTCGTTTGAGACCGATATACCTCTCATTCGAGAGTAGAGTGCTATTCGAAGTATGGTTCGTCCTTCTACGAGCATTTGCACTGCCCGAGATATATGGTTGGCAATCTAACACGGATACGACTACACCATACAGTGCTTACACACCAGCGGAAAATCTCCATTTCCAGGAAATGGGTTTCCTGCCAGGCCTACGGAACGAGGTGAAACATGGAATGTTTAGGCTGGAGCGGACGCTGCATGTGCAGATAGGAGAAGCACGATTTCCTAAGCTCGAACACGAGGAAGGGAGTAACAACACGCTAGAACGGTCGCGCAGTCATGGACACAACGAGACCCGTCAGAATCTGTGCTATGTACGAATGTATATGGATGGACAAATAAAGGCCAAGACAACGGCCAAGCCTGTTAACCAGCGCCCTTTTTGGTACGAATCTTTTGAGCTGATTGATCTGGGCCAAAGTACTTCATCAGTCACATTCCAACTGAAGAGGAAACATCAGGACATGCTATCTCCTCCTGGTCAGACCAGTCTAACAAACCAGGTCGAACGCAATCTCATGCAGACTAGCCAATCTCATCTGACCGAATATCAAGACCCTACACACGGCGAAGTTACCATTGATCTCAATCAGTTTGAAAACCACAAAGAGCTTGACAAGTACTGGCCCATTCAAGATGAGTCGGGTCGTGCTGTCGGTGAGCTTTCGTTGAAGATTCGCAAAGGCGAGGAGATTATCCTGATGGACGCCGACTACTCTGTCTTGGACGAGATGCTTGGCAACTTCGCTTCTGAGAATGCACTGACGTTTCAAATTGCCGAGAAGATACCTTCTGAACTGTCTCGTCTGTCGGAAATACTTCTGAACATATACCAAGCGTCCAACAGAGCGGAAGACTGGCTAAGCTCCTTGGCGGAGGAGGAGATCGATGGTGTCAGAAAAGAGGCACCTCCTGGTCGCTTACGCATGGACTCTGGAGACTCCCATGACAGCAGGGAATTGCAGGTTCGCGAGGAGAACAAAGCTGCACTGGCAGAAGCTAATCTGCTGTTTCGTGGTAACACGCTACTCAGCAAAGCGTTGGATCTCCACATGAAGCGTGTCGGAAAGGAATATCTTGAGAGGACACTTGGTTCTATACTTCGTGGCATTGCGGAAGCTGATGCGGACTGTGAGGTCGATCCTATGAGGCTTGGTGACAGAGCCAGCCTGCAACAGAACTGGGATAGACTCGTTCCTGCCATCCAGCGCATTTGGCGGTCGATAGCAGATTCGGCAAAGGAATGCCCAGCTGAACTGCGACAAGTCTTCAGACACATTCGAGCTTGTGCCGAAGACCGATACGGAGAGCGCATGCGAAGCGTCAGTTACACGAGTATTTCTGGCTTCTTATTCTTGAGGTTCTTTTGTCCCGCAGTGCTAAACCCGCGGCTCTTTGGTCTACTCAAAGGTATATTTGCGAAGCCTGCAGGATTGTAACCAGCACTAATTATGTAACAGACAATCCAAGTCCGCGATCACAACGAACCTTTACTCTCCTCGCCAAATCACTTCAGGGCTTAGCTAATCAATCTCTGTTTGGCGCCAAAGAACCCTGGATGGCACCTATGAACAACTTCCTCAGTCACTATCGTCAAAAGTTCAAGGACTTCATCGACAGTATTTGCTCTGTACCTGATGATAGCGTCGAGCCTCAGCTGCTCCCGTCATATTCAGCTCCGCGAGCGATCTTCTCCCGACTATCAGAGGCAGCCAAAGAAGGCTTTCCAAAGACACCATACCTAATTGATCACTGTCGAAATCTATCCGCACTTGTCAGCCTCTGGATGGATCACAACCCATTCAATGCATACCAAAACGCCCAGATCACAAATGACGAGCTGCGACAATTCCACAAAACCTGTACGGAACTTCGTCTCAAAGCGCGGTCAAGTTGGGCGCATGCAGATCGTGTGCCTAGCAGTATCAACGCAGTCAGCGAGCGCTGGATCACAATTGCCGAGCGCATAGAGCAGGCTCCAGCGGATTTCTTCCTCGAGGTTGACCCGGCCGAGTCCGCATCTGCATCCGCTGTTTCCGGCGGCAATGCCAGCCCAAACTTCTCATACCCAATGCCGGCCGAAGGCGCTCGCAGTCCTGATCTGAGTGCAGATTCGGAAGACGTGGGCGAACAACTGGACGGCACAGATTTACCCATGCGCGCCAATCGACGCGGTCGTGGTCTGCCTATCACCTCAAGCCCCTATGTGCCTTCTGCTGTACGGTCCGCCAACTCAGCGCTATCGCCCGATCTTGGGCTAGGCTTGGGTATGGTCCGACACAATACCAGCGACAGCGGCACAAATGCAAACTCGACCTCGCATAGTGCTTCAGCGGTACATACTCCGGCGAACTTGTCTCGCGCTCCCAGCCGAGCTACGTCATCAACTGCTGAAAGCCTCAACGATGCGGATAGAGATCGGACCGATGCAAGGCAAAGTCGCAGTACACTTATGCCACGGGATCGAGATCGAGATCGAGAGCGTGCCACAAGTCGAAACAATGAGGTTGTGGAGAGTCCAGGTGGAGGACGTCGTACCAGAAGAGATGTCAATGAAAAGGGCAAAGAACGGAGCGAGAGTCGCTTCAATCTATTCGGAATGCGGAGAAAGAAAGCTAAAGATGGCGAGGCGGGGCCCGTCGCTGGAAGAAGCATGGACGTCCTGGAGGGGTTGAGGGGAAGCTATCAGGGCGGCAGATGAGTTTCCAGACGAAAGATCACAATACAACAGAACTAAACAGGAG
>Ga0268246_10000979_pt1 | contig 11030 bp, 10 predicted proteins | sample AgamicOrSfe_FD_200242 | JGI IMG/M metagenome (GOLD analysis project Ga0268246, IMG submission 200242) | Agave microbial communities from Guanajuato, Mexico - Or.Sf.e (v2) (version 2) | ecosystem: Host-associated > Plants > Phyllosphere > Phylloplane/Leaf | place: Guanajuato, Mexico | collected...
CATCTCCAACTTCCAGTATCTACACGACATTCCCCGTCACCAGCACGACTCTTCCAAGGACCTTCTGTGTTGCACGTATAGATCGCTCGGGTCCACCTGGCCTCAACCTCTACATCCACTCATCCCTCGAGCGTCCGCCGCCACCACATCAGCCACCTCTCTCGCCCTCCGAGACTGATCTTGCAACTCGACAACTGCTCGCCACACTGGCTGCTCTCCACCGCATTGCCGGACCGTCGACCTCGAAATTATCAGATCAAGCCTCGTCTGATCCCGTATTTGCAGGGCACCTTCACACCACAACCGCTCATATTCTTTCCACAGTCCCACGGCCCGTTATTCCTCCCTCGTCCCTGGCCCTTCCATCGCACCCTTACAATAAATACATTTTCGCCTATTATCAGACCGGCACGCTTCCCCAACTTCCTCCGTATCTCGAGTATTCCACCATCACTCCTGCGGACTACGCTCTTGTCATGCAGGAAAATGCCTTGGTCAGAAATGCGAGTGTCCTCGCTGGATGCGAGACTGCAGCAATTCGATACACTGGAGGAGCTGACACTGGCGATGCTGACGATGTGAACCACGAGACGCAACCTGGCGAAATGGTGGCATGGGCGTTTCTGACAGGCTATGGTTCCGTTCGCTCTCTGCACACACAGCCAGCATGGCGCCAAAAGGGCTTGGGTCGCAAGGTCGTGCAGCTACTGTTAGAAAAGAGATGGCCAGAGGAGTTCAGGAACGCCGATGTGAATGGCCAAGAAGACCACGCGCGTGTTTTTCATGTAGACATTGACGCGAAGAATGAGGCCAGTATACGCACATTCGCTGTCTTTGGGGAGCAACTGAGGATGGAGGAGTGTTACTGGGTTAGTTGTGATCTAGCCAAAGCGAACAGTGCATTGCAAGCCTTAAAGACAGCGACTGTGTCGTAGCTGAACGGGCGAACAGCAAGAGGCGATTGTAGATTAGATCAGATTAGAATAGAAGGATGGCTTGATTTGTGTGTCGTGTTGGCGAATGGCCGGTATAGGCCGCCTCGAGAATATAGGCTCAATTCGGTGCTATGCTCATCACTGTGCTGACGTGAGATCTTTCTCGCTATGCTCAATAATAATGGCTCACACATTTCCCACAACACTACACCAGAAAGAGAATAGCTCGCGCAGGCTTACTCCAGAATGTCTAAATGGATGACAGGACGGGATAGCTGAAATATGCAGTCACTTGGCAGTGCAGCCTCGTGTACCTTAAGGTAGTCCAGCCTCACGTGACAGGATTATCACTCAGGTGGTCCACTCAGATATCCTCCTTCCATGGGATCCCCTCACACACTCGTTCTCTCTCGTCCACCCAAACCTCTCTTTCAAATCCGTACCAACTTATCGCGCTTTCTTCCGTCGTTACTTGCTACTACTCATTTGTCTTCGTTTTTGTCGCGCGTTTTTATTAATCACAGATCTTCATTTCATACATCGTCCTCCACGCCCTACGTGGAGGGGCGCACAGGCCCGGAGAAGAGCAGAGTCGTCGACGGCGAAAATCATCATGCCCCCCACTTTACTCCCAGCGAGCGCGGCGGCCTTTGCACCACGGACAGCACCAACGGTTGTCTTGCCCACGAGAGCCGAACAGTGGTTGAAAGATACTCTCAAAGGCATCAGTCGTGTCAACAGACGTCCACTGAACAGTGCACCTCAAATCACCAGATACCTTGCGGAGACTCTAGCGGGAACAGCTGCCGCCTGGTTGCTTGCGGCCTTCATCATACCAAAAGCGCCTGCGTCGCAACTGTTGCAGGATGATGATCCGATGGTCTCAGCTCTGGCAAATGGCAAGATGGTACATATAGAAGCATACATTGTGCATATCGACATGGTGTCTCAGCACGAGGTCGCATTCAAGCTAGCGCCAACGACGATTGCAACACTGATCGACTACTACAAGAACATCTTCCTGGTCGACTGCGCTGCGACTACATGGGATTGGCCCGAGAAGGCTGCACAAGTGAAGAAGTTACAGGAAGATTTCGTCCAAGCGATCAATAGCTATGTCTTCAGAACGGATGAGCGAGTATTGGAAGGCATACTGGATGACTATGGTGCTGGAGAACTGCTGGAAGGGAGGAGCGACAAGGTGAAAACCGACATCGTGAATCTCTTCCGCCAACTGGTGGCGCCGCAACAACCTCAGATGATTGAAATGGTCGGGCCAGTCCCATTCATGACAACACCTTCTGACTCGGCGCAGCAGTGGTGGCCAGCACCAAATCAAATGTTGGCGCCAGGCCAAGGTTGGCAGCAACAGCAGATGCTCGGTTCCTCACCAAGCCCGATGTCGCCTGACTCTATAGGCTGGTCACCGGTTGATCACCGCAAGAGTCATGTGGCATCACCAGCATCTTCGTACAGCCAGTCTTACAGCACGCCCACACAGTATTGCACCCCACCCACAACCATGACCATGTTACCGCTCATACCTCAAGTTGGATCCTATGTCCAGCATTGCGGAATCGCGACGACACCGGATTATGTGAATTGTGGTTGGTCTTTCAGCGATATGATGCCGCAATACACCATCCAGATATAGTGACTGCTTGGACTGTCACTACTGTAACATTATTCCTTGGCTGCATCCATGGTGGCTCGACAAATTCGACATATCTGACCATATTCTTACTCAGCCCGGTGCTGAGCGAGCTTACATCGGCAATTTCGAAACACACCGTCGAACGCTTGGAGCAGCACCTTGTACAACATCTCTCGGCTCTCTTACCACGGCGTATGATATGATACCAACAGCATCTGCGACTTCATCTGGGCAGGCTCAGATTTTTATCACGACTTTTTATGGCATATATTTTCCTACTGCTCTGCTTCACCTTGCTCCTGGAGGACATTAGATGACGTTTTCGAGGCTGGCTTGCCGCTCGGACACGTTCGTGAATATCTCCTCGGGTGCTACCGATCTGACGTTGATCGTCAGCTGGACTTAATCGGGCGTATCAGCAATCTCTTTATATAGCAGCCGGTCTGCACAATATTAATACTCACAGCTGGAATTACCAACCTTCCTGAACACACGACTTGGGATGACGAGAACAACTCATCATGTTGGCCAGCCTGTGGCTAGTCAATCCGAGCTGCCTTGTTGCGAGCGACAAGGATATTGCTCGTGTTGGTGTGGTTTTACTTTTTGTCCTGATTTAGGATTTGGGGAGGGAGGCTTTCTAGTCTGTCTGGTCCGACGAGCTTACACGTGTGGTGGTTGGGAGCTGGATCCTTCCGGCGACGCAAACTCACTGGTTGAGTTGTAGGCTTGAGGGGAGAGTGTATGTGGAGTGTGAAGTGGAGGGAATCAGAGGTGAAGCTGGTCGGAGGAAGCGGAGAATCATAATCAGTGGCAATTTGTGCTTGGATACAGCATCAGAGAAAGATGAATGTGCGGCTAATCTATCTGAAAAGAGAAACATGCTATTGCCACCTAGATGCGATCACTATTTTACTCAAACTGCCATATCCTCACTCAGCTTCACCAAACTCGTGCTTCTGCGTTTCGTCCTTGTATGGTGACACTATGTGTATTGCTATTTCAATTTCGCCTCGAAATTGAATACAATATATCTTGTGGACATGTTGAATCTGGTCGCGTCGCTCACTCTGTTATACTCGCAATCACAATCACATACACAGTGGGCGGACGATGACGGTAAGTTGACCAAAGAAGCCATCGAGGACTGCAAGTGGAACCGCCTCACAAATGCGAATCTCTTCATCAATTCCGCAAAGCCCATCCATGTCAGCATTGAATGAGCACAAGTCCGGAGGAACTGCAGCAAGTTGCCGAACACATAAAGCTCGAATCGATTAGAGTCTGATACTTCGCAGGCCGGTTGCATTTCGACATGTCTACTCCCGAACCTCAGCCGTAACATAGCTCAGTTGAGCATACTCTACAGCTGCGTGTCCACTTGAGCACAGTCTGAATATGGTTCCCGCAGCATGAGCAACCTCTTGTTACTCCATACTGACTCGCACTTCCCCGTCCGTCCCAAGCCCTTGCCCATTCCTCCCCTTCCTCCACTTCACCCAATACTCGGCTTTATATGCGGTAAAAAGCTGATCGGTTTCATATTTACATCCTCTGGCTTCTGATCCGGCAGTAGTCCGAGTGTCTTGATCTCCTGTGCGCTCGGGGCATCCTCCCTCGGGTTCTTCAGCACGCGTTGGCGGTATGCGGCTTGCATCGCTCGTGCTCGTGCTAGCTATACAGTATGGATATCAGCCTCCATCAATGCGTAATATGACCGAATGTTCGAGGAAGTGGGAGCGTGGAAAGAGCGAGAGTGTGGAGGCTATATTACCTCTTTCTTGTGGTGTAGACATTCGTAGTAATCTTCAAGCACCGGAACACATTTCGCTTGGCCGGAGGTGTCTTCGGAGGAGGTGTTGACCATGTAGCAAGCAAGGACTTCTTGCCAGAAGGGAAAGCAGCGGCCGGGGCCTGAGGGCGGTGATTGTATATCAGCATTTATTGCGCCAATTGTAGGTGGGCCATCCTGTGATTAGAGCACGAGATCACACGTACCGCCGTTCATCCCATATCCAGACGCCATTGCTGTGTCGCTTGATGAGTGTGAAAAGCGGAGTCGAATGCTGCTTTCGGCGGAAGCTTGAGTATGAGGTCGTCGTCGCAAATCAGCCCTGTGACAAGAACTCCACTCAAACGCCAAGCTTCAATGCACAGTAGATCACATCACACTTGAGCATGAACTCTTGCCCTCGAACAAAGCTACCAAGCTACGACAAATAACCGTAAAACCGACTCGCATATCTACAGCCATCCTGGAGGGCGACAATAGTCTCAGTGGCCTCGGCCACGGTGTGGCGCTCGAGGAGCTGCACAACATGGACGGTAGTCTGAATGGCGGACTCAGCGTGGATGGACTTAATGGAACTCTCAACAGCTTGATGGAAGCACCGCCACATACAGTATACACCGCACTTGAAGACCTGCTCATCCAGGCAAACAATTTCGCCACGGCTCGAGGCTACAAGCTTGTGGTGGTGAGGTCGAAAACGAATCCTGATGGACAGAAGACATGGGTGCATCTTGCTTGCGATCGCCATGGTATGTTGCTATAGGCGCAATGAGTGACAGAGGAAGCGTGTTGATGGGATTTCCAGGAGTCAAACGGAACACGCATAACCTCACACCAGAGACGAGGAAGAAGAATAGAAGAAGCAGACGGTGTGAATGTCCGATGTATGCTCTGGCTATCAAGACAACTACGGACCTTTGGGAGCTCGTTGTCAAGAATCCAAGTCACAACCATGGCCCTTATGAAGCGCCTCCGAAGAGAAGGAGAGGTAAGACTTTCGAAGCGCTATTTTATGAATGATTGCGCAAGTCACCAACCACACTTCTAGATATGATGCCACCACCGCCAAGTGAAACTGTCAATCTACCTTCACTACAAACGCCTTCAGCATGTATTGCTGATTTCTGTCTGGTGCCCATCGGGACAGGCAATGCCTCTGTATCGGCAGAGATTGCAGAGGTACAACGACTGCTGAAGCGCAGTGGCTTGGTCTTCTCCATGAGCTCAGCTGGCACAACTGTTGGTATGTATCTGCTCGTAGCCCTGGTATAGTACCTCAAACTAATCCTCTTGTAGAGGGACCATGGGACGACGTTATGCGCATCATCGGACAAGCACACTCACTTCTGCATGCCAGTGGTGTTGTTCGCATCCAGACCGACATCCGTGTTGGGTCACGCACTGACAAATCGCAAACAATCGAAGATAAGATCGCTGTCGTCCAGGCGCTACTGAATGGCCAGAACTCGGACGGCGAGGACATTGATGGTGACGAGCTAGCAATGGACGAACCTCATCTTGGTCAACTACAGGAAGCCATGTCTGCGATGCATCACAGTATGAGCGGCAGTATCCAGCCCGGACTCGAACACCTAATGCCACAATCGCAATATGCATCAGTGCCATCGGGGTCTATGCATCCTCTTGCACAGCAGGACTTCAGCGCGGCATTGCCGCCGCATATGCAGCATCATATGCAGAATGGTATGGGTTCGGGGATGGGTCCAGGCATGGGTCCAGGCATGTAACGAGAGTATGATATGGAACGGGGAAAGTGTATCATGGGCACAGGATGATGCCGCTCGAATGAGGCAAAGGTCTACGGGCAATCTGGGGATGCACAATGAGCTAAGACGATTTACGACTGAGACGAAGACTATGAAAACAATTACTGCTTGTGTCTATACATGCTCTGTTCATGCTTGGTGTCTAGTGACCTGCGGAATATGTTGTTGTCATGACGTCGGATTTGCCAAGGTTGTCGATCCGTCCACACAGCACTACTCAGATTACGGAGAATGATTAAGGATTAAGGACCGACCGACAAGCATTGCTCTGTTTCATGCCAAACTGGTACAACAACAGCAGTAAATACGCTTATAAGCAATCTGGTAGCTTGACAACCTTCGCCGTTCTGTATTGATGCTATCCAGCTAGCTTCGCGACATTCGTCTGAACATTTGCGCCGGACTATACTTTTGAGATGATAGCACGCGACACGATAAAGCTCTCGAAATTCTAGAATACAGCACAATCTCTGAGCGGCAAACATCTGAGCGCACACAAACAACAGCACCATGGCGTTCAACTTCAACTGGTCGCCGCTCATTGCGGATACCTCACGAGCACGAGACATGCTCACCAGTGCGCTGAACAAATCACCAAAACCGCCTATCATCGTCGACGACATCATCGTGACAGAACTGAACCTGGGACAGATCCCGCCAGAGCTAGAGATCTTGGAGATTGGCGATCTAGCAGAAGACCGATTTCGCGGCATATTCAAGATGTCGTATACTGGTGATGCATTTTTGACGCTGAAAACAAGAGTACAAGCAAATCCGCTGAATACATACCTATCTACGAAACCGTCCTTTGCATCACCACAACCGCTTGCAGCTGCGTCAAGCTTGACGATACCACTTTCGATAACGCTGTCAGAGTTCAAGCTGTCTGGATTTGTCATTCTCGTATTCTCAAGATCAAAAGGCATAACGCTGGTATTCAGGAATGATCCTTTGGAGGCGCTGAAGGTTTCATCTACATTTGATTCAATACCTTTCGTCAGGGATTATCTGCAGAAAGAGATTGAGCAGCAGTTGAGAGTGTTGTTCATGGACGATTTGCCGGCGATCATTCATCGCCTGTCGCTGCGGATGTTTTCACCAGAGCAAGGGGCAAGAGAGGAGGAAAAGGAACGAGAAGAGCAAGAAAACAGCAACGAGCCTGCAATCGATCCACTAGCTAGTCCGCCGCAGGATCCTTGCGATGCATTCGGCAGACCACTGGACGAGGCAGATCTGTCGGCACTCTCGCCCGAGCACGACACGGAAATGCACGCAACATTTTCCCAGAAGAATCTGCTGCGCTTGGCGGCCTTGACAGATTCACATCGCACATTATCACTCTTCACACCGCCAATGCGAGACGCTGTATTCCGAGCATGGGCTGGCGCAGCGGAACGTGGCGACGGCGGAGGGATACGAACACCACCCTTCACTCTAGCCTCTCTATCACGACAACAAGGGTCAACCATGAGCGCAAACACATCGACATACAGTGCATCAGCCGAAGAGACGCGATCACGGCGCCAGTCGGTATCAACATTGCATTCGGCCTACAGTGGCTCGCAGATGAGCATGTCCACTGGAATCACTGGAGGCAAATCACGGACCCACGGCCCCCAGCGCAAACGCAGGAATCGCGTCGTCAACTTGCGCAAATCTACAGGCACTGAATCGGCAGCCAGCGACGACACAGCCAGCGTCGATGGCAGTACTGCTAGCTACGGAAGCCGGCGATCGTCGCTTACGCCGCCGTCTGAAGTTTCATACTCAGGCCACCATAGCAGGGAGGGCGAGCTCGACACGCCACCGAGTAGTCCCGAGCAAGTCAAGCGTGCCACGCCGCCGCATTTCAGGTCGGAGCGACTGGGAGGCAAGCCGCAAGCACCGCAGCATATACACATACAAGCACCGTCCTCACGGCGGCTGCAAGAGATCATGGTGTCTGATAACGACGACAACGACCGCACTCCCAGAGCTCGTCCTACATCACTCCCATCAGTCGGGCACCACGAAGCCTCCTCGACACCGGACGTCTCCACGCCGCTACCCAAATCCTACTCGGACCGCCGCAGTGGTCTTAGGGCATTACAGCCAGAGCCTATAGCAGAGCCTGCATCTGCAGAGACACCAACAGCAACACCGGCAGCGACACCACTACCGACACCTTCCCGCGCTTCCGCAAACTCACCTACCAAACTCGCAGCGCCTAGGCCCATACGTCCTGAATGGCTGCAGCGTACCTCCACAGGCAGTATCCTGGAACAAGCGTGGATGGTCAAGATGGCAAACGAGATTGCGCACAAGGTGCACGATGAGAAGGCGAAAGTCGCGGTCAGACGGGGTTTCTGGGATGAGCATGCGGAGGAAGGAGCGTGTAGGCAGATGCCGCCGCCGCCAGCGTATGCTGCGTGATGAAAAGCGTGAAGAAGGATGATAGGGAGGTGGCTCGGCGTTCTATGGCTTACAATGGGAGGGTTTAAGGAGGGGGAAACTGGCCCAACTGGCAACGACCGCACACGAATCATGCCCACACTGTATCACTATTGTCTTTAGCACACTCAATTGCTTATCTTTGTCATCCGCTTGCTCCCGAGATTATGAGAAGATCAGTGTTGATGGAGTATTGTGTTTAGGGTACATGGTGAAAAGATGGAACAGCCGTCGATCCAGATCACGGACGTGGTGGGGAGGCCGACGGGAAGGGTGTCACCATGTCCAATCATGTTAACCCTTGTATGAACAGGGGCAGGGTTTGAATCCGGGGGGTGGAAAGGCCAGATCGATACAAGCCTCCTTTGCCTGGCTTTGGGCGTATAGAAGAGGTTCTGCGCTATAAGACTAATTGGGAGAATACTGAAATGGTGAGAGGCCCGATGAGCCTCCTCCTCTTCGTCAGTACGGTAGGAGCGGGAGTAAGCACTGAAGCACTGTATGCCCAACAACAACGCTGCGAGTCCCAGCAGAGCAGAGTGTATCGAGTACATTAGCGATCGACATACTTTGTCTTCAGCGGCTCAGCCCCATGTTGTTCACGGCGTCTATCCATGATCCCTGCTTGAACGCCTCTTCGATCTACAAGTCTCCAAGATGTATCGACTACTGTTGCAGATGCTGACATGAAAGATGTACCCAGGTAGAATACATGTAGCAATGGAAGCGAGCTGTGCCGAAGTTTCCATACCCTTCCTTTTCTCCCTCACTGTCGATGACTTTATGTGGCCTCCTGTCTGTTGGCCCAGTATATAACCATGTATACATCACCCAATAACAATCACACCACCGATGATGCGCTGAGTGCAAGACTTGGCCATGTCACCATAAATTTATAAACGTAAAGACCCGTTCATCGGTCGATGCCTAAAGATTAAAAGAGCCGCAATCCAAGGTTCGGATTCGGCTTGCCGTCGTTAGTGTTTTCCTTGCTAGTGACAGATTCAGCAGGATAAGCACGCGAGCTGGAAGCGATCATGATGGGATGGTCTAGACCTCTTCTGTGCTTGATTCGTCGTGCCCCGAAGTCCTGCCTGGCGACCTTTTTCCAGGGGCGAAATGTAAAGTCATCAAGTCATTACTTGCTTGCTCGAGCCCGTCTCACGGTAGTTTATGGAATAGAGAACAGTCAATATACTGTAGATGAGGGCGATGGATACGAGGCTCACATCGGCTCACATCAACAGTATGGGGTACAGCAATGTAAGGTGACGGTACCTTATGCATGTACATGCTTGATCCATCCATCCACCAACATCCACAGCGGGAGGCAAACAGATCTTTCCTCTTTCCCTCGCGTGCAAGCGGAGTCGTCGAAGGCTTAGCTGCAGAAGAGGAGCTGGAAGGCTGGAGGGCTGGCGCCAAGAACTAGCTTGAAGCTGAGCAGCTGAGCCTCTAACCATTTCAGGCCAAATCGCAATCTCAATCTCGTACTGTCCAACGTGCAATCGTCCATCATCCATGGACAACATCACCTCGAGTCGTCGAGTCTCTTGCTTCGTAGTTGCTTCCCTCGATTTCAGCACCAATCCTGCCTTACCACATCTCCGGCTCGATGTTTGGCGCTTCCCCAATCCAGTATGGCGTGCCTGTGCTTGTCTGTCTTTGACTTCCTGCCAGCCGCGGTAGCCCAGGTACACACCACTACAGCTTCCCCGTCGTCTGGGCTCATTGTCTAGATCTGGACCGTCCACGCGCCCTTTGGCCAGAAACCTCCAGCAGCGATGAATCGTTGGCTCACAGCTCGCCGCAAAGCTCCTCAGTGTCATACACTCATCCACCGTCCACGGGCACCACCGCCCTATCGAGCAAATCCTCTCTCAGCTGCTCTGGTTGCTCTGGGGCTTGCCAGTTGCCGAACCAGCTCTGCGCAGCAAGTATGTCTACGATGAGCAGGAACGGGCGGTGCTGTACCTGCTGTACCTGTGGTGCTCAGCTTCTCCCCATCCGTTATTGGCTGTAGGCAGGAGCCACCATCTCCTTCCCGCAGCTGATATACTTTCACCATCGCCCTGCCGCGTGTTGTGCTTAGCTTCCTTCGATCATTGCTGCGCATCAAATTGCTCCTTGCTTGCGAATACACTACTGAATACACTCCGTCGACAGCGCATATTTTCATACCTGCATACGCTTCACGCAGAATCTCGCCGAAGGAGTAAACAGCTACATCAAAAAGTCTCCTTGCGCGCCTTGCTATTCCACTTCATCACGTCGGACCAGTAACGCAGTGGTCTCAGTACCTGGGGTAGTTGCGTGCTCGATATCACGCCCGCCAAGATCATATACTGGAGCAGAGTCCTTGCTTGAGCTCATTATCACGGAAGCTCGTCACATACCAGGCACACGACAGTCTCCTCTTAACCTTGCTCTGA
>Ga0268246_10000980_pt1:0-2500 | contig 11029 bp, 5 predicted proteins | sample AgamicOrSfe_FD_200242 | JGI IMG/M metagenome (GOLD analysis project Ga0268246, IMG submission 200242) | Agave microbial communities from Guanajuato, Mexico - Or.Sf.e (v2) (version 2) | ecosystem: Host-associated > Plants > Phyllosphere > Phylloplane/Leaf | place: Guanajuato, Mexico...
CCCCCCCCCCATAGTCTTGTTTTTCATTTTTCCATGTTCCATCTAACTTTTTCTTAAAAGACCATGAGAAACAGTGAGTGGACGCAACTTTGATGTTTTTCCCTTTAAAATTATTGGACATCACCTATAGAAATTTGCACTCCACTTTTCCACTTTCCTATAGGAAATTGAGATTAGACAGGCGTTCACGAGAATGGATGTATCTCCATCAATTGGGATCAGATTGCCGAACTAACTGAACTTTATTACACCCCGAAGTGAGGAGTACCACCTCCAATAGTTCAAAATGTGTTTGCTCAAAAATGCACATGTGGACTGGGGACTTGGCCATTTGGGACTTAGCCCAATTTTCCCTTACCTTAGGCCCAAACTAGAATCGCTGGCGTTTATGCAATTTTGATCCAAATACCTTCGTGTAAACACCAATTTGAAGCTCTTGCCTGTCCCCGCTAGACGTGCGGGTTGCGTTTGTAACCTTTTTCATATTTCGCACTTGGCGATTTAGCCAAATTTGTGCAACTCGAAAACTTGATCCGTTGGCTAAAATCGAATTTGCACGCAAACAAAAAGTCAGCTACACCATCAAACGCACCCATACTAGGGCTTCATTTTTTCCTAAAAAGCTCGGAAAACGGATACAAACTCATGGAGTTACGTCGATGTGAAGTTACAAGCTCGTATTCCTATAGGTGGCATTTAGATTCCAACGGTGCATCTTCAAACAGCTGCCATTTCATCAATTTTCATTTATTTTCCACGCGGTAAAGCAGGATTTGCAGCAAATCATTAGGGGCATGAAGTCATCATGTTAGTTTTGTATATTTATTCGTGCGGCACGATCGCCAGATGTGCAAGTTTTCCGACCAGGCTGGAAATTCAACCCTCTGGCTAAAATCAGGTTTTTGAGCAAACACATTTTGCACTGCACGATCAAATACTTCCATGCAAGGGCTTCAATCTTTGCTAAATAGTTCGAAAAACGAGTAAAAACTCATCAAGTTACAGCGATGCGGCGTTCGTGCACATGTTTCCTATAGGAAAGTTAAGAATTCCAACGAGCAATTTCAAACACATGCCATTCACTCAATTTTCATTTGTTTTTCACGTAGTAAAGCAGACTTTGAAGAAAATCATCAGGGCTTCAAGTATATCAAGTTATTGTTGTGTTTGTGTTCGTGTAGCACAAACGCCAGTAGATCTGCATTCCGCTTATCTTGCCCCACACGCCCAAGTAGCGACGCATGCCATTTCATCAGTTTTGATTTGTTTTCCAAACTGTTTACACATAAATGAAGCTCTAGTATAGGGCTGTTGATTGTATACGTTGCAATGTGTTTTGCATCAGTATTTGTAAAGTTGATGCCAAGTGAAAATTTTCCTATTGAAATCTTGGACTTTAGCTATAGCCAAGAGGAAAGCTTAACTTGTTTTGCGAATAACTTTTTAACGAAGAAGTGTTTTGTCAAAGCAACAACTGGGATAGGATTCTATGATGTGGGAGCTCCATTCCACCAAAAATCACGGTCATCTAACTCGAATTGCAGAAGTTGAGTTTTGGGGTCCCCAAATGGTTTTGGGGTACCCCATTAGCTGTTTGCATGTTTCGCACGAACCGCTGGGAGATTTGCTTAGCAAACTTAGGGTTGGGGTCCTGATACATGCCCGCAGGTGGTATTAAGTTTTTACGGTGATCGCATCACGATTGCAGAAGTTGAGTTTTGGGGTCCCCATATGAGTTTTGGGGTACCCCAAATGGTTTTGGGGTACCCCATTAGCTTTTCGCTTTGTTCTCACGAACCGCTGGACGGATCGCTTAGCAAACTCAGGGTTAGGGTCCTGATACATGCCCGCAGGTGGTATCAAGTTTTGGTGACGTTCGCATGACGATTGTAGAAGTTGAGTTTTGGGGGTCCCCAAGAGTTTTGGGGTACCCCAAACCATTTGGGGTACCCCATTAGCTGTTTGCTTCGTTCTCACGAACGGCTTGGAGATTTGCTTAGCAAACTTAGGGTTAGGGTCCTGGTACATGCCCGCAGGTGGTATTAAGTTTTGGTGGCATTTGCATCACGAATACAGAAGTTGAGTTTTGGGGGTCCCCAACCAGTTTTGGGGTCCCCAAATGGGGTTTCTGTCGGGACACCTCCAGAAGCGATCGGACCCCAGTTTTCGCGTACCATCCCGTGCCTAGTGCCCAGGGGCCAGTGATCGCACCACTCACTTCGTGTGGGGTGCATCGGGAACCATGAAAAGACGGTTCAGCCTAAGGTCCTGGGGCAGCCAAGCAACTTTTTTCATTTTTTCATGTTCCATCTAACTTTTCTTTAAAAAAAACAACTGAACAGCTAGGTTTGTATACTATAAGAGTGGGGGTTGTTCGACACAGCCCCCACAGCAAAGAACCTTCAATCTTCGAGCGCTGCTCCTCTCCTCATACTTGCGTATGAGTGCATGTGTGGTGTGTTGTTGTTGCGATCAGTATTTGTTAAGCTATAGACATCAG
>Ga0268246_10000981_pt1 | contig 11026 bp, 12 predicted proteins | sample AgamicOrSfe_FD_200242 | JGI IMG/M metagenome (GOLD analysis project Ga0268246, IMG submission 200242) | Agave microbial communities from Guanajuato, Mexico - Or.Sf.e (v2) (version 2) | ecosystem: Host-associated > Plants > Phyllosphere > Phylloplane/Leaf | place: Guanajuato, Mexico | collected...
ACAAGGACAGATGGCCGAGTTGGTTATGGCGCCAGCTTAAGGAGGTGTTGGAGCTTGCGCAACAACATCAGAGATCTGCTGGTTCGAAAGATCTTGGGTTCGAATCCCAATCTGTTCATTTTTGCCAACCGTTCTTCTTGCGCCGCGACGGAGGTAGAGTAGGATTAATGCTGACGAGGGGCGAGGTCTCGATGCAGGATCCGACAAGATTTCGCGGTGGTCGTTTTGCTGCAGGTGAGGATGTGACAGGAAGGAACCGCATGGGACATTTTTGGCCGCGTCGGATAGCTCGTGACGTGCGAACCATGTTGTCTGGGGTGGTTGAGTTGAGTCGATATGTAGGCTTCGGAGAGGAGGTCAGAGGATTGTCTTTGCTCAGACTCGTGCTCAAGTCTCCAGATCGAAGGCGAAGGGCCTTGTAGCTGCAGATCTAATCTAGTGCTCGTGAACTGTTGCACTGCGTGGTCGGCGATGTGTACCAATACTTCGCGTGTCTGTATCACGCAGACTTTAGGTCGTCCAATGTGCTGCGGTGCACTGTGTCAAACCACTCAGCCCATTCACGACCGCGCATAAGCCTGCTTGAGATTCCGATACTTCTTCAAGTAGTACCTATATTCCTGTCAGTCCCACTTGCTTCATACATCCAACCAGCCTCTGCTCCGTTCTCATCATCCCCATCCTATCCACAATGACTAGGTCGACTTACAGAGCTTCAATCTCTATATCTACGCATTAGCCACGACTGTCGGTCTCTCTCAACATTGACGTCAAACTCACCTTTCCGCACAAACTCAGCGCGGGCAATACCACTCCTGATAGCATCTTCATCTCGCACATCAATCTGGCTGGCGAATGCTTTGTGCAATCTGGTGCGAAAGTAGTCGTAGCCAAGCGGATATTCGTGGCCCATGTAGAGGAGCTCTGGGGGGTGTTAGTGGAGTAGAGGGATGATAAGTGTGGCTGGCGTGATCGAGATAGTAGTATGGTGCTGGAAGAGACGGACTAGGGCTTATTGAGGGGATAAGAACGGTGAGAAGGAGAGACGGAGGGGAGAGAGTATGTGAGGCAGGTACGGCAGTGGGCGGACGTGCCTTTGTAGATGCGGAGCACTTGGTGGCGAAGAGTTGGGATTTGTGACATGATGAAACAGGTTATGAATCAGGCTTCATAGACGTAGGTGAAGTGGAGTTGATTGACCACGAGCAATTCGAGACCAAGGAAAGAGTGTTACTACAGTGTACTGAGGAGAACAATACAGTCCGAGGACGGGTGAGGTGACGGCCACTCGCAGGCGCACGGGTCGAAAAGGGGCTTGGCTCAAAGCCTCACTTCCATTGAGCAACAACCTTGAACTCACTTCCTCCCGACCTCATGCTTGTTTGAACCGGGCGTTGATGCGGTTTTCATATCCGGCAAATGCCTACATGCATGCCTCTCTCAGACCCGAACGATCACAAGGTGTCTTTCAAGTTTCCGCCCCCAATTCACCCTTATCGCTCGTCCTTGTACCACCAGCGGGGTCGCTTGGTTGGTCGATAACCTTGACTCTCAGCTCGCTTACCTTTGTACTGCCCAGCTCTCACAGGGTGGCAGGATATGTCATTGGCTCAATACTAATTGTGAATGCGGTTGGAGCTTCTAGTGCTTACTGTGTGAAACTACTACTGTATACACGTGTTGTGCTGTGCTGTACTGCATGATGTGCTCGGAGCTGAGCTGAACTTCGCAAAGCTGAGCCTACATGCATAGCTGAATAGCTGACATGGATGGCATGGGGCGAAGAGCTTGAGCTTCGTCTCAAGAGAAAGGCCAATCCCACCTCCCACCTTCCCTGTGTTTCTCATTTCCCTCTGCCCGCTACTCTCGACCTTATTGTTTGACATTGTGCAAATAAAACACCCTGTCAACTACCTGGACTTCCTTCATCGCATCGTGACACCCGAGAAAGTCGCGCGTAGTTCGGACTTCGTTCTGAGTTACCTGCCGCTCTCCTCAACTCGACTCAACTCAGATCCACGTCGTCGTTCATCAGGCTTTAACGAGGGAGAAGGACCAAGATCGCTACAAAGCACCACACCACACACAATCAGTCAACGACAGGCAAATCACTCTGGTCGACGGATAGCACATCCCAGCTCTGCTCTGCCCAGCGTTCAGCCCTTCGCTATTCAGCCTTTGAGCAATCGGGCAGCAAGCTTCTTGTCTGGACGCAAACAACGCCCGCCTCTTGACATTGCTTGTTAGCAGGTCAGCATCTATAGGCCAACATCTGCATTCACATCCATATCCACATCCACTATCCATCCACAACGACGACGACGACGACGACAACAACAACATCAACGCCAGCCATGTCATCCACACCGTCTCCCTCGTGGACAGACATCTCCCTCACGGAGCATGACTTACCCTTTCCTTCCTCTACACCGACATCTCCATCCTCTCTCCTCAGTCACCACCTCACGCACACCCCGGCAGTATGGATAGGTAGTGTATTACTCCACCTCCTCGTCGGTCCCTCAGTCCCAGTCCAGCAGCGTGATCAGAAGGCGCATACAGGCTTCTTAATTGCTGTCGTGGCGGAGAAGATGGCGTAGGGAGTGTGGAAACGTGTGTGGTCAGGCTAAAGAGGGGCGCACAGATTGAGGGGGCTAAGGATATGATGGTGAGAAGAGTCTGGTGGTGAGAAGAGTCCGGCGGTGAGAAGAGCGGGAGGAAGGCAGTGAGAGAGGAAGGAAGGAAGATCGTTCATTATTAACATTACTAGGTCGGAAACATATACATATATCCTAAAAGCATCCGACCTGCCACTAGATGTCCACAACTTCCCTCTCCTTCTCACTTTCCCCCTTCCTCCAACCCTCCAAAACTTCCACCTCTTTCGTCCCCGGTTATAGAAACAAATCGCCTCTCATCCCATACGATTTCATCTCATCTCAACCTATCGTCTCTGCTATTCTCTACTTCGCCGTGCCTTCCCACAATGCGACCACTCCGCCTCTTCTCTCTTCCCTTCCATCCTTTCCACCCCTGCAATCCTATTACCCGCCAACGCCTCTGATCCGTCGAGCCAACTATGCACGTCTCTGCTCGAAATGCTGCTGTACATGCGACCATTCCTCCACGCATCCATCCAGACGCCCCGACGTTTATTATGTCAATGGTGGCTGATCAAGGGCGACGTAGCCCTCACTCCTCGCAAACACAAATTCTAGCCCGGACAATGAATGTTTCCCCAAACTGGCCCGAGGTTACAATCCATGGCGTTCCTGTCACTGACATCTTCAAAAGATCGGGATCCGGCAGGAAAAGCTCGAACTAGACGTCTGACGGGCGTGATGGCGGCGTGGTCGATGCTGGTGTGGAGAGAGATGATACATCTGTGGCAATGTTGACATTGAAGTGAGCAGTTTGTCGAGGATCGACCTGCGGGGCAAGAGCCATAGCGTTGGTGTCGAGAAAGAAGCCTGCAGGTCTGAGCAACAGAGAGTCTTCTTTGATGCTAAGTCCTGGAGGAGGGTTGATCAGGCGATCTCGAAGAACCGGTACACGGCAGAGGAGCGCGCGTGGGGTCTAGCTTGGCCAGGCTTTCCCTGCTGTGTACTGTACTGAGCCGTGAATCATGCGGCAATGCGCGCCACATGGTTTGTATTCTGTGCACGCCGAGGATGTTGTATCATTTCCCTCTCTTCGTTGGGAGTTGGAAGAATCTGCGCTTGCCATAATGGTCGTGAAGCATACATGCGACTCTTGTAATTCCTTCTTAAACGTTATCCGTAAACTGCCTCTCACTATCCACACTCGCCCCCTGCACAATAATCGCCATGATGAACAGCCACACCCACCACACCACGCCCACAATCCAAAACGCAAAACTCGAATACCAGCTCTGACATATACTATTCTGCTCCAACCACGCCAACGTATTGACATATTGTCCCACAACAGGCGCGCCCGTGACATATGTCTGGCAATTCTTGCTCACATTGCCGGCACCGAACAGCTGAATGGATGTGCCGATCAGCCCGGCGAGGTATAGGGCGAAGAAGATGAAGGAGAGCGCCATGATGGGTTGGGGGATCAGGTTCTTGCCGGCCATGAGGACGGACATCCAGATGAGGTAGATTATGGTGAGGGAGCCAACGGTGATGCCGTAGGGCATGATCCTGTGGGTGATGAGAGTCAGCGAATCAATCTCAAATGTTCGATGAAAGTAGGCGAGCATCAGCGAGCCTTGCGATCCTGCATCAAGCTGCCTTGCGATCCTGCATCAAGCTGCTTCGCAATCCTGCATCAAGCTGCACAGACCATCCACATCCACAGCAAAACATGAAGGAAAGTAGAGGGAAAGGTCTTACCAAGGCGTCCCGACCTGAAACTGATTCTGCTGCTGCATAAACAGTGAGAACACGACAATCTGCGTGATAGCGGCCGCCCACATGATCAGGAGCCAGAAGTTGAGGAACGGTAAAGGCCAGAAGTAGCGGTGTAGTTTGCGGTCGAGCTCGACGGTGCCGGAGGTTGTTGCTGTGCGTGCCATGGTGTGTGGTTGGTTGTGGGTGGGAGGAGGTGAAGGCGGAGAGGGATGTTTGGGAGGAGGAAGATGAAGATGGGAAGAGAGGGGCGAGTGGTGTAGGTGATGATATGGGTGGTAGTGGTGATGTGAGGAGGTTTTTGGCAGGATTTCTTGTTTTCAAAGACCTGCAGAGGAACGGATGGACGTATGCTGCTGAGGCGTGGTTCGCGCGAGGGATAGGGCTGTCGATCTAGTCTATGTGATTGAAGATGCGATAGCCGCAGACAGAAGGAGGAGGGACTATGGTGCGCAACGCAAGGAGGTAGTCGCAATCGTTATCGCCGCGCTTGTAGAAGAGAGAAAGTGTCGGATCTTCTCTTAAGTCTTGACTCCTGGTTCAGAGTCGAGGCGAGCAAGGATGGTCGGAGATATGAGGATGGTATACAGGCGACTTCCAATGGCGTAATGTGCTGGTTTTGATCTCGCTCTGAAGACATGCTGCGTCAGTTTCACCTTGCAAGAAATGGCGGGGAAGTCGGAGGCTGGGAAAATGGCGGAGGCTGGCCCGGCACAGCGACGATCCATCCACCATCTATAGCGCGACTGTGCGACGCGACCAACATGATTTTGGACATCATTGAGAGCAATGAGAGACTAAGAAATTCTGTTCGCTACGGACATTGAGGCAGAGGTGCTAAAGTGTTCAATTGCATCGTGATAGTGTTTCATCTTCGTGCTCGTATATCGTCATTTTTGAAGCACGAGCAGATGGGGGGATCCACTGTACTGTAAGCGCGAGCACGAACTTGATCTGCGTGTTGCCATGGAGGCGGATCTCCCACTATCTCGAGGTATGTACGTGCTCCGAATAGTACAGGGCGGCCGTCGCAAAGTTCACATCGAGAAGGAGGAGCACAGAAGACAGAGGACGACACAAACTAAGAGAGAACTCTGATCATCCATAGACTACTTACAACTACGTATTGCAGGATTCATCCACATCACATCCTCACATTGCCAATGTCTATCCAGCTTGCCACCAACATGCCATGCCCCCTGCCAGCCCACTCATGTTTGCAAAGTATAAACACATCGATACCTCCAGGCCCCCTTGTCTCCATTCCCCAACCACCTGCCACCATCGACGTCCAGAAGCGAACTTAGAAAAAAAGAAGATGAAAAAAGAGCGCGTCGTCCAGATAGTTGTTGAGACCAGGGTGGATGTGACCAGATAAAGAGAAAGAGTTGTAAGAAAAAAGTATGCTGCTGTTTGTTGGCTGGATCGAATCGGAGTTTCTTTTCTTCCATATACGAGATCATCGTTCAGTGGCGAACATGGACATGACAAGACATTAAGCATGAAGACGAGCACCTGTTTGTGCGTCTATGCGGATGAAGTACCGTAGATTCCCCAATACTGCTCAGCACCAAAGGTACCGGCGTTGTTTGTCTTCCAGAGGTCGTTGTACGCGTTGAAGAGAATCAGGTTGCTGGAGAAAGTAGACTTCAAGCTGGCAATCGCAGCAGCTTGGTCAGCCTCGCTGGGAACAGCCTTGCCATTGGCGGAACCCTGGCTGGGCCAGCCGGACTCGGTGATCATAGTGTCCATACCACCGCAGGCCTGGCTGACGGATTGAGCGCAGCCGAGAACGTATGGGCCAGCGTTGGTGGAGGTGACGTCGGAGTCGAAGAAGGCATGGGCGTTGGCGGCGGCGTAGTCGGAGGCCTGGCAGAGAGCAGGGTTCTCGGACATGGCGTTCCAGGTATCGACGGTGACGATCTTACCAGTGTAGCCAGCAGCGCCGAGGAGGCCACGGGCGACCCCGATGGCAGCGACGACTTCAGAAACGGAAGCACCGCCGTTGTTGACGAGCTCGTTGCCGATGCTGATGGTGTGGAAGCTGTCCCAGTTGCCGGCAGCGAAGGCGATGATCTCGGCGATCTCAGAAGCAGTCTGGGTGATGTCGTAGACACCGGCGAAGAGCTTCATACCCTTGGCTTGAGCAGCGGAACCGATGGTGTTGAGCTGGTTGCAGTCGACACCATACATGCGGACCATGGAGTATCCATCGAGGGTCTCAAAGTCGGAGTTGACCTGGCTCTGAGACTTGCAGGTACCGTCTGCGTTGTAGGGAGAGTAGGTGAGGCCGAGACCGCTGCCTGAGGCTGGTGCCTTGGCGGCAGCAGATGAAGATGCAGCTGGTGCTGGAGCGGCAGCTGAGGTAGCAGCGGCAGTGGTTGGTGCTGGAGCTGGGGCAGCTGCGGAGGATTGGTATGCTGGGACTGGTGCAGCGACCTGGACAGCCTCGACGACTGGTGCAGCGGCGGCAGCAACGACGGGTGCTGGAGCTGGGGTGGCAGCTGCGGCGTTCACGTATGAGGTGGAGATGGGTTGACCTTGCTCGTTCACGTAGACGACGACATCAGGTGCGGAGGCAGTGACGACTTGAGTGACAACGTCGACAACGACAGCTTGACGCTTTTCGTGCTGATGACGACCTGGTTGTTTTGGTTAACCGTGTTCTCGCACGATGGTGCTTTGAGTGGCTCTCTTACGGTGAGGCTGCGCAGCGGCGACGGAAACGAGTCCAGCGAGAATAAGACCGGCCTTCATGTTGATTGATTTGTGGTAGGTTTGGTTTTGAGGTTTGGTTTATTTGGATTTTCTTGGCTTTTCAAAGGTAATGACTGTTGATTCGAGATGGAATGTTAGTATTCGAGTGTTCTGGACGCGATCAAAGAGCGACAAGGATAAAAGCAGGTGGCTTCAAGCTGTGTAGTGAGTGATAAGCGCCGACAGGAGTAGTGTTTCTGATTGTTAGGGGCGTCGAGTCGGCGCGTGATGTTTCACGCTTGAAAGAGAGGTACAAAGACACAACCTCTGGTTGCAGGGAAGTCGTAGAGTGTACAAGAAGAGAAGGAATCAAAGCCACTGACCTAGCGCAGCTGATCAACAGTGCGAGGAATGCTTGGTTGAGTTGCTGGTCTTGATGCCGCGAGGAATGTGTTTGTTGACGTCTAGAACAAAGAGTGACTCTTGTGTAAAGAAAGACTTGAAGCTTGAGCTTGAGCGAGTGAATGGATGCAACGACTAGCGCGCGATGTATTGAATGAAGCAAATAGAGAGCGTGGGTGAGAAAGTGTGTGTGTGTGTGTGTGAATGAGAGAAGAGACGGCAGGTTGGGAAGCGTTGTATTAATGAGGCTTCGTGCTAAGCGGCTAGTCTGCTACTATCTGCCTCACCTACTACCACATCCATCCTAGCTGTTGTCTAGTGGATGCCAATGGAGGCCAAGGCAAAAGTACCCGAAATGAAGGCACCCGCCAGTCAGCCGCCCGTTTCAAATTTGTTTAGCCTGCTTCACGAGTCATCTCCAGGCGAGACAGAGCGACACTCCGAGAGACACGATCATCGAGCAACGTCGGCGGCGCACAAGCTGGTTCTCCAGATGAACTACGTTCGCATCTCCATAGACTCCATCCCGTCCTCGAAATCGTCACGGAAACAGAAGAGCTCACAAGACGAGGTGAAAAGCTTATTGTTTGGCTCGGTCCGGGGAACAGCAACGCGCATGCAGGTCCCCTCCCTCCCGTCTGCAGGTCTTTTCTGCAGGTACGAGAAGAGGTTATTCGCCACCTGGTGAGTACCTTACACCTATGACCTTGACCTATGTTCGCAGCTGATATTGCAGTGAAGCAAAGATCAGACGAAATAGCCGCGTGGTTCGGGCTTGTACCAGTAGTAGTCTATAAAATCGTTCCAGGTTCCGCACCTCGAAAACGTGTTTGACATTGGCGAAACGTGGTGCCATCGCAACAGGAAGTCCGTCCGCTCTTTACGTACTCGACTCATTGTTGGAGATTGTCGACCTTGGGCTTTGATGGCATTACATACGCTCGTCATTCTAGACTCTGTGAAGAATCCAGTTGAGAACGTGCCGGTCTGCCGTCCGTGAGGCATGTTGATTTCTATCGAACAAGGCAGCTTCCGCTCGAGCTCTGTTGACGAGTCTTTAATGACATTAACAAGAAATTACTATTGACAATATGAGCAACTGCAGTATATACAACCCAGCCCAACCCAACCCCCCAAGCCCTTCCTTTCCTCCAAACACCTAATTAGCAACCTCCGCACCCGCCTGCGACGTCCATTTCAGCTGCTTCAGCGTTTTCGGCGAGCATGCCGATGACCGCGCTGACCATGCAGAGCTCGTCCTCCTCATTTGCGGCATATCCATCACATGGAGCGAGTCACCACTTCCACTCCCACTCGCACTCCCGTCCACAATTGCACTTCCATTTCCACTTCCAGACCCTAAGCTCCCTGATCCCGTCTTGGTAGATCCTGCATAGCTGCTTGCTCTGCGCATCCCCAGTGGTGCTCCATTCGCACCCATACCGAATCCCTGTATCGCCAGCGCTCTCACGATGCTGGAAGGTCTGCGCTCAGGACGATATGTGCTCGCCATGTTGCTTTGATGCTCGCTGCCTGCTTCGGGTGACGCCTGTAGTGTTTGCATCAGATGACCCTGCATGCTCATCTTTCGTGCGGCGTATGATGGTCGTGGACCCGAAGGGCGCACCAATGGTGATCCTGCACCGAGAGGCTTGCCGTTGCTGTCTGCACGTACAGTGGCGACGTTGACGTTGCTTGGGCGGTGGGGGAGTGCGGGCATGACGCCTGCGGCGCGGAGACCTCGTTGACGAGGAGTGAGGTTGGTGTTGAGGCGGAGAGTGAGCGGGCTGCGAGGTGTAGCGTCGGCACTGGTTGGCGTCGATGGAATGGGGGAGAGCTGTAACTGACGAAGCATGGCTCTAGGTGTTGGACCTAGGCTGGTGATGGCGAGAGGGTCAACGTCAGAATTTCTGCTGCTGCCTGATCTGCTGCCTATGGAGAGAGGAGCGACGCGGACGCCTGCACCTTCGTAGTAGGAAGGATCCCAGAATTCTGGACCAGCCGATGGACTATCATCAGTACAGAATTGCTCAATGTCGAGGGAGTTGATGTCTTTGAAAGATAAGTCGGAGCTGTCGTCACTGAAAGCAGATTGTAACCCAATGTTTGGGCAAGGAACGGGATGAGACCCCTCATCAGACACTGACGAACTCTCGGAGCTGGAACTCCTGTTGGCCGGATGAACCCATGCTTCATCATCGCTGCCAACAACTGTTGCTAACTTTGATGCTCGAAGTGCAATCTCAAGCTGAATCTGACCATCTTCGAGTATGTTCGCACGAACCTTTGTAGGCCTCTTCGAAGACCTTCTCGGCGGCTGCACTACAGGTGAAACCAATTCTGGTAGCAACTGTGAGGCCTGGACCGTGGTAGCAGCTTGACCAGCGACCTGTGCGCGAAGAGCTTTCAATTCCTTGAGCATGCTTGCTTGTCGTGCGCTTAGAGCTTGCAAGGACGCTTCCAGTCGCTTGCTTTTGTTTTCAAGCTCATCTGATCTCATCTCTTCAGCAGCGAGGTTGTTCATGACCATGCTGACTTTCATGTTAGATGTGTCAAGGAGCTCCTTTAGCTGTTCGTTGTCTTTCTTGACATTTTCAATCAGCTGCTGTGCAGGCACCTTTGGAGGCGCGCGTCGCTGGCGGTCTGTGATAGGTGCCTGTGAAGGAACAACAGGAAAGACTGTGTGGTCGAACTTGGTTGCGGTAGGAGTAGGAGAGCCGGCGTACATTGCATCTGGGCTCTGAATGACTGGAAACAGAGTAAAGCGTCCGAATCCACGTGGTGTACTCTCAGATTCGTCGCCAGCTGATTTGGGAATGCCACTTCGATCGTTCATATGAGCTGGTAGACCAAGTGGTAATGTTTGTGAGCGACGTCTACCGTGTCGCAATGGAGAAGGAGAACTCGGTCTCTCGACGGGATCCATGTGGGAGAGCGGCGTGCGGCGATGGTGTGCCATCGGGTCGTGTGGGTTATGCTTGAGTGTACCATTGCTGAGAGAGGACTGCTTGGGGATACCCTGAGCATTGAGTATTGGCAGTGAAACTGGCCGACCTTTCAAGTAGGATGCAGGTAATGCGACATCGTCAACATAAACACCTTGTCGCTTCTCCTTGTCCTGATCAGAAGGTCCTGCTGGTGACCTTCGTCCACCTCTAGAAAGTAAGGGAATGTGGAGAGAAAGATGCGATCCTGGAGCCATTGTGGCGTGGCAAGTGGATAGTGTAGCCTCTGTGGGTAATTTAGGATGACTCCCGAGAGTAGCGCGCAGGTAATGTCCTCGAAATCTATGCCGTGAGTATGCTCGGTGTGAAGATTTTCGGTGAAGCTGTGTTAGTAGAGCAGCAATGTGAGGAGAAAACGATGAAGAATAAGCACATCGGGCGACACAACGATTAAGTAACTGGGTCGAGGTAAGTGCGGGTCATGCAAGTGATTGAATGCTGATCGTAAAGCATGAGCTCGATAGACTGCGAACGAGCACAAAGAGGGGCAAAAGAGCACGTATGCCACACGATACGAGTCGGATACGAAGGGCGTGCCCACGATTC
>Ga0268246_10000982_pt1 | contig 11026 bp, 8 predicted proteins | sample AgamicOrSfe_FD_200242 | JGI IMG/M metagenome (GOLD analysis project Ga0268246, IMG submission 200242) | Agave microbial communities from Guanajuato, Mexico - Or.Sf.e (v2) (version 2) | ecosystem: Host-associated > Plants > Phyllosphere > Phylloplane/Leaf | place: Guanajuato, Mexico | collected...
AGCACTGTTGCCACGACGACGAGCAGCTCTGCCTCCAGCTCTTCCAGCGATGCTTGGGGGTGGGGCGCACCGACTGGCTACCCGAGCAAGTATGCCGGAAGCTGGTAAATGCAATGATTGAGATGGAGTGAGCAGAGGGAAGGGGAGAATTGGGCAAAATGGAAAGATTTGGATAGACAATGAGAGGGCAGATTGTTTCTCGAGTTTCAGATTGTGCATTTTTGCTTCTTTTTTATGTATATACCTTGTGGTGCGGTACATTCCGGACTTGGTTGAAAGGATTTGCTGAGGAAAGTGGCAAAGCAAAGATGATGAGCGAGGTGGTTGTATATGTCCTAAGTAGAGTACAATATAGTTTCGGATTTTCAAAAGAGAGATATATATTATGATTACACTTCCCCTTATTCTTCTCCATCTCCATATCTTTCTCCGCCTTCCTGTTCACACCCTTTTTGCTCCTCTCGCCACCACAAGCTCTCTCTCTCTCTCTCTCTCTCCAAGTATGCCCTCCTACTCGTTCCCACATATCGCGGCGTTATTCGAGGGCTGTCATTCTTTGTGATTGATAGGTCGTCCGACTCAATCTCGTCGCTGTAGGCTGGCGCTATGAAGTTCCCGACTCATATTGTGTACAGAGATTGATACTGAATAGTCTTGTTGCAAACGAACGTCGTCATGATGTACTTTCAGACGAAGCGGGAATGTTTCCCTGTCATTACGACCACGACCGAACATTCAAGCACCCATTTCCTCTACTTTCAAGTCTGAAAATAGAACAGGTCTCGTACGATTGGAGAAGGCTGAGACTGGCCTTGTGCCCTAATCAAGTTGTCTTATCCTTCTACAGTAAAGTCTTAGCACGAGGCTAATAGTTCGAAGCTGGATATGGAAAACTCATACCTAGCATATAGTCCTTGATCCTATTGAGACGTGCTTCTAGTATTTCTGCTGATATCGCCGTGTGCTCGGTCGAGTTGCCGACCCGAGTTCAAGCAGGCTGGAGACATTGTATCAGAATTGAGCTGCACGCGATTTCGGGCGTGGCTAACGACCTGGATCAGCAGGCATGTAAGTGAGTGCGCAATGGAAATGATGGGCTCCGCTGCCTGCAATATCCAGATCAGCGTGGTATGAAGCTGGATATAGAAGTCTTTACTTACATCATCTCTCCTCCTCATGCCAGCACCTCGCCGGTACAATCTGCCCGCAGGTTATCTTGACTGGCCATAACCCAAAGAAGGCCACCGACAGAGTTGCTCCTATACCCGAAAGCAGAGATTAGTGCTCTTGGCAAGTCTATCGGGAGGCGTGATCTTGGCCAGCAGATGTTTACCTCATTTGACCAGGTGGTTTCGGTACTTCCACCCAAACCACGGACAAAATGACACTGGCGAAGTCAGCAATGTTCATGGCTGCCAGGTTAGCAAGGGACTTACTCGATATCGATGTCCTGTGGGGTGTACCACAGTGTTAGTCCAGCTTCGATCGTTGGTGGTGTCTCAGGAGCCTTCTATACTTGATTATCAGTAGCTGTAGCGGAAATTTAGGAGGCGAATACCTTTTCGGACGATCCGTCTCCGCTTGTACTCCTCTGCAAGAGTTTTTCCCACATAGAGGACATTTTCGCCGATGATGATGTGCCAGAGGCAAAAGGATTGTCTGGAATTGCCAAAAGTGTAGGGATGTACCAACTATAACTCAGCTTTTGACTGCCGGCAGGACGTATATATAGAATGAATCGGAAATATTTTGTAGAAACAGTGAGGCCGGAACAAAAAACATCCAGGCTTGTTGATCAAAGTTGCAAAGTCTTTCTGCATATCAAAACACTTCTCTAAATCTGGCTTAAGAAGCGAAATGATGTGGTGATTTGTATCCATGAAGAATAGTGCTTGCGCCAGGCCACCAGCGGAAACATCTAGTTCAGTATCCAGCATAGGAGTGCCTAGAAAGACCATGCCTCGAGTAGTAGTGGCTATGTCGAGGTATGTCGGATCGATTTGCGTTCGTGAAGCCAGCCATGCTTGTGAGTAGTTAGTATTCTCGTTTGAAGTCCTTTGATAGCTATGTTTAAAATTCTTGAATCACCAAGCCACCGAGCGAATGTCCAACAATAAACCAAAGGCTTAGGATTCTGTTTTGATTCTGTCAGTATAACTCACGCTACAGGCACGATTACGCCTACCGCCTCTCTCTGCCTCAGCTCACCAACTGGCCGAAACAGCGCAGTCGCATGACCTCGAACTGTGTTAAGGTTGGTCCGGCGGCCGGCGGCTGAGAAAGAAATAGCATTGGCCTTATAGCCAAAGGCGATGACCCGTGCAGACCGCACTTGTACAGGCAAAAGTGTCTCAGGCCAGCACACGCTTGTGTCATTCTTCCGTGTCTGCTTGTTGCTTCCACGTAAGCCGTGAACAAAGATGATACTAAATTGATCAGCAATGTATATGGTACTCTAAGGCAAGGAAACATACCCAACAGCTATCCTCCGAGAAAGTGAAGCTCAACGAAGGACTGGACTGCCGAGGTTGTTAGAGCTCGAAGACTGCTGGTGGAATCTATTCATCCATGCCCGGAGTAAACGTATATATATACCATCGGCTTGCAATCCTGCAGCTGACATGCAGAGTAGAGATAGAAGGTAAGATATACGGTAAGAGTTAGACCCTCGTACAGATATGCTAGTCTGTGTGACCTTTGAGGTGGGTGTCACAGGTGACGTGGAATCAAGAGGTCGTAAGACCATCGTCGCTACCTATTGCTTGTTCGGTCCCTTTGTGAGACCATCTCACGAGATCACTGAGACTATAGTGTCGCGATACTAGTGTGGATAGGCGGGGGCATAGTGAGAAAAAGGCATGCTAAAATATATACGCATTGATAGGCCAATGCACGTGGTAAGGGTAACGGTGGCTACAGTCGGGAACGAGGTAAAATGCATCGTGAGGAGGAACAACAAGATATTACAAGCCGTGATAGGCTGACTTCGTGACTCTACGGTTGCAAGTATCATTGCTGCGGCTCGTGGTGCGCCTAGGGAGAGGTAGTCAACGTGGATTGGAGATATAGCAGAGATTAGAAGCAAGGGCATAGACCCGGTCACTTAGTAGCGTAATTGTACTTAAGTATACTGTATCTCCTACCGCTTCGCGTGGACATACGGATCAGCAAGCACCCTTGTCGGCAGCTGAACAGGTGACAAGCTATTTTGATCATGCGGCGAGTCCTGTATCTGTGTGAGGGGGGATGCTTTGTACCACCTGTATTACGGTGTGAGCGTCTTGAACAGAGCTCTGTGAGACCACAGCAGATATGGGGACCACTGAAGCTCACGCTTAGCTGACTGAATCATGCCAGCATGGTGTGTCTCGGGTACAAGCAGTGTATTAGCATAGCTGCAGCTCGTCTCAGCTTTACAAGGTGTAAGAATGGAGGCAGTCAACTCAGTGGACAAGAAAGGATCATCATTTAGCCACGGACTTTTCGTGATGGTTACCATATTAACCACTTACATTTGCCACAGCATTATCAAAGCTTGTATCATGACTTCCTGTTTTCCCTCGAGACGGTTCCACATCTTGCAAAAGAAATGTCGATGTATTCCTCGTGAGCATCCGGTATCTGTAACACCAATTCACTCCAGTACTCAAGTATGCCGTCTGCCTTGAGGTCCAAAGCTGCCGCTGAAGGACCGGTCTTGACACCGTCCCTTTCATCTATACAGAGCTCCTGGCACCGAGCCGCAAGGCACCCTACAATGAATTATTAGTATAATCTTCTCGGAACTGAAACCAAAAGGTCTGAACCTTATGGTGAGGTTTACTACTCACAGTATGCACCCAACAAGTGCTGCCGCCAGATGAGATACCCGCCAGCATATTTTCGAAGCTCTTTCCTACCCTCTTGTTGTGGCTCTGTAGGAGGGGGACGTTGCAACATGTCTGTTAAAGCAGACTCGTATTGTCCAAACGTCGTGATGACCTCTGTGATAGCTGGGAAAAGATGTCCGCGCTTGCGAACCCAGAAGTTGAGCAGCACGCCGATAGCGTAGGCTTCGGGAACACTCTCTTCGGGGCGCCATGCTCGCATGAACGTGAAGATACCAGGGGCATTTCTGGGACCCGATGGCCACTCTCCGCCAGTTGCGGCTATCAGTCTACGCAAGCGTCTTGCCGTCAAGGAAAGAATTTCTTCCATTTCATACAATATATCCACCATTTTCTTGATCACTCGCTGATAGTCGTCGGGAGAGGATGCTGGACGTAGATCGCCATTGGTTGTTGCAACAGTTCCAGCCCAATGAGCTGTAGTTGGGTAGATTTGGTCCCGACATGTCAAAAGTTTTGTCATTTCCTGTTGAAGTTGGTTGGAGGTTCGGAAGGTCTTTTTAGCTGGATCGCCTTCTTCAAGCTCCAATGCACCAAGTCTAAACGACACGTCGTCCAGCAATTGCCCTGGAAAGGAGATAGATGTTAATAGATATCGCACCGAATCCGTATTAGCACACTAACCTTGGCAGATAATAATTAGACCAAAGACTCGGTGCAGCAGCTCTCTTATACTGGCAGTGGTCTTATCATCAAAGTCAAAAAGCTCGTCAAGGCCCAATCCTGCACTGGGGAATAGGTCTGTGCCCCAAAGCAGGAGCATGTTCAAGGTCGGCACTAAATCTCTGCGGAGTATCGCTACGTCGACAAAATGTTGTTGTTCAACTATCATATTCGCAGCAGAACAGCACATCTTGTATTCGTCTCTCAAGGTCACTCGATCGGATAGGCTGAGGCGAGAGAACTGCACATGCTCGTAACTCAGCTTGGGAGTTCTTCTGTCCTTCAACCGGTCGAGGACTTCCAGAGCTGCCACTAATATAGTGCATGCGCTACCTAGAGCGGCATGGATTTGCAGAACAGCTGCCAAACGACCGACAATCTGACGACTTCGTGGTAATCTATCATCGTAACGAGCTTCTAGCTCCTCGAATCCAGTTCTGATAGATGACCGAAAGTTGTGGACATTCCGCAGATGTAGCAGCACAACACTCATGTCTTGCCAGGGGTAGTTCAGCAGCAGACTCGAGGGCCCTTGTTATCGCATAAAAGCAAGGTGCATCGCGATTCGGTGGCAAACATCGTTTAACCAAATTGATATCTCCTGACTTGGCCAGTCTGTCAGGCGCTGGAATCGTTCGAGGTCCTTTGACAATTCTGCAATAGTCCAGGCAAGGTCAGTGGCCAGCCTTGGAGTAGAAGTCTCTTTGTCCTTCTCCAGGCCAGGATTCGGCGCTGGCGCGTTGGACATGCTTGATGGTGATCGTACTTTGTGTCGCAGCTCGAGGCAAGCCTACAAGATCTCTAAAAGTCTTATAGCCTGATGTTATAGTGAAACACATCTTCTACGGAAGGCCGATTATATAGGTGAGCTTAGGTATCTGCTCGTTATACAACCCCATCCTGATGCAGCACAGCTTGTATGGTGTGAGATGTTTTTGGCGCTTATGCTCGCAAAGTCTTGGCCATTTGAAACCTGATCTCCGAGAGGAGTATTTGTGCGACCTCTTTACCACGCATCAGCTGCCACTCTGCCTACAAAGTTCCACAGACTAGTACATTTGTGCAAGGCTGCGAATACAAATGGAACTACATAAACTACATTCCCACTATCCGCATGGAAGTCAGTACTGCAAGCTTTCACGTCAGCTCCCGGAAAAGCCGACAGCGTACCTTTATATACTTGCAACAACCAGTTGAGCTTACACGAAACCACGCGTGTGCCCGACAAAATGCTCGGCAAAGACGAAAGTAAGAGGAAAGAAAAAGGTATGGACACGGAATCTACTAGCCAGAAGAGTTTCTACTCAAAGGTCGCCAATGTCTTCAAAGGTTTGACACTACGCTATGATCCGTGCCGACCAGCTGACTGAAGGACCCAGCTACTCGAAGCCAGAATGAAGATCTCCGTAATCAAAGAACCAGCACCTACATCGACGACAATGATGTCGGAAGAGATGATCCAGCACAAAGTAACGGAGAGCCTCGAAGCCCCGTATCACTATCACGGAATCACTCGACCTCGACGGCTTCATCATCACACAACGAGTCCACCACCAGTGAGGCTTTAGCCGAACGATCAGATGACCAGCCAAGAAACAACGCCCATCCAGCGTCAATGGTTATAACATTGATCAATACAGGTCGAAATGAGAATGATCGTGTATTCGTTGCCGGTGGGCCGTTGATCGATCGTGGTAGAGGTTCTGTGAGCCCATCAACAGCAAAGGGAGACGACTTGATTAAGTCGGCTTCGTCATCCAGCGAGACTTTGGTCAACCCTCCACATGACCAGCCAAGCGACACCCCTTACCGGGCGGCAACGGTCATGTCTATGGCCAATCCACGCCGGACTGTCAATGTAGTCGTTCCCGGCAGACCGAATATTCCTGGTACGCCTGCCGGCAGTGGCATCCCTCCGCGCCAAGCGCCTCCGCGTCAAGCACCTTCAAATCAAGGACAGAATCGCGTATTTACCAGCTCAACCTACAATGTAAAATACTCCACTAGCACGACTTACACTAGCGCCGTACACAACCAGACTGTCATCACTGGCACGACATCGGGCCGCAATGTCCAAGTGGGAAACATCACCAATTCGCGAAGCAGACGAGGCAATGACAGCGGAAGCTCTGCTGGCACAACATACAATACCTATACACACGATGGCAGCTACCCCACTGGTACCACATCGGGTCGCAACGTCCAGCAGGGCATGTTTGTCAACTCGACATCGGGCCGTGGTGGCCTGCAGGGGCGGCAAGGCCGGCAGAGTTTATTTATGGGTACGAGGATATCGGGTGGCAATGTCCAGCAGGGCATATTCGTCGATAGGCAAAACAGTGACAGTGACGACAGTGATGAGGATTGACGGCTGCAGTGTGGAACCTAGATGACCAAGAGAAATGTAGTGTTGCTGCGATAATGCATGTTCATGATTTCTGTAGCGCTGAATTGTAAATCAAATCTGGCACTCAAAGGGAATATCAGGGAATAGAATGGATGACTGTCAAGTGAGATAAGAGCGATCTAGCAAATCGCGTAAGCTTGACTAGTATATATAATGCATCCGAACTCCATGTCGTGTACGAATCACCATTTCGGCCCCCTCCACCTGACCTACAACATCCTCAACCTCACATAACACATCTCCGGCCCCCTGACCAACTTCTGCACAGCCTTCATACTCCCCAACTCCTCCGGGACTCCCAATAGCTCAAACGTCGTCACCAAAAGCACAATCAGCAATCTCAACTGCTGATACGCAAATCTCTTTCCAAAACATCCCCTGGTCCCCAAGCCAAACGCCAGTATCGGACCAGCCTTAGCATCAAAATACACCTCGCCCTTCTCATCCGTCTTCAGCCATCGCTCCGGCTTGAACACGCCGATGTCAGCCGGGTCCCACGCCCCAGTGCGGTAGACAGCGGTGCGGCATGTAGTAGATCGCAGCTTTTCCTCAATGTCGTATGCAGGCTGTAAGATAGATGCAGCATTGGTGGCGAAGAAGACCTCGGTGTCCTTTGGGATCTTGTAGCCGAGGATCTCGGTGTCGACAAGGGCACCGCGGGAGACGAAGGGCGCGGGTTGGCAGAGGCGGAGGAGTTCTTCGATGAAGGCGTCGAGGTAGGGTATCTTTGACTCTTTGATCGTCTCCACGCTGGGTGTTGATGTGGTGAGTGCCGATACGATCTCTTTACGCAAGGTTGACTGCATGCTTGGGTTTAGGGAGAGATATTTTAGGCACCAGATCATGGTCGTGGCTGTTGTGTCGATGCCCTGGATCGTGGTCAGTGATAGAAACGTGAGTGTGTGATGTGGGATGCCTTACAGCGCCCATAATTGCAAATAAGTCATCCTTGATAGCATCGTCTGCGATCATATGACCGCCCTTCTGACCCAACTCGAAATTCCGCAGCATCAAGCTATCGAAAGCGCTTTCCGGAGCCATAGTCGGAGCACCCTTCAGAACTGGAAGCCGGTCTTTACACAGCTGGCTGTAGTTCTCGTCGATCACCTTATAAGCAGATCGAAGCTTTGTGAACGTCCTCAAGAAGCGATGATGCAGAATCGGTGCCGGTGATTGCATCACATCTCCAGTCGAGTCGATCTTCTCCAAAATAGCGTGATAAATCCTCGCTTCCGGGACATGTGGGAAGATTGTCACGCCATCCTTGCGATCGATACAAGCTTCGCCTTGCAGACCAAGAAGCTGTGTCTCCAGCACCTTCACATCAGTCCCGTACATAACTCTCCAGAGCCCATCGAATACGGCTCGATGCACATCCTCCTCAGCATTCCAAGCGGACTCGCCAGCAAGCTCGGCCTTTTGCTTCCAGAATGTCATTAGATTCTGAGCCGAGCCGTACAATTTTGTCAACGCCACGCCCTTGAGGAACGTCGGTGTCATAGTCTCCAGACTCAACCGCCTCTGCGCTTTGAATGTCGCATCTGTTCTCATGATCGAGAATCCGTGCGGGGCTGTGCCGGTGAAGATATCCGTGAAGAACTGCGCGCGATCAAACTCTGCTGTACGGCGGGTGAGCACATCTTCCGCTTCGCGATAGTCGGCGACGAAGACGGCAGGTTTGCGGAAGAGACGCGTGAAGACTTGGACGACGGGGGAGTTGTGTACAGTGTGCTGCTTAGCAAACCAGAAGAAGAAGGGATCATTTCCTTCAGTGCTGATGGAACGGAGGATGGAGGGGATGTCACCCAATGGGGTCAAGGTGGCAGTGCGATTGTATGGTATGCCTGGAATTGGCTTTGGGAGGAGTGAATAGTAGAGCAAGCTTAGGAGAAGCGGGATGAAGATGAGCATGGGCGAGATGCCCAGTATCTCAGGGAGATAGGAAGACATTGTAGCAAACAGGAGTAACAGGATTGGACAGTATTTTTCTCGTCGAGGAAGAAGATTCACGAGGACATGCTGCGAAGCATTGCTGATATTTCTGTAGGAGGTCCATGTAGTACAGTCAGCTCATAGCTCATGTGATGAGCAAACCAAATCCTCGCTAAAGTCGTGGTAGATTCACACCCCTGCTGGCAAGGTATACTGTACATTCAGCTCTTAACTTGCGGCTGAACAGTAAGCGACATGCAGTTCTTATTCAAGGTAGACAAGCACAGCTTATTCCAACAGCTTACTTATATCGGTTTCGGGACTCGCATGGCACGAACGATGAGTATGTCTATTGTGTTTCTTCTGATATCACTGATTAATAGGAGGGCTGTGCCACGAAGGCTCCAGGTGTTGCGATGAAAATGAGATATCCATATACCTTATCGAGTAGTATATGACATTTAGCCCACAGCCCTCACTTTGATTCGACTTCAGCCACGCACATGTAACAACAAACACCCGCTCATCAAGGTCCTCATCACCTCACAAGTTAATCTAAATCGCGCTTCAAATACACTTCCTGATTTCAAAGACACATCCCGATCCATCACTGCCTCCCACCCCTCCACAATGGACGCCGTCCTCTCCGCCGGCATAACCACGGCCGACAAGCCTCGTCTCTCCGAACAAGAAAAAAAGAACAACCACATTGAATCCGAGCAAAAGCGGCGTCGCGCCATCCGCGAAGGCTTCGACGAGCTCGCAGAAATGATTCCCGGATGCAAAGGACAAGGTCGCAGTGAGGCAGTTGTGCTGGAGGCAGCAACAGCGCACGTCAAGCAGCTGTTGGCGGAACGGTATCAGTTGATGACGAAGGTCAATGAGAGGGGATTGACTGTGGAGCGTTGGCAGTTGGATGATGCGACGATGCAGTTTGCGAGGGATGCGGCACAGCAGGAGATGGAGGAGGCGGAGGCGAAGAGGGGGTTGTGAGTGGTGGAACGGTCATTGGAGTGGCAGGCGATTGTCTGGAGCAGACGAAGCATAGACGACTGAGACTATCGACGAACGCAGCGTTGCCGCATCACTGCCGCCACTTCAAACAAACCCAATCCGGAGCTCGAACATACGAGACGCTATACATCCACGATACCATTAGCCGACGACAGCTCCATTGCCAGCATTATCCACCATATCGAATCTGGTCACGGCCATCTTATACTCGTCGCATCGATATTAATTCCTCCTCCCAGCGATGACCGTCTATATCCTCGGCGCACCAACGCAAGGTCGCTTCCGCGTGGACAGCCTCTGTCGGCTATGATCACGAGCAATTATCAACCTTTTCTCGAAGAACAAACCTGCCGTCGATGCAGACCGGGGACCACAAAGCTGTAGTCGATGCTAGGCAGGCACTTCGACGGGCTAGAAGTACGTTGATCGTGGTAGGCCGACCCTAGTGCCCTGGCTTGTTGCAATCCTGCTCGTCGATGTGATGAGGCCGCGACGGAATGAAGCAGGGAGCTCGTGTAGCGATAGCGATCGCGGAGAAGTCTTGCAAGACGCACGCAAGCGTACGAGATAGAGCACAACCTCAATATTCAAGCCCACTTATCGTGCTTCCCCTTCACCTTAACATCCAGCATCGCCTCATGATAATTCCCCTCCCTCCTCGCCCTCTTCAACATCTTAACCTCCTCATCCTCCAAGCGCCTCCCCACCGCCTCCTCCAGCTCCTTCCTCGAAATCTTCGACAACGCCTTCTCCTCCTTGCTCGCCTTCAATTTCGGCTTGAACCTTGCTTGCATCCGTATTCGAAACGTCGTGCTGAAATTAATCGTCTCCGCATCGCCCCTCAAACTCGTCTCTTTGGCTTCCTCCACAGTCAGAAACTGCTCCTTGGCCGTCTGGATCGCGAACGTGCCCGGGCTATCCGGCACAGCTACACAGATGAAGCTCTCGACCGGACTCACGGCCTCCTTCGTCGCGCTGACAAATCTCAGCTCACAGCCCAGATAGCGGCCATGATGTCCCTTGAAGCTGAAACTCTCCGTGCCAGCAACGCGATTGGCGACGAAGACTTGGCGCACATCGTGAGGCTCGGCGGTGCGTACGTCGTCTTCGATCATGTTTTCGA
>Ga0268246_10000983_pt1 | contig 11008 bp, 10 predicted proteins | sample AgamicOrSfe_FD_200242 | JGI IMG/M metagenome (GOLD analysis project Ga0268246, IMG submission 200242) | Agave microbial communities from Guanajuato, Mexico - Or.Sf.e (v2) (version 2) | ecosystem: Host-associated > Plants > Phyllosphere > Phylloplane/Leaf | place: Guanajuato, Mexico | collected...
GGAAGACTGGATCATCTCTACAGCATGACAGCCACACTGGTCTCGTGACGGCTTCCACGTCTTCTTTCGTGACCAGTGTCCCGTGTGCAATAGCTCCTGCTTTGAGCGCCGGGCCATGCTGAATCTCCCCTTTTTCTTCCTCACTCGCGCCGCTCCCTGATTGAATATCGCCACAAAGTCGTAGAATGTACTTCGCGCCAAAACAGTAGCCGACCCCCAGAATACCTCCGCCATTGGCTACAGCATCGGCGTATTGCTCCTTGCATCCTGCCAGCACCTTCTGCAATATTGGCTCCACAGTAGCTGGGGTATGTCTAGCAAGCCACATATCAAGCATGAAGCTCTTTGTGCCTTCCGCCAATCCTAGCTTGACTCTTTCTATGATACTAGGTGTATGCTGCTCGGGTTGAGCGCCCGCTTCTGATCCGACAGTGCCTTCTGTTGTCGCAGATAATGACGTTGCTGTATTCGCGGCACTAGGTGCCGGATCACCTGAGAATTGATCGGGCATCACAACCACATAGCCTTGTTGTGCCCATGCATCCGCCTGAAGTTGATTGTTTGTGCTCAGTAGACCAGTGCCTCCGGTGAGGAGAAGGAGTAGCCGGCTCGGCTCCGAAGGATACGACGAGGGTTTGCTGACATAACATGGAATGCCACCGATGGGGTCGAGATCACCGACCGGTTTCGAGCTGGAAGAAGGCAGAGGTCGGTCGGTTGTGCAATGATCGCTGATTTGAGGCTGTTCAGGTGTTTGCGATGGTGCGGCAGTGGACTCTTCGAGAGGCACGCTGTCCATTGCTGGGCCCTCGGCGTCGAAGTCGCTTTCGGGAGCTCTTGTTGCTACGTCGGCGTCACTCATGTTGTATGTCTATGTATTGGATCTGATTGAATATAAAGATGAAACAGGGGCGGCCGTCGGTGACGATCGAGCTAGCCTTGTTTCTGATTGCGGGGCACGGATCGGGATCCGGCGAGGCTCTACTAGCTCTAGGCTCTTCAGCTGACCCGGCTACTACCTTAGCAATGTGAACTACAATTTGAAGAGTGAATGCGGACTAATAGCCTCAAGATTTTGCACACGGAATACAGATGATAGTATGCTTTTGCTGGCAATAACAGTCTTGATATAAGCCACGTGAGTTGGGGCCGCGTAGTACAGTCAGCATTCATCATTACCCGCCCGATCAACACCACAACGACAGCTGCTCCGGCAGCTTTTGTCATCAATTACCATGGGCCGTCCAAGACTTTACTTCACGGAGGAGGAGGCAAAGCAAGCACGCAAAAGGCAGACCAAGCTCCATGTCCGTGCTTATCGCGAGCGCAAGAAGGCATCTGCATCAGACGCATCGACTTCCGAGGGCCTCTCCCTGGATATCGCCATCGCGCGCGCTGACAACGATGATTCGAGTCCAGACAGCCTCGAGCTCATGGCGAAGTCGCCTATCATGATCTCTGACTCACCACAACAGGTTCAATCTCCAACACTAATGCCACAAGAGCTCAAAATGGACAGCAACGCCATGGTGACAAGCCTGTTATGGCAAGACTTCATCCAGATCAGTGGCATAGATTTATCGTGGTGGCCGTATGAGAGTACCCACTCCGATCTCAGTCTTGATATTTCCGGCGATGTGGCGCTCCCAGCATCTATCGCGGGTCAAGCATACTGCGTGGCAATGTGGAACAGGAATCCAGGCCTCGTGTACATGGCAGAGTTATCGTACGGTGACGCTCTGAGCAAGCTACGAGCTTACGTCAGGGTGTCCGCTCCAGCCCGTGATGCTGTCAGAGTTGTTGTTGGCCAATTCATGTTGGAAATGTTTGAATCAGCGCGACAAGTGCACGAGGTAATGGTGAAGCAGCAATGGCAGTCCTTCAGCTAATTCATGAAGGTCGCCGAGAAAATGCTGGCTATACGAGCTGGTCAGCCTTGGATCGAGCCCGAATCGCACCCTGAATCGCATCATGTAGTAAGTTTGACCTCTTTTCATGCTCAATCGTCATGGTTCACTACGGTCCATTAGCACGTATTTTTGGACCAGCACTAACTGACTACAGCACGCAGCTGCTACTGTCATGCAAGAAGCAGGTCCGAAAGTTTTTGCTGATGGGGTCGGCGCGCGAGTCCTCCTTGGAATGATTCCTAAATTGGTCTGTAGTCGTGACCTAGTCAATACATGAATTCAACTAAGCAATACTTCCAGATGGTATACGCCTGCAAGGGACGATACTCTCTCTTTCTGACATCCCCCGAGTGGTTGCGGATGTTGGTCGCAATGGATAAACCTCATGTCAAGGATGCCATAGCGCCGCTCGCTGTTCAGATCCCAAGTCTCATGCAGCGATATGATGAGATCATAGCTTGTCATGCCTTAGACACTGGTCTAGATGACATGGCATTGCTCCACACTAAGGTCCTGGAACTCGAGCACACTCTCGACGATTGGATGAGAAACTTTCTGAATACCAGAAGCTTTTGGAGACCAGGCTCTATGACCGGGGCCAAGTTGTGGTGGACCAGTACCTCAGTTGCTGGAACAAACGAGATCTTCACTGCTCCTCTGGACTTTGCCACGCATTCCATTGCCGAGGTCTCCATGATATTCTTCACGAGCAAGCTACAACTGGCCATACTGCTGACGGATATCGAGCACTTCCTTAGTAGTGCCGAAAGCGTTGAAAGTCGAGACAAAGCTACAGAATTCGCCAACCAAATCTGCCAGGGTGGCACATATTGGATCAGGTCTAGTGCTTGTGCAGAGGCGCTCATACATTGTTTCAGTTTTCCTTTAAGAGTTGCGGCAGAGTGGTTCGAGCGGATAGGATATGATCGAGAGATCGAGGGCTGCATTGCGCTCTCTGAATCGATGAAAGCATATCAGCGATTTGGGTTCACAGCGGAGCATCTTGTGTCGGGTATCTACGGATCACTGCCATCACGAATCAAAGTGATAGACCTCCCAACACGCGTCAAAGAGGCTGGATTGTCGAAGTTGTAGTAGATTATTATGAGGACGACAAAGTCGGTGCCAATAACGATCGTGGCAAGCTTTCGACGGAGTGGTTTGGTCTGGAAGCGGGATACTGCATGGCATTTGATATGATCATGAAATCACGACGAAGAGCAGAGGAAGTGACCAAATATACTGAAGCTAGATTTCCTGCTAAGCATCGAAAACGTCCATCGTGAAACCGTGAAACGCCCCACCTTGTAGGGCTAAATTGAAAAGACGCGTCTGACTTTCTTGACGCGTGAACCTGAGCGAATTGGCACTCCTCTTCGAACAAGGCGATATAGCTATGACTTCTGTGCCGAACAGGCCTGTGGCAAGGACGCCGTTCAAGCTCGCGCCGCAGGCTATCCCTTCATCCTCGCCTGCATTCGCAACACCTGTACATCCTCTACGAACTAGCCTGAACAACAAGCAAGATGCGGCCCGACCTACCCCGATATTACCCATCTCTCTTCCGCCTGCTACGCTTCGACCGATTGCGTTCCGGACTTTCACGAAGAAGCATAATCTTACCCTGACATCCGCCGCACTTCAAGCACTTGCTACTTTCGTAGGCAGGCATTGTGGATCGGGATGGCGCGAAGAAGGATTGGCAGAACAGGTGTTAGAGGAAGTGGCACGGTCATGGAAGCGAATCGGAAGCAAGGTCATTGTAGATGGAGAGGGTGATACTTTAAAGAACATCCTTAAACAGTTGGAAGGCAGCATGAGTGGTGGCAGAATCGTCATTGGGCGTGCAGGGTCAACTTTGAGTAGGCACTCCAGCCTGATTGCAAGTGAAAGCTTTGGCGATAGTGGTGGACTTCAAAGACAGGACAGTTTCGGCATGAGCAACCTCGATGTCGAGGAAGAGGAAGAATCAGAGGGAAAAGACCCGAGAAGCTGGGTTAAAGTCATCAGCGCATTCGAGCAGCCACGAATGATGTACAACCCGTCAAGAAATCATTTCGAAAAGTAAGAGAAGTCACCTCTATCCCATCTGACAGGTTTACTCATAGTTATTGCAGATCGAAACCACCAGAGGCACTGTTTCCATCGCCATCACTGAAAACAGACCTTTTCCGGCAGCGATATCACCTCATACATCAGCGCGTCCTTCGTAATGAGTCATTCCAGGTCTCTGCTCGCGGTAGCAAGACGACTGAATGGAAGATTACCCCGATAGCAAACCTTCTTGGGCGTAATGGCACGGGACATCTCATCCTTGGTCTACTGACTATATCAACGACAGGTACTTTGGCAATTAGTGACTTGACAGGAACGATATCCCTTGATCTAGAGCAAGCCACATCAATTGATCCAGTGGAGACATGGCTATGCCCAGGCATGATAGTACTTGTGGACGGAGTCTACGAAGAAGAGTACAACTCAGCTGGAGGTAGCCTAGGAGGTACTGGAGGCATTGGCGGTACCATTGGTGGCCGCTTGACCGGTTTCTCGATCGGCGCACCACGATGCGAGACACGAGCAACTACTCTGGGCATTGCAGATGGCTCAGGCATGTCACAGAATGAGCACAATGTTGGTGGCGGTTTTGGCTGGGTGGACTTCCTTGGAATAGGAAGTGAACGTGCTATCGGATCACGAATGCGCAAGATTGAGCAACGTCTTCTGCATCCTCGCGCTTCTACAGCTTTATCATCGTCGATGAACCCACTTGGCTCGGATCACACAAACAGCAACAAAGTTGTCGTACTTGGCGAGGTTAATCTCGACAACGCAATCTGTCTGACAGCACTGCGCCGTGTTCTTCTGACTTATGCACCACCACTGGCGTCTGTTCCTGTGCCGCCGCCGGTTACCTTTGTCCTGCTCGGCAACTTCGTCGGTCAGGCCGCAATGAGCAATACCAAGTCATCCGCGACCGCAGCATCCACTACCATTCCCGATAGCATCACCTACAAAGAGTCTTTCGACGCATTAGCCGCTATTCTTTCAGACTTTCCTGGTCTCCTGCGCAGCTCAACCTGGATTTTTGTGCCTGGAGACAATGATCCCTGGGCGTCATCGTTCTCCTCTGGTGCCTCGGTGCCATTGCCACGAAATGCGATTCCGGAAATGCTTACCACACGAGTCAGACGCGCGTTCGCTACCGCGAATAGTGCAACGGGTATCGCTTCTGCGACTTCAGGCAAGGAGAGAGTGCAAGGCGAGGCAATCTGGACCACAAACCCAGCAAGGGTTAGCCTTTTCGGAACTAGTCAAGAGATTGTGCTCTTCAGAGATGACCTTTCGGGCCGGATGAGGCGTACTTCGGTACCACTGAAGACTGCCTTACCAGCTGAGGACGAAGGTTACGGCAGCGGAGAGCAAGGTAGAGAACCTCGTCAGCGACAAGCAGTGACATCAACTATGATGTCCGGGGCACTGCCTGATGAGCAGGCCATGGACATCGATAGTGCAGCAACACAGGCAGCAACACAGTCTGACGAAGTTGACGAAGATGTCGTGGTCGTTGACGCACCCGCATTACCGACTTCCAATATTCCCAAAGAGCGACAGAAGACATCGACTTCACTACAACACGCCCGATCACTAACGAAGACACTTCTGGATCAAGCGCATCTCTCACCCTTCCCGCTCGCTACACGGCCTCTTCATTGGTCGTTCGCGCACTCACTATCTCTGTATCCACTACCTTCAGCCTTGATGCTATGTGACACAGACGCCGATGCCTTCGTCGTACGCTACCAAGGCTGCTGTGTCATGAACGCAGGCCGTATAGTGGGTGGACGAGGTAGTGCAGGCAAAGGTGGCAAAAGAGGTGGGCGAGAGGTCAGCTGGGTGGAGTACGATATTCTCGAGAGGTCGGCGGAAGTACGCGTCTGTGACCTGTAGTACTACTCGGGTCATACCTTGACTGCTGTGTCACTAACAATGGAGCGACCTTGACGATGCTGGCAGATTAAGGTACATATAGCCACCGCTATCGCGAGCTTGACGCTTAAACGGGAGTTGCCTATCTTGTACCTGCAGATGAGGTTACACAGACAGCATCCGAAGTCTACAGACCCATGTTTTTGTGCTTGGCTGGAAAGAAAGCACACCGCTCTGCTGGCAGACCGTCATCTACACCTGGGTCCACTCTGTTGGCCATTCTTTGGAATATAGTTTCCTGTTTGTTGACGACAGCCAGCTTCACTACTAGGTCTTCATCTCCACAGTGCTCGCCCTCACCACAGCTCTGCATTCAGACTGCATCCTGGCACCGATCACGTTCTCAAGCTCCATCATACCTTCTTCTGCTCCACCACTACTCGCAGACAGCACATACCACCAACCCCTTCAGTCACTCTCGATGTGTCTAGTCTACCTACGCCCTCGACTATACAGCTGCGGACACACCACCGTCAAAACATCCGGCATCGATCTCTGCGATAAACAGCACAAATTGAACCCAAAAGGCGTGTGCGCCGACCCAAAATTCGAGCATGAACGAACAAGGCCTTGGAGCTTGCCGTGTAAGGCTTGTGTTGAGCGCAGTGGAGGGGGAGTTGGTGGAAGCGAGCAGGGTGGGTTGGAGTTCGAGGGATCGGAGATCATGCAGGTGGGACAACGGAGGGAGAGTGAGTAAAAATTCAGTGGATCGCGGTGAGATGAGCCGTGACAAGAGGTGCAATGATGATGCGAGGGGGGCGAGCGGAAGGTGACGAAGCCATGTGACCGAGCCTGTAGTTCGGAGAAGCAGTGAGCTGATCAGAGGCTTTCTTGGAGAGAAGTGCTGGGCATAGATTCAGCTTGCGGGATTTTGTCCTCCTGCCTCTGTTCCTGCTCCAATAACCCAATGTATGAGTCTCGCAGTCCAAAGCACAAGTCTCCCTAGGCTCAGACTTCCTGTCCTAAGCTTTTCCGTTGCACACTCTAGTGGTCTGTCTGCCTTCCATGCCGTGGCTGATCGTCCAAAATCCGTACTGTCCTGCCGAACCAAGTCCAGCCTAGCCCTGTACCGTAGCTCTATTCACAACATACTCATAAGACATCACACCTCCTGCGGCAGCCCCTGACCGCTTCGCCCACGCCCCAACCAACACATATACACTACCGCGCCACGCCTGCACCATCTCTACTCAGCAATTCCCGCGCAGCCGCAACCTCAGCATCGTCATATCCCGTCCAGCCCGCCTCGCCAGCACTACTCCGCCTCACAATCTCTGCGAGTTTCGCCGTCGCAAGCTCGCGCAATTTCTGGACTGTTTGTTGACTCGGTGTCGGAAAGTCTGAAGCTGAATCTGTAGATGTGGTGGAACTTGAGGACTTGGCTACGGCGCTGCTGGATGGAGTGCTCGTGGTCGGGAGGGAGTAGCTGAGCAGGGCGGTCGTGATGAGGTGGAGACTGTAGAAGGCACGGAGGTAGGCGGGGCATAACTCGATGGAGCGGAGTGAGGACTTGAGGGCGCGCGTGAGGGTAGTCAGGGAGGTGGTGTCTGATGGAGTTGAGGATATGGAGGATGTTTGGGTGGAGAGGTAAAGGATTTCGGCGAGGCGCGCATGTATCTGTGCAGTGGTCAGTAGGTGCATCTTGTCCTATTCAACCTGCAATGAAGACACTCACATTCCATGCATTTGGCATGCCCAATAACACTTCCTCGAAGCAGTATACAGCTTGCCCCCATAGCCCTTGCACCACATACAGCTCGCCCAGCTCAGCCCACGACTCTGCATCCACGGGGTTATCCTGAACCAACGTCACCAACACTTGGACAGCTTCCGCCAATCGACCCATGCTCTTCAGCAATGCCACACCCCGCTTCCGTATCACCATATTCGCCGGTGCCTCGGCTACTTGTGCTTGATACACTTTCAATTGCGCTTCTAATGCTTTTGTGTCGGCTGCTGTAGCCTCAGCATATACGCCGGCGAGACCCATGACACGCTCATTGTCGGCTCCGAAGCGCGCTGTTAGGGCATCGAGGCACTTTTTTGCGGACGCATTGTCGCCCGTCTGTAGGCAGGAGTAGAAGAGCGTTTCGGCGCTGGTGTATTTGGAGATGGCATCTGAGGAGAAGAGCAGGGAGAGCGGGTATGGGAGGGGAGACGGCGCGAGCGCGGAGAGAGCTTGGGGTGCTAATCGAGATCGGTCTGCAGCGGTCTGCGGCGTAGGGATGATAGGAGGACGCTGGAGCTCGAGAGTGGACATTGTGATATGTGTATGTTATGTGTTGTTTTGTGGTCGAGGCACAGGGCACTAGTTCACAAGGGTGGTCCATTGATCGGAAGGGTCTCCGCCCGTAATGCTGTCACCAATTCACGACCCTCACATCATTGGTTTTGTACAGTACATTGCTTGGTCGTGTGACAGAGTCGCTAATACACCAGAACACGTCTGCAGGGGTATCTTGGGTGCTACAGGATCTCTATAGGTCATCGAGAGACACTCATCACCCTCTATGGTCTGCAACTAGGCCGGCCATGCATTCACTGCAGATCCGCATCTCCCACTCCCAGATACACCCAGAACAAGCGCAAGGATGTTCGAGAAGTCGCTCATCGACCTCATCCGAGGGATGCGCAATCACAAGGGCAATGAACGAGAATACATACAAGCAACCATAAGGGACTGTCGGAAGGAGATCAAGAGCCAGGACATGGACCTCAAGGCAAATGCTGTACTCAAGTTGACCTACCTCGAGATGTTCGGACACGACATGTCGTGGGCTTCGTTTAACGTCCTCGAGGTCATGTCGTCCGCAAAGTATGTGCAGAAGAGACTGGGATATCTGGGAGCAGTACAGAGCTTTCGACCTGACACGGATATCCTTGTGCTGGCTGAGAATCTGCTGAAGAAGGATTTGAGCTCGCCGCAGATACCGACAATGTCGTTGCCGCTCATGGCTATACCGCACGTTATCAGTCCGGCAATGGCAAACTCCCTACTGTCAGATTTGCTCCCACGTCTGACACATTCGAGTCCATCTGTCCGGAAAAAGACTGTTGTTACACTTTACAGACTAGCTTTGGTATACCCCGAAACATTACGATCTGCTTGGCCAAGGATCAAGGATCGACTCGCGGATGAGAATGAGGATCCCAGTGTGACGGCAGCAGTGGTCAATGTCGTGTGTGAGCTTGGATACAGGCGGCCGCACGACTTTCTACCTTTGGCTCCACGACTGTTCGACTTGCTTGTAGATGGAAGTAACAACTGGATGGCGATCAAGATCATCAAACTATTCGCAACCTTGACGCCATTAGAACCGCGACTGGTGAAGAAGTTACTTCCACCGCTAACTACGATCATCAAGACGACGCCAGCAATGTCACTCTTGTACGAATGCATAAATGGCATCATCCAAGGAGGTATCTTGGACGCTGCCCAGGGCACGTCTGAGGGTGACGAGGTAGCCCGATTATGCATTGGCAAATTGCGAGGCATGTTAGTGATTGAGGGCGATCCAAATCGTGAGTCTGATGATCTGTTCATCCGAGTCTTAGTGCTAATTACGTCCGCTAGTCAAGTACGTATCACTGCTGGCATTCAACAGGATCGTCGAGCGTTATCCACACCTGATCGCGGTACATGAAGATGTCATCATGTCGTGCCTAGATGATGCCGATGTATCGATCCGGTTACGAGCCCTCGATCTCGTGGTCGGTATGGTTAACTCGGACAACCTCACACAGATCGTGGACAACCTCTTGCGGCAGTTGAAGAACTCACCTATTGATGACAATGCGCATGACCTGCTAAATGACCGAGGTGCAGCAGCTGGGGTCCAGCCATCTTCAGAGTGGGACGATGAGGACGTCGTACAGTCTATCAAGCCAGCTCAGAAACGCTCCGCACAAGCTGCACCACTGCCAGACGATTATCGCCATAATATCATACAACGTATCTTGGAGATGTGCAGTCGTAATACCTACACAAATGTCGCTGACTTTGACTGGTATATTGACACTTTAGTATCACTAGTTCGCCATGTCCCACCACCAGCATTATCCGGACCCGCAACGGACTTTGTACTTGGTGAAGATGTAGCAGTCAATATTGGTGCCGAGCTACAGAATATAGCTATTCGCGTGAAGAGTGCGAGAACTGATGCCACACGTGCAGCAGAGATGCTGATAGCAATTGATCAGCGAGGTCGTCTGTTTCCTTCGTCCCACAACGGCGGGCAAGGAGTGTTGGAGCATGCTGTGTGGATAGCAGGCGAGTTCGCAAGACATTTACAGAGTCCTGAAAGTACACTTGACTCTCTTACTCAGTCTTCGACACAGCATCTTCCACCTCGTATTCTTGGAGGGTACGTACAAGCAGCCATCAAGATCCTCACGTTCATCTTGTCGGACACTCAGCGAAGTTGGACGCCAGAGCGAAAGGGCGTCGTTGCATTGACCATTGCAAAAGTGGTCCACTTCTTGGAGTCTTTGACAACCCACCCAAATTTGGAAATCCAGGAGCGAGCTGTGGAGTATCTCGAGCTTGGCCGCCTAGCGTCCGAAGCTGCTTTAGCACATAACGCGTCATCGGATTATGGTAATCTTGTCGAACCGCCACCGCTGTTCACTCAAGCACTCCCGGCTCTCTTCAGTGGCGTTGAGCTCAATCCTGTTTCACGAGACGCACAGCGCAAAGTTCCTGTGCCCGAAGGACTCGACTTGGAAAAACCTATCAATGCTAATCTGTCTAGTCTGCTAGCCGTCGGCCAGCTCGACCTGGACAGCGACGCTGACAATGAGTTTGACATATACTACAACGAGCGTCCAAAGACTGTCATCAGATCTATCGAACCTGCTGCTACACGACTCCAAGAAGCTGAAGTATCATACCAGCAATCCAATGGTGACAAAGCAGATCCAGAGGCAGCTGCAAGGCGTCGCGCAGAACGGCGGGAGCGACACAAGGACGATCCGTTCTATATACCAAGCGAGGACAATTCAGGCACATCCACACCATATAACGTGCTTCGAAGCGCAAATGGAGAGACATTAGACGTCGACTCGATCCCGATCATGGAACTGAAGCTTGAGAGCGAAGAGCTGAAAGAGCA
>Ga0268246_10000984_pt1 | contig 10997 bp, 8 predicted proteins | sample AgamicOrSfe_FD_200242 | JGI IMG/M metagenome (GOLD analysis project Ga0268246, IMG submission 200242) | Agave microbial communities from Guanajuato, Mexico - Or.Sf.e (v2) (version 2) | ecosystem: Host-associated > Plants > Phyllosphere > Phylloplane/Leaf | place: Guanajuato, Mexico | collected...
TCAGAAACCGGACATGCGACAGTCACGATCCCAGCAGCGTCTCCATCTGAACCCCCTCTGCTCAAGTTGCAGCTAGTACTGCATCCGGAACTGCAGCGCCTTGACGCAACAGAAGAATGCAGCATGTGGGTTGCAATCACAGTGTCAGCTGACAGGACAGTGAAGCTGGAAGATGTGCCAGCAACACCACTGAACCTTGTTGTTGTCCTTGACAACTCTGCATATGCGTCTCCAGACTCTTTGAAGATCGCATGTCAGAGCACGGTAGATCTGGCGACTAAGCTGACGCATACCAAAGATCGTCTTGCGATCATTTGCACCTCTCCAGCAGAAGCATGGACGAGTAGTCGATCAGGCTATGTGTTACGCGACTTGGTGGCTGTGGACGTAATGGCGATACAGAAAGCCCTGCGCGCCGCTGTACACGCGAGACTCAACATACCTCCACAGAAACTGGATATGGACCGAACTTTGGCAGATGCATTTCATATCCTGGCTAATGGGGAAGATATGGATCGTACCGGTGGTCTCTTCTGTCACGTTGTCCTCATGACGGCCAACGCACAAGTCTGTGGAGGCAGTACTCAACGTTCAGCGCCAGTCTGTATACATGTCATTCAGACATCGGTGGTCCCCTGGCGTCAGACCGCGTCTCCCTGTACAGGACGACTCATCACAAGCGATGTCTCTTCAGCTTCGCTCAAGAATAAGGTTGCAGACCTACTCTACGATGCACGCAGCAGACTTTCTATAGGTTCGATCACCAATGCAGAGCTCAAAGTTGAGGCTGTGGATAGCTGTTGCAACATCCAAGAAGTAGTGGGTAAACAGCAATTTGCGGTGATGTCCCCTGGCGAAGTTCGCAATGTACTAGTGAGAGTGAACGTCAAAAGATGCACGAGTCCGCCGACTTCACTCACCGAAACGCTCTACGCAGAGTTGGAGAATCTGCTCGGTGTCGTTGCGACTGAATTATTACAAGTCACCATCACTTATCAACACAGTATCTTCGCACATAATACCACCTTGCGGACGACAGCCGTGTGCGGATTGCCAAGATATGACACCAGCTCGATCTGGGTCAATGCAGCATCGACTACGCCTCCTCGATCTGAACGATACCATGCGCAATCTGAGGTCTTCCAGAAGCTTTTATTGTGTATTGCAGCCTCGAAACATCCAGAGAATGCCATGGGAGCCCTGCAAAGCCTGCAGCCTCCGACGGCGGTAGAAGGCAATCTCTTGGTACTCCTGGAATCGATCAAGACAGAGCTATCGTATCAGTTGCACGTCATGAATATGTACAAAATCACGCCTGGCTTGGAGGAAGATGTCCACCATTTCAACGACGACTGGACTGCCAAAGACACCGCAGACACCCTTGCAAATACCACTGCCGCCCCAGCTCAACAAATCCTAGTGTCCATTCCAGAGTCGCCGGATCCTGGCGAGACCATCATTCACAAAGAGCATACCTCGCAACAGGAGGAAGATGAAAATGATGCTGCTAGGAAAATTTGGAAGAATATGAGGAGAGACTCGAAGTCTGCGGGAGACTTGCTAGCTTCAGAGACGAATGAGATGGGCGTCGTTGATGATGGCCGACTGGCAGAGATCCAGAAGCAAGCACTTCGGAGTAAGCGTAGTATCGGCACTGACACGCTGAGGAGTCTGTCATTTGGGACTGGAAGTGGCGCCTATCCCAGTCGGTATGCTCCCTGGGCGTGACATGAGCCATGCTGTTGCGTGCCAGCAGTAAATATTGGGTCGTAATACATATTAGCACCGTATGTAGCTAGTTGAGTGAGCGCTCAAGGCTATAGCATCCATAAGGGGCAATTAAGCACATGTTCCAATGACGCCTCGTGGAATTGACTCCATTCACCCTCGACGATCCCTCCCTCCTTGCTAGCAGATTCACCTCGCACAGTCGTGTTATCGCTGTTCCACCCGCCGTGGCACCTACTCGCGCAAAGTGCTGATCGAACGTAAGATCTCGTCACCGAATCTTCCATCCATCGCTGTGTCCTCTGCCCCTTCACCAGTCTCTCGCCACCTTTCGAGTCCAATCCAGTTCAGCTCTGGTCACTTGTGGCACCAGTCTAGGTCACCTATCACTTCTCAAGAGCACGACATCATGTCAGCAGCTACGGCGGGTCTTTTGGCGCGTCAGCTCAAGCAGATGAGGAGCGACAAGGACATACCTGGAATCAGCTGTGGTTTGGTGGATGAAAGCAATGTCTTCGAATGGGAGGTTATGCTTATGATCTCCGATGACGACAAGTTCTACGGTGGTGAGTGATTAGAAGAGGTCCTTTAGCTGTGACGATAGTGATTGACATGGTACAGGTGGTTTCTTTCGCTCGGTACTCACGTTCCCACCACAATATCCACATATGCCACCGAAGATGGAGTTCAAGACACCGATATGGCATCCCAACAGTACGTGACTCCGCCTTAACAACATGCTGATATCAAGACACTGCTTACACGAAGTTGCTCGTAGTCTACAAAAGCGGCGAGGTCTGCATTTCCATCCTTCATCCTCCCGAAGAAGACAAATATGGCTATGAATCTGCGTCTGAGCGCTGGTCGCCCGTGCAGACACCAGAGACGATACTGCTTAGCGTCATAAGCATGCTCAGTAGTCCTAACGATGAGAGTCCTGCAAACATTGAGGCTGCAAAGATGTGGAGAGAGGACCCTAAGGAGTTTAAGAAGCGTTGCAGGAAATGCGTCAATGACAGCCAGGATATGTACTGAACTGCGGATCATGGTATAAGGCGCTCCCGCAAGCAATTCGACTCCTCCCCTGCTAGCAGCGGTCGTGTCTTGGCGAACAGTCCTGAGTGGACGGACACGGCCGAAGTGTTCGGCCACACCGATTGCATTATAGCGACACCAGATCATACATCTGTGACTGGGAATTTACAACGATACCACGAACCTCCTCTCATGTCCATTCTGTGACATAGTGCCGTCATGGGCCCGTCAATATTGCTCAAAGTTTATTAGCGATTCCCAAAACACTTTCCAATCAAGACGCAAGGGATTTTTTGGTAGGCAACCCGGTCAAAGCTAGAAGCCCGTCAGGACGACCATCCCCAGCAAGCCATCCTGTGGACATTTTGCTGGTACGCTATGGCCCTACTGTGGCCAGCTGATTACGTCGAATTGATTTCGTCACCACTACTTCGCTTTTTTCGTTGGCAACACTGTTGACAACGGCAAGCCTGGTTATGATGTTGGGTCCTGCAATCTGAAGAACGCCGAGTTCGCTGAGAGATGCAAGGGAATAAAGTTGTGGGAGAAATCCAGGAATCAACCAGCATGCCAGGCGCGCCTGGAGTTTAAGCTCGGAAAAGTCTAGTGCCGCTTCTGGAGAACAGCTGAGCCTTCAACTATATCACTGCCACGCCAGCAGGCACCGTGCATGACGCACTCGAGCACGAGGAGAGCATGCCAAGATGTGACCTAGGGTAGAGGCCACTTGAGAAAGCGGCTGTGCCGGATCTCGGGGTAGCGATCGTCTTGAGGTTGTATAGTCAGAGAAGGAGCAGAGAGTCCGTGGAGATGATATAGTCCAGGAATGAGAGACCTCAGAGGCCTCGGATGTGCGCGGAGCCTCTCCGGCTGCCTCATCGCTCCAGAAAGTAGTTCGCGTCTCACCTCATTGCCTCAACGCAGCTTGCTATGCTTCCTCCGTGATCATGTCATTGGGTGCCTCGAACTCCCCAGCACTGCTGGACAGTACCGCTGCCACCAATTCGTCCTTTCGCCTTCATGCGCATTACAACTTCCCGCCGTTCTTCACTCTCCAGCCCAATCTCACAACACGCCAGTCGCAGCTAGCCTCATGGTCCTCTCTTCTCCTGTCCTACTGCTCCCACCACCATATCTACCGGCTGTCTTCCTCTCATCCCATCTTCTCCAATACTCAGCTCAATCGCCGTCTTAAGCCCGAAGATGTCCGCATCCTCTTCGCGTCCATGGTCGATTCCCAACACACAGCTGAATGGGTCGACACGCAGCGTAAGAAGTCGAGCGCGTCGGAAAGGGAGGAAATATACGTATTGTGGCACAGCATTGAGGAGTGGGCGAGTTTGGTGCTGGCATGGACGGAACAGACGGGTCAGCGGAACACGGTATTGACTTTCTATGAACTACTGGAAGGCGACGCGACCCAGAGCTGTGAGTGGCGAGGCATGCCGGAGGAGGTATTGGGGAGGGTATTGAATGTGCTTGTGAGGAGAGGAAGAGCAGGGTTATTGGGCGAGGGTGAGGGAAGGGGTGTCAAGATATGGTGATTCGACGTATACAGCAGGAAATGACTACACACAAAAGCCTGCGCCTCTCAGTACTTCGAAAGAGTTTGTCAGCGGCCGAATGAGACACCCCGCTGCGCCCTCTTGCTCGTGTGCTGAGTTCTAGCCATCCAAGGTAGAGGGAGGTCGGACACCGGGCACGAAGCGTCACCAACTACTGTAGCGGACTCTTCACGGCTGCATCTAAGCGCGAGTCCAGCACGGAGGTGCTTCGAGATATTGTTAAGAGGTCAGTATTGCTTCCGAGTTGCTTTACATTGGACATTCATAGCGTGAGCATTGTCCACCAGGCCGGATCGTACAGGGTTGTATTGACCTCGCTACAGACAGAAGGCATGTTAAGCGCATTTGGTCATGCCGTCACTTCTACCATATCGAGTATCAGGCGAACTGTGGACTATGAGATAGGCTTATCTGCACGAGAAGAAATGCTACAGCGAAATAAGAGTGTACGGAGGGGTGGTGGTGGCAATATATGAGGCCTTTATGTATCTTGGCGGCGGGGTGGATCCAGATGCATCTTGCTTGTAGTCTTCTTCTTTGCATAGAGCAAGAACATCAAATTCCTCAACCTGATACCTAGTCCCTTGTATATTCTTCGCATTCTCTGCTTGTCACGTCTTCTCTGCCTTACTGCTATCTTCAATACCTGTGATTCTCTCCCCACACCTGCAAAGGCTCAGGAACGTAGCCCTCACCTCGTATCATCTCCTATCGTCATGCAATCAGAAACATTAACCTATTCCTCAGGTCGTGAAGGACCTCCAGACCTACGACTGATACATTATAACGATGTCTACCACGTCAGCGAGGGTTCTCAAGAACCTGTGGGCGGTATTGCTCGATTCCAAACTCTATGTGACTACTATGACAAGGACAAGCGCTTCCACAATCTACCTGGGCTGTTGACCCTATTCTCCGGTGATGCATTCAATCCATCTCTGGAGAGTAGTGTCACCAAAGGTATATTTGCGAAGCATGCTCGGGACTACTGTCACTTGCTGATCCGTTATCAGGCAGTCATATGGTGCCTCTGCTCAACAACTTGGGCACCAAAGCAGCGTGCGTTGGCGTAAGACTCCAACGATTCCACTGTCAAGCAGCTTAGCGTCGGATCCAGAGACTAACGTCAAATTGCTACTGCCCAGAACCACGATCTGGACTTTGGTATACAGCAGTTTCGCCACCTCGTCAGGCAATGCAACTTTCCGTGGCTTCTGGCAAACGTACTTGGTAAGCAAGATGTTCGGCTCCAGGGCGTATTTCGAGCTCACGAAGCACGCCAGATCCTGCTCTTGGCGACGATGTCCCTCTGGGCAATGCTCAAAAGACTACCATGCTCACATCGACCAATGGTATCAAGATAGGCGTCATTGGCATCGTCGAGCGTGAATGGCTCGACACAATCAACTCTCTGCCTCCAAATCTCAAGTTCCTGCCTGCTGATCAGGTCGTCCAAGACCTTGCGAAAGATCTCCGTCAGCAAGGCGCGGAAATGATAATCGCGCTGACGCATCAGCGCGAGCCGAACGACATCAAGCTTGCTGAGGCATTACCACCTCATACTATTGATCTCATGCTAGGCGGTCACGACCATTTCTACGCACACGCCATTATAAATGGAATCCATCTCCTACGATCCGGCACAGATTTCAAGCAACTCAGCTACCTCGAAGCGTGGCGTTCTTCCAGCGCCTCCCACAAATCCGATGCCAGCCAACCCCGTCCCGCCTGGGATGTGACCATCACCCGCCGCGACATTACTCGTTCCATCCAACCTGACAGCCCCACAATAACACTAGTGGACAGCATGACCTCTGCCCTCCGCCAAAAGATGGCTCAACCAGTTGGGTACACCACCACTCCCCTCGACGCACGCTTCCGGACCGTACGCACCGCTGAATCCAACATTGCCAATTTCGTCGCCGACCTCATGCGGATTTACTACAACGCCGATGTGTGCATCCTAGTCGGCGGCACGATTCGTGGGGATCAAGTGTACGGGCCCGGTGTGCTGCGCATGCAGGATATCATGGACTGCTTCCCCTTTGAGGACCCCTGTGTCGTGTTGCGCGTGAGTGGGAAAGCTGTGTGGGATGGCCTTGAGAACGGCGTTAGTACATATCCGGCGCTGGAAGGCCGCTTTCCACAGGTTGGCGGAATGTCATTCACGTTTGACGCGAGCGCTCCTCCCGGCAAACGCATCGTGCGCGTCAGTATAGCAGGCACACCTCTCGATCACGACAAGATGTACACGCTCGTCACGCGTGGGTACACTGCACATGGTAAAGACGGGTTCGAGTCGCTGCGCATGGCGTCCGAGGGCGGGCCGTGCGAAGAGCTTGTTAGTGAGGAGAATGGCCTGCTGATCTCGGCGCTGTTGAGACAGTACTTCATGAGTCTCAAGGTACTGGGCCGCTGGAAGCGGTGGAGTCCGAGTTTGCGACAGGCATGGGGAGATGTGCAAGAGGAGCTGCATGAGCTGCACCCTGTAAGAGGCAAGTGGGATGAGGAGTCTACAGCGGCTGTACAGCAAGGTCCTACCAGTAAGAGCGAGGTGCAGGGGCGAGTAGGAGGTCATGATGGAGAAGTGCAGAAGCGAAAACAGGAGGAAGCCAAAGCACTTTTCCGGGATGGTGGGTTTGGCGCAGCAGCCCATGGTGGTGAGCAGCATCAAGGCTCCGATCTCGTCAGCACGGCACTACAGCAGTCATCTCCACCTTCATCTTCTCAGCCGCCCACACATACACAAACCTCAGCATCATCCGATCCCTCTTCCGCAACACACTTCCACGCCTCAGACAGTGAAGACGACGCCGTTGACGCACCTACTTCTTCCACAGACCTTCCAGCAACAGCACCATCAGACATATCCGCGCGCGACCGACGCAAGATATTAGCGCGAAAGGCGTGTCGCAAGTGGTGGAAAGCCGTGGGGATGAAGGGGCATCCTGGAACTGTAGATGACGAGGCGGAGGAGGATTGGGGAAGAGGCGGGGTTGAGTGGACGAGGGGGATTGCGCCGAAGGTGGAGGGGAGGATCGTGATGGTGGGTGGTGAGGATGGGGGAAAGAGGGCGTGAGGTGCGCTTGGCTTCTAGCCTGACACTCGGACGGTGAATCTTGAAATGTTATGTTCCCGTACGACCACTACCTAATGTCTTTTTCTATCCCGACAGAGACCCGTACAGAAGTCATGCCTGATAGACTGCCTTGCCAGACTTGGCCAGAAACTTTGCATGGTAAGTCTCCATCCTGACATCTTTATCCTTCACATCAAAGCCCCGCCCGTGTATATCTTTGCTGTCTAGAGCCAGTACATCCCTCGGTCCTGAATCCCCTATTACAATCCTCATTCCGGCAAAATGTAGTCGTAGTAAAATCTGTCAAGTTCTCGCCAAGCGACAACACGGCAGCATTCTCAGCAGCTTTGCTGGGTCTGGTATAGGACTGTCTCTCCCGAATAGCAATATGACCGTCGGGTTTATGCTGTCCGAGATCTTCTACCAACTTAAATGCTTTACCACTCGTTTACCCGTAGTGTACACATTTTCTTCGTAGATGAAGTGCTCGGTCTTGACGTGGGCAGCAAGAGTATCATCCTCGCTGTATGTCTTACCACATGCTCGCGCAGTCTTGTCCTTTATAATGTCGCAAATCAAAATCCTGGGTGTGGGAGCAGTCTTATCAAGTTCGTACTGATCAGTGTCGCGCGCTGATCAGCTATATCGGTTCGACTTTGAGCGGGTGCAGTGCCGGCTGTAATATTTCGTATGTCAAAGAATGACACAGCTCCGACATGGCGTCCGCGCATTCTTGTGGACTGAAAGCACTCCTCCTAGAGTTCAGGCAGTAAGTCTGCCTCTGTTGCTGAAGCAAAGCATTAAGGAATAATGGCTCAGCATAATACTGTGCCCATACTTGTTGACCGCAGAATGTTGGCTTTGGTGGTCCGGAGTTCGATACCGACATGGAATGGGTTGCAATACGACTGGTAGTGGCATAGATGTGACCACTCAAGATTCTTGTCTGCGATTGCACAAACTCTTTCTCGTCCGTCAACCACAACCCGAGTTTGACGAACGCACCACTAGGCATCCTCATCAGATGTCCTTCGCGATAGTATCGACAGAAAGCGAATATCAACGTATCGCTACAATAGGTTCCAGTGCTTCTTTAGATCCGTGCTCTCGTCGACGCGGATCTGTGGGAACAGGCAGGACTTTCTTGTCTGCGATTGACACAAACTCTTCCTCATCCATTAGTCGTAGTCCAAGTTTGATGAATGCACCCCCCGGCATCTTGAACAAATGTCCTTCGCGATAAAAGGGACAGAAAAAGCGGATCTCAATATATCGCCACAGGAAGTTCCAGTTCTGTTTTGGATCTGTATTCTTGTCGACGCGGATCTGTAGCTACATACAGGATCGTCTTTTATAGACCTCCAAAGCAAGAGGGTCGATAGCAGTCCGGAATGTCCATGGCACGACAAGCGGATCAAGATATCGCGTAAACTGCGAGACCTTCTCCTCTACGAGTATGCGGAAAGGCTCGTCTTTCCAAAGATACTTGTACCTTGCAGTGCGGTCAAGTGCCCAGGTATTACAATACGTCGAGCTTTTATACTCATGCTGCTACTGCCTTGGAATCACGAGCTTATTTGTAAACGTCCAGGTTCGATAGGGGAATTCGTGTAACTCGTGGTCATGTGAGCACGATCCAGCACAAGGCACAGCCTGACGTGGAGGCTCAACATCGACCATATTAGTCGTTTGAGGGGCAGCCCGGGGGCCGAGCCAACCAATGTACGAGCATATCCAGGGCCCCAGTAGCTAAGTAATTGCTGATATGGACTGGGGACCTAGTAGGTCGCGAACGACTGGGTGGGACAGCTGCGGTATATATCTCGAATCTACTGATCGTAGCATCCCAAACTGCTGACAGTCTCGAGCCCGCCGGCCGAGGGTGATAATAAAGACTATTCAACTCCCGTCGCTTATGGTGGTGTATGTCAGTGCTGCTGAACTAGATCGGAAGTTTACAAAAGCGTCGAGGAGAGTGCTGTAAGAGTTCTACCTAGAGTTACGCTCGGGAACAGTAAAATATAATTCCACTCTCCTACTCATGAAACGAGAAGCAGTGGATCGAGGTCATCAGGTCACTTCGATCTTAAGCATGATAAGCATATGATGCCTCCTTTCCAGGTCACTAGGAGAACTACTATTGTTCTGCGACTTTTTGTCTACAAACTCTCGAGTTTCAATAGATCGTCACGTCTTTTGTTTCTTGAGGTGCCCCTTGAGCAGGAACAGAACGCTCAGGCAAAGCCCAAAAGAGGCGAAGCCTATTCCCATGTAGTAGCCTCCTCGGAAGCCAGTCAGGAGAGCCTGTCGAGTTTGCCCATTGGTGTAGTCTCCAATTTGCTGCTCGACGGTACCGGCGAAGCCCTGAGCAAAGTTAGCAGGCACTAGTGCCTGATGTGACTTGATTGACTCACGAGTCCGATACTGGTGGAGTAATTGACGATGGTGGCGACCAGACTTGCGCCAACACCCTGCTCTTCGCGCGGCAGTGTGTTGGAGAGGATGACCGTGGCTGCTGGAAAGGACATATCCTGTTGGAGTAAGCTGGTTTGTTAGTTGCTCGGGATATTGATTTTTCGTACCATTCCCCAGCTGATCACCATGGTTGCAAAGAACGTCTGGCCCCAATATATCTGGTTCGGTGAGGCTGTTGCGATCAGAACGGTTCCAACCAGGAACGCTGCCAGGGCGATGGTCATGACGGAAGCAGGCCGTAAGCGTCCAAGCAGAAGACCTGTTGCCACAGAGGCAACAGCACCAGAAATGCCTATGTGCGTGCAAGATTAGCACCGTGATCGAGACGCCTGATCAGTAATGGTCAAATGCAAACCTTCTGGGCACATGTAAGCGACAGTCAACAGCGGTCCAGCACCACCATGTCGCAGAAGCTCGAACGTCTGAAAGGTATAATAGAACCAGATACCGAACGAAGCCCACCCACACGCAAGGCAAGCAAGGACCCAAGCTACATCGGCATCCAGCGCTGCGAGAGGAAGAAGAGGAAATCGTGCATAATGCAGCTCGATATAAAAGAATGCTGGTACGAGAAGGAGGCCTATCAGTAAGGCAACATAGACATAGGGCGCGTGCCATCCAGCTATGGGAGCTTGGTTCCACGCAAAATTGATCAGAATCAGTGATAGGACGCCGACGAATCCACCAAGCAAGTCGAGCTGGACAGCGACGTCTCGTACTGAACGGAGGGTACCCCGAGCTTTCGGAGGAACATCTGGAATAGCGAACACACCTGCCACAGCTGTTGCAGCCAGTATTATTGCAAATGAGAAGAATGCCCATGGCCACCAGGCGAGTGCGAACAAGCCCGCGAATGCCGCAGCAGTAATAGATCCACACGGAGCAGCGGCCGCGAAGATGGCGAATACGATGTTCTTTCTCTTGCCATTAGGAGGATACGTTGCTCCGAGAAGGGCCAACGCATTTGGCATCGTGATACTCGGCCCAACACCCATGAGCACCCTCGCGAACACGAACATAACGAATCGACCATTGCCCTTTGCATACACGCTCAGCCCAGCCATCATGGAGAACACTGCGAACCAGACGAAGCCGATGAGGACCATCCGCTTGTA
>Ga0268246_10000992_pt1 | contig 10923 bp, 11 predicted proteins | sample AgamicOrSfe_FD_200242 | JGI IMG/M metagenome (GOLD analysis project Ga0268246, IMG submission 200242) | Agave microbial communities from Guanajuato, Mexico - Or.Sf.e (v2) (version 2) | ecosystem: Host-associated > Plants > Phyllosphere > Phylloplane/Leaf | place: Guanajuato, Mexico | collected...
ATATCCTGGTTCTGTAGGAAATCATTCTGTTGTTGTTTGAAAGATGCCAATACTTTCGCCTGACGATCTAATGCCTGTTTCTTCTTGATTGCCAAATCCTCTTTCTGCTTCTCGTCACTACTCGCAAGTACAGCAGACCAGCTACCATCGGGGTCCATTCTATTCAACGTTTCCTGGAATTGAGTAGGACGCTTTGCAGCTATCTCTGCAAGCAGCCGTAGTATTTTTGCACGACATGCACCGTATTGATCTCCCATGGTGTGTAAGAGATTAAGTAATTGTTCGATAAGCGAATAGTCTCCAGATAGGGCGTCAAGAGGCTTTGGGATGCGTTCATTGAATGCTGCATCAGCAAAGTCTTGACCCTGTCTAGGCTGCTGGTCATCATTCGCAAGCGAAAATAGTTGCAGCAAAGCATTGAGGAGACCCTCCAGACGAGAGACTGGAACTTCGCCCGCAATTATTTGCTGATGTTTCGTAAGGAAGTAGAGAAGCCTCGAGGTCAAGCGGTAAAATGTATGTGTGCGAGTGAAACCGCCCAAGGTGCTGAAAATACCTCCAATAATCTGCTGTACCGGCGGGCGATACGCAACAGTCTCGACGGGACGATTCGTAGACTTCGCAAGGTGTGCTCGACATATAGCCTCAGCTTCTTCTCGTTGGCTCTTACTGTAGTAGACGCTGTACGGATCGACTTGGAGTAAGTGTTGCTCCTTTAGTCTGAGTGTTCCAGAATCTGACATTCCTTCTGGAGGTCGATAGATGGTGAGCTCTTCAAGCACGGCTTGGAACCCCTCTAACTCAGACGTCTGTTCAGTGAGCTTGCTATTCAACTCCGAGAATGTGAGTGGCTTGAAACAGAGCGCTTGTATAATCTCTTGCTTGGCCACAGCTTGGTCGACGTTTGGTTCCTGCTCTGCCGTCAAAAGCAATGTGCGGTCGCTAAGCAGCACTATCAAAAGATTGACCAGTTCTTCGGCCATATCTACCATCTTTGCCATATCTTCGTAACCCGCCTTCACGGCAAATCTACCGTGAAACCATTCATCAAGACCAAAGCGATCAATGGCAGAATATAGAAAACCGTTAGGATCGCAAACACTCGCTGCGACCTGCAGTAGATAGAGGTCGCGACGGTGTGAAACATCTCGATAGCCTATGCCCCGATAGAAATGCATTTGATGTCTTAGACTCATTCCATTCCTCACCCACATGCCTGTACGCATCTGTGCTAGCCAAGCACAGACTCTGAGTGGAATGTCGAACAGGGCGAGGAGAAACTGTTCCGGCTCAACTTCCGGGATTGGATCTGGAAGATCAGTCTGGCCTTGAAGAAGCTGAGCACGATCAAAACTCAGCAATGCTGCGAGCTGTTCTGGGGCCATACTCTTGCCAGCATCAATCAGCCAGGATAGGGTATAATGCAAAGCATGGTGGAAGCTCATCGGAGATGACTGGACATCGAATTTGACAATCTGTACATCACTCCAAGTGTTGTCATTGTTGAGTTGAATTGGAGCCCACTTGAACTTCATTACTTCTCGGTGCTCGGCCTGTGGATATCTCTGGTGGTCGAGGCCCAAAGAGCTCAAAATAGCAGCTTTAGCAGATTGACGCAGTGCCCTGCAAATGTCAGAAGCGTTTTGCGTCGGCTTCCATCTGAAGGATTCGCAGAATTGCCGACTAAGCCTTGTGATATCGCGAACAATAGTTCCAGCTGTGTACCAGGTCTCAGACTCATACTCGACATGCTCACCGATGGCTCGGATACTCGGACATATGCCTTGTGATAACCGCGCGAAATCAAGGAACTGCAGCAAATACTGCGGCTCGATGCAGATATGACCCATGACATGTGGCGAATCAAGTAAGTAGCGCATATCCTGGAAGAAATGGAAGATACGTCGGTTCGCCATGACGCCAGACTCGAACGACATGACTGCGTTCGGGTCGACGTCTTGTGGATCTCCCACTTGACGCTTCGTCAGGAACGTGTATAGAATAGCTAATAGTCTCGCAAGGAAGTTACTTCTTTGCACAATCTCGGCAGTAATCGACGGTGTCGTAAGCATTTGCAATGACAGGTGTATGATAGAGTGCTCTGGCTCACGATCCGCGACAAGATACAGCTGCGCCAGATGAGTGTATAGAGCCGCGAAACGCAAGCCCAGACTCCTTTTGAAAGATGGTATCGTGATGACAGTACTGATATATAGATGGCTGAGACTGAACCGCAGAGACTTCCACATCCGCAAGTCGTAGAGAATCAGGTGATCAAGCCGCACGCGACGATCCATACGTTCATGTAGGGCATACTCGTGTGCGGGTCGAGTTTGCAATGGCTCCTCAGTCCAGTGTTTAGGCGCCGTGCTCAGCCGTGTCTGTGTTTCTTGACGTGGTGTTTGTGGTATATTCGTGTACAACTGGCCAGAGCTCGTTGCGGGGATAGCCTGTGCACTCTCTTCGTCGTCAGACTCTTCGGCTGCTTGTGCAACTGGTCCCTCGCTTGCTGCTGTGAAGACGTCAATAATTTCGTCTGCATCACCGGCGAGCGCAGCCTCATCATCTTCGTCACCCTCGTCCGCCCCATCACCCTCCACGAACTCACCCTCCATAAGTTCAATCTCAAGGTCATCGTCTACATCCATCTGATCGTCATCCTCTTGGTCCTCCGTATCTTGCTCACCTGGTATGAGACCTCCTGTGATAGCTGGTATCGTCGCCGTTTCTCCCATTATTGCTCGAGCAAGAGCCTCTGCAGTCGCTGGTGTAGCAAGGTTCGTTTGTCCTTGGACGGGTGGTGCACGATTTCGTGCCATTCTCATTGCCTGCGCACGCGCAAACAATGCCGCTGCTTGACCTTCTGCTGCGCGCCTTTGGCGCGCCATCAATCGATCGTCAGTCTTCTGGTGGTCAACGATGCCGTTCAGTGCTATTTGCTGATTGAAGGCCTGGCTGCCCTGTCTCCATGGATTCAGCAATTCTTCGCAGACTGTGTTCATCAGTATATTATGATCTCCACCAACACTGCAGCCAGAAATGTCGGCCAGCCACTTCACGATCTCTTGACACATCTCTTCCCGAAATGTATCGCGGCACGAACGGATGGTGATGGTTACTTTGATGTGTGATAAGATACGAGCTTGCTTCAGTAACTCGGTAAGATTGGAGGATCTGCTAACAATACTGCGACCATGACGATCGATTTCGGTTGCCTTCTCTCGTCCAAATGTACGCCTCTGTGCACATGCCTTTGCGATCTGCTCGGCGACTTCAGGCGCTGTATGCTTCTCGTCATTCCAAACGACTAGGTTGAAACTGTTGTCGGCATCATCTGTCCCGCCATAGATCTCACTTGTGAGACGTGATTTCTCCTCGTCACCACGGATTGCATCTTCATGTTTCGGGTTCCGCATCTCCTCGGGGCAGCAGGAGAAGACATCACACAAGAAGTCCAGTGCAACACTGATAGTCGTTCGTATTGCAGCTTGTAATTCAGGTGGTAGTGTTGATTGGGAGGGAATGACAGGTTTAGTAGGATCGCTTTTTGGTGCTTCTGCATGTAACGAGCAATCTATTGACCGTGTCCAGGCTTCATCGTCTCCACAGTCACAGCATCCTGTCGTGCCTGCCGAGATCTGTACATAGACCTGATGCCCTTCATGATTAGAAGCATGGAAACACCGTGTGCATAGCACGCAAGTCGGATCTGCCTGGCAAGTCCTACAGGAATAGGTTGCTTCCTCGCTCTTGAAGATATGACCACACCGCTTGCCTCTTGCACTCTCTGTATATTCAATCCCTTCTACCGCTTGCGCATCGGTTAATCGCCAAGCCTCGGGACCCAGTGGTGTACCTTTTGGGAAGAAGAGGTCCAGGAAGCGATCCTTCGCTAAGGCTCTGAAGAGAATCCGTGTGAGATTTGCGCTGACATCAGGAGTGTATTCATTGGAATGTTGTGCAGCTAGAGCACGGAGCTGTCTCGCGAGATGCTTGCCATGCTCCGAGACCTGGCCGTGCTGCATGTAGTCTGCAGACAGCCTCCTAGTTTGCAAGTGAGAAACACGAACGGCGAGTCTTCCTGTTCAAGCAGGTCTAAGTTCGATCGGAAGTTGACCCAGGTGAAATGTTGGCGGGGTGTGGTACTGGTGAGACCGGATGAAAAGGCTGGGTTCAGCAAAAATGGCTTTAGGCCGTCGAGAGTCGCGGCATTCGATGATTTAGGGTCCAAGCGTACAATCAGTAGGAGGTTACTCGATATAATGTGTGTTTGAAAGGTTGTTGTATTGCTGGGAATGACGATTGACGATGATGTACTGGAGGCACTCCGACCCGGACAGAACCAGAAACCGCAAGCGCGAGCCAGATGTTTCAGTTTGCAATTCGCAGTTTCAGTACATGGTAACATCTGCAATTTCGTGAAGGAAGGAAATATTTACATGCGATTGGATGCAGTTGGTGGGATAAAGGCCTTTTTGAAGTTTCTACGTATACAATGCAGGTATCTGACGCAAGTCATCGACCGTAGTCAAATGAGTCTCCCCTCTGCTTCCAAAAGACAATCTCGGATCACAAACCCCAAAGCTAGCTTCGACACATCCCCTCTACTCGTCGTCATCGTGCTGCACATATCTGTGCTTAATATCCTTCCACTGACGCTTCATGCATTGATCAGTTGCCCGCAGACCTCAATCTTCACTAGTTAAACTTACGCCCTTGTTCACGTAGTCCCATAGCTTGTCACCACCGACGCTCAGTCCCCTATACCCGTGTCAGATGTCAAGTTCTTTTGCGATATCCAATCCGTGCGCCTGGTAGTCTTACATCTCCATGCCGAAAGCTGCGACGAAAATGGTTCCGAGAAAGACCTGGTTGTGGCGGAAGATGGTGCTAGAAACTTGTTAGAGAGGCACGGTGCTTGAGAGGCGCTAGGAGATCGTACTTGTAGAGAGTGCTCGAGATCTGTGTGTAAGTGTTAGCCGCAGCTCGGAAATGTTTTTAGACGCCTCCCACTTACGCCTGCCATTGCAAAGACTGGGGTGATGTATATGGTCGGAGGTCCTTGGAGATTCAGTAGTCGTCAGGCTAGGTCCGGTCGTAGAGGCTGGAGAATGCTGCTTGTCAAGAGAGTGGTGATTCAGGACAGGCGCAATGTCGAAGTCGTCGCCGTCTCTTGATCGCCGGGTCTTGGCATTGAAGATCCACTTTTATTTGGCCAGCAATTGAAACACGATCTCCCTAAACATCACATCACTTTGCACTATCTGCGAAGGCACTCTGGATATGTCAACCTGACTTGTACTCTACTCCTGAGTGAAGCCACTGACACGGCGTGCTCGCTGCCAGACCCATCTGCATAATGCCGTCCGTCGCCGGCTCCTCGACTTCCAAGGCAGGCATTGCGACTACAGCCAGCGGAGAACGTCATATTCCTCAATCACTCCGCGCAGATGGCACATTGAGGAAGGAAATTCGTGTCCGGCCAGGCTATCGCCCTCCCGAGGACGTAGAAGTCTACAAGAACAAAACCGCAGACGCATTCAAATCTCGTGGCAAGGGAGGAGTTCCTGGAGCAGAGTATCTCGATTCGAAACCTCGTGCAAGTCCTGCCTCGAACACGACGAAACCAAAGACATCTAGCAAAACACAACCAGTGACCGCAAAGGCAGAGACAGCTGTACCTGTGGAACCTGAAAAGAAAGAGCCGCTGGACCCAGAAGCGGAGAAGGAGAAAGAAGCAAAGAAGCTCACGAAGAGGCTACGTCAGGCAAGAGAACTGCAGCAGAAGAAGGAAGAGGGTGGAGCCTTACTACCGGAACAATTCGAGAAGGTCATTCGAATCAACGAACTCATCCGACAACTCGACAAGCTGGGATTTGATGCAGAGGGGAACAAGGCGCCTTGATCTGTGCCCTATGGCCATCAATACAACCAGTCTCAATCTAGGTGCATCTTCAGGTGGAAGAACAAATAATTCATCCCAGGAGCCCGGAGAAGTGGTCCTCAACCGCCATCGCGTCATCTGGCGCGTGGAAGTCACTTACCCGATCCATGCTGTCAGAAAGACGCCCATATAAGCCTGCTGATCCTGTGGTGGTTTCAGGCAGGCAGTACTCAAGCTCTCCTGGGTGAATGACTCCTCAGGCAGATCCAACTGTCCTTAGATGGAAGGTGAAGGCAGCCATCACCAAAGGTCGTCGCTTCGAGCCACGAATCGCGGAATGTGGTAAACTTGGAGTACGAGCAGACTTTGATGTGGCATGGCACGAAGCTCTGCCACGGGATGCTACCAATTTCGTTCAACATCCGGCAACTGGCAGATGTGTATGGAGGTTCTCGACCAGATTGGAAGGTTACAGAGCGTGCGACTATAACGGCCCCTCACAGGATAAGACGTTGAGCAGCTTCACAAGTCTTCCCTGCTCAATGCACACTGTATTGACTTAGCACATATGGGGTGTCCGTGCTATGCTCGCAGCATGAGCGCAGAATGCCGCTCGCATGGTGCGATTCAGGAGATTAGGGCTCTAGATCCTTGAAACCGAAATGTCACTTATGCTGCACGCATGCATACGCACAAGCTTCCATGTATCCCACCGTTGACCTGAGCTTCGTCCTTGCATCTCTTCTGATTCTGCACGACATCGCATTCAACGGCCACATCCACCCCTGCCCGACGTACCTACTCCTGCCAGGGATTCAGTTCAGCACTCGCGCAGTCATACGCACAACTGAGTTCACTTTCACGTGTCGTGCCTGTCCAGTGGCGGTCGCCACTTCCAACACGTACATGGCAGTGAGTATGTCTAGTAAGCGAGGCCGAAGTGCCAAGTGAGGTGTTATGAATGTCTGGTCGTTACTACTGGCATATTATCCAGATCGTTTGGCATCAGCAGAGCCCTGAGGTGATCGTCGTGCTACGTCCGTTCGCTGATGAAAGGATGTCGTGGAGAGTGCCGTCCGTCAGGAAAGCAGTAGGATGTTGAGCGTTTTATTGTTCTGTCGACGGCCTCGACGATTGTGGCCGAGTTCACCGATCAAGGGAGGTCACGATTATGTTCGGAGGACGGAAGGTGTCGTGGCATTTCATGACGGAACGGTTGAATCACGATCGAGATCAAGACCTCGCAATGTCTCGCTTGGAGGATATGTAGATTATGATGACGGTTGCCATTGCCTGAAGTCAACCAGTTTCTAGATCGATGAGCTTGTACTTCAAGTCCTCATTTCGAGGCGCAGCCAACAAGCTAAGCGCTCATCCTCAATGGCAATGGCAGCACCGAAGACCATTAAGAGGTTCAAACGATTATCAAGTGCGAATATCATTCTGGAGCCGGCCTGTAAAGCTGGTCCATCGTAAGCTCGGATAGGGCGTCGTAGATGTGCCCGTCTTCATCAACATGCGTACGGTACGGCACGCACCCAATTCCTCCCCATACAGCTGCGGACGTCGCGCGAACCAGGCCCAGGCGACTCGATAAGGGAAGATCAAACCACAACCATAGGCGGAAACGCCCGTATCCTCGAGCTGCAGCCAATACGTCCTTGACCTAAGGATCATCGAGGCGAGGCGATAGGAGTTTGTCTCACAAGCGATTTTTGGGACGTCTAGGTCGACAATGGCTTGCAAGGCATTGATATCCTCCCGTATCATCGAGGGTTCAAGTCTGTATGTCCAGTAAGTCATCATGTTGATGGCGTGGACCAGGCCGGCAAATTCGATGAGCGGCGACATCGCGGGACTCGATGCTGTTGGGACAGCGGTGCTGGTCCAATAGTGGCCACGATCATCGATTATACCATTTCCTTTGCCATGTCCTTGCTGGTATGAGTCGTGCCAATGAAACAAAGCAAGATCGACGCGGTCGACCTGTTCGTTGAGACTGGTCAGCGCGGAGAAGAGACTTTGAGGTGTGAGGTACTGGAGAGTCAAGTCATCAATCTCCTGCATCAATGCCGGTATTTGTACAGCAGTTGGCCAGATCCTATCAAGGTACCAACTGCTAGTCGTGTTTTCGAAATACTCAAGCCACTCAGGAGAGGCTATGGGCAAAGTTATTCTCCGGGCGAACGCGTGAACAACCTGAGGGGTCCTTTAGCAATTTCATATCCCGGATGATACGCATCGAACTTACTGCTGCAGGTATTAGGCCAAGTAAGATCGGCATGCTGAATGCGCCTGTAGATGTTCGAGGTCCGGCAAATGCTGGAAAGGTTAGAGCTTGGATCAGTTTACTCATCTACGAAGCGTGAGCTTGAGCTTGAAAGGGGAGCTATACCCATGATATCCACACTCGCTCTGACATGATGGCAATATGCAGATGATTGAGGTGCGTTGGGATCTTCAAGCACAGTTCCAAGCTGTTTGTGCTCAGTTCATGCTAAGGAGCGCTATCGTATGGCCCGGAACGTACCTCATAAGTGGCAAGGTAATCTGTTGCAACGACGAGGGCGAGGGCACTCTTTGCAAGGTAGGCATCGGAACTACAGCAGAATTGGACGAAACGAAGAGCATGATGATACGCGTCGACAGCAATGCGCTTCAGTGAACTATCACCTCTCAATGTGCCAATCAGATGAGCGCAACATGCGATCATGGGATATGAGTTCAAAGAATTCAGGTATTGTGTTGCCTCCTCCCAAGGCCAACAATCATCAGTTCCGAATCCAGTCTGAGCCAGAAAGTCAGCCAGTAGGCCATTCGTCAGAAGGGATTTGTAGTCCAGCGGGAGGTCTCGAGGCCGAACTGATTCTGACCGTGCTCGATACAAAGACTGCATATCTGCGGTATTGGAGATGTTGGTGGTATCGGTTTCGACTAGGAAGATGTCTCCAGTGCTACATTCTGCTGACGATCCTGGCGCCCACGACGTCAACGCGAGCTGATTCTGGACTGATACGGTGTCCATTTTTGCTCGCTCGATCGATAGAGAAGAGCAGATTATCGTAAGGATCCTCTAGAAGCTACTCTGTTTCGTCGAGCTTGAGCCCTTTCGTTCTCAGTTCGCAGACAAATAAATCTTCCAAGTTTGCACATCAGGAGTGAACCACTATCATAGCTCTTGCCGCGTGTAGTACGCAAGAGTACAAGTGACAGTGCCAAGACCGTGAGGGCAGCACCCTCCCGCACTCCGTGGGTGAGGCTGCTGAAGCGAAGTGAAGTCAACTCCGCGGCTCCTGCACGTCACGTGAGGCTGCTAAGCGACTTAGAATGCGGGGTCGAAAGCTTGAAACAACAAGCGTTTCACGTGGCGTGCATCTCGCTCGCAATTGACCCTGATCGACGACCCGCGACGATGAACACCACGTTTCACCTCGGCTAGCTGAAAGTGTTTTAATCCATGGATCGTGTTTCAGGATGGGGCTAGCTATAAACGAGTAAGCATGGACTCGTCCCAGCCATAGCTTCGATATCATGCACCACGCCTCTTTAGTCTGTTCGAGCTTCTCCTTGAGGTTATCCCAAGCGAAGCCACGAGGTCTAGATGTGTGACTGGATGCCTGCCCTCGAAGGAGATCACGGCACTCCCCGCAGCTGATCTCGCGAGTGGCGCAACAGATCGCCTAGTCGACGTTGAGCTATGCTCGACCTCATGAAACCTTACCCCTCCTTCGTAACGCTTCTCAGGTCGCGTATGAACTGCTGGTCATGAAACAACGCTAGCAGGGACATCTATCACGCCAGCTGAACCTTGATACCACGGGGTGCCTCGACTTGCTCGACTTCTGAAGTTTGCGTGAAATACTTATAGTCGTGAAGAGTCCCAGCATAATTTCATTATTTCCTATTCTCCATCTACATTCACTTCCATATTCACTTCCATACACCCAGATCTCACTCACTATGAGACTCCAAGAATCATCCACCACGATACTATGGACAGGTCTCACGCTGCTGGCAGCTGTGACTGATGTGGCTGCCCAGACCTGTCAGCTCCCTACAAAGTACAGCTGGACTTCGACTGGTATGTTACACCTTCAATCATGCATGGCATCTTACTAACTTCGTCAGGACCTCTGGCGAATCCGGCCTCCGGCTATGTCGCCCTCAAGGACTTCACCCACGTCCCATACAACGGCCAGCACCTTGTCTACTCCTCAGACCACAACACCGGAACCACCTACGGATCTGTTGGCTTTGCTCCGTTCTCCAGCTGGTCAAACATGGGCACTGCTACTCAGACCCAGATGACGAGCGCTGCTGTCGCTCCCACGCTCTTCTACTTCACCCCGAAGAGTATCTGGATCCTCGCCACTCAGTGGGGCCCTACTGGTAATTTCTTGTTTCATCTTCATAGGTTCAAGCGTCTAACACTTCATCAGCGTTCTCATACAGAACCTCCACCAACCCTACCAACGCGAATGGCTGGAGCGCCGACCAGACTCTCTTCTCTGGCTCAATCACCGGCAGCAGCACCGGTCCCATCGACCAGACCATCATCGGCGACAGCCAGAACATGGTTCGTCCTATCCAGCCTCTCTCCCACACTCTTCCCCCCAAATCCCATGACTAACACCTCCTGCAGTGGCTCTTCTTCGCCGGCGACGACGGCAAAATCTACCGCGCCTCCCAACCCATCGGCAACTTCCCCGGCACCTTCGGCACCGCCTCGACCGTCGTCCTCTCCGACACGACCGCCAACCTCTTCGAAGCCGTCCAAGTCTACACCCTCAAGGGCCTCAACAAATACCTCATGATTGTCGAAGCCGAGGGCGCCAATGGTCGCTACTTCCGCTCTTTCACCGCTACCAGTCTTGGAGGCACGTGGACGGTCAATGCGGGAACGGAGGCGGCACCGTTTGCGGGTAAGGCGAATAGTGGCGCTACGTGGACGAATGATATTAGTCATGGGGATTTGATCAGGTATACGGATGATCAGACTATGACGGTTGGTGAGTGGTTATGAGTGACGCCAGACGTGC
>Ga0268246_10000994_pt1 | contig 10912 bp, 4 predicted proteins | sample AgamicOrSfe_FD_200242 | JGI IMG/M metagenome (GOLD analysis project Ga0268246, IMG submission 200242) | Agave microbial communities from Guanajuato, Mexico - Or.Sf.e (v2) (version 2) | ecosystem: Host-associated > Plants > Phyllosphere > Phylloplane/Leaf | place: Guanajuato, Mexico | collected...
AGTTGTGGCTCTTGAGCATCTTCAGGGCGGAAGATGGCGTAGTACATGCGCTCGAGGATGGGGAGGGTGATTGCCGCGGGGCTGTTGGGGGCAAGAGGATAGCTGACGACGCTGACGGTGGTGGTGTAGCCATTCGCACCTTCTTTCGTCCCTTCTTGAGCTAGTTGGGAGCAGAGTTTCCAGTGTTCTTTGGAGGCTGGGGATTGCCAGCCGCCGCCGCAAAAGTAGTAGATGTGTCTGTGCTTTTTCTTGCGTGAATGGGTTCGGGCGAAGTCTTCACTGATGATGTCGTGGCCTGCATGTGTGAAGCCGGGGTCGAAGTCATATACTGTTGACTGATTGGACGACTGATGATGGGCTTGTCTGGCTTCAAATTCGCCAGGCTTCAAGGTGCTGCCACCCAGACTGTCCCGGAAGTTTTGAGTAGTGGCGGCAGAGCGGGAGTTGATGTCGTAGATGCGGACGGAGGAGATGAGACGCTGGCGGATGTTGCAGTATTTGTAGACGGAGTCATGGGGGTCCAAGGGCTGTGAGCCTGGAGGGGATGGCTTTCCAGGTTGGATCAGCTTGTTGCCGAAGGGCTTTATCAAGGACTGAAGGAGGGACGTCGAGGTAGCCCTCGAGGATTCATGTGTCACGACGATGGAGCCTGTTGCTATGCCGTTCGAGGTCATCGCAGCAGCAGCAACCAAGGGGGATTAGCTCGCCCTTCATGGCGGCATCCAAGCTGTCCGTGTGATATCAGTACGAGGAGGAGTTGTGGAGGGGTTGGCGAAGGAGAGCGTGGTGGTGGAGAAGGGAGGGTGCTTGAGGTATGGTGATTTGCGCTCGTGGTGCGGCTCAATAGAAAACACCTCGGCAGAAGCTGCACGTCACTAGAACTACTCGATCATGGCCCAGTCTCGACTGAAACCTTCCAACTTTTCTTCATCGTATACGTGCAGCGCGTGTTATATTTGATACGCTGCGGTGAAAGGCGACGATACAGTCGATGAAACATTCCGGAAACTGACTGCGTATGCCGTACCCTATTCGTCCTGGGCTTCCCTCTTATTGAGAGCCATGATCTCTGCTGGAAAGACGATGTGCAAATCTGTTGCCGTCCAATAATGTGAACCTTATCGTCATGACAGGCAGGACTAGATCGACGAACGATGAGCTTATATCACTCCCCTCCCACCCTAATTCGATCTTTTCGGGATGTGATCTTTGCGTGACTTTCAAGCCCGGCTGCAGTCCTACTTGCTACCCACCATGCTCTCCGGTCCTCTCCTCTCCTGGGTCCTGCCCCTAGCAGCACTTGCCAAAGCAGCTCCGAGCCCTCAATCTCTGCCAGAGATCTCAATCGCTTCGACTCCCTACGCACCAAGCACGGCCATCTGCCCAACGACCCCCCTTGTCAGTCCCGCAAGTTCTGGCGTCTCGTCATCAGAGCAAGCCTACATCAAGCAACGCAAAGCCCATGCCGATATTGCCCTAGCCTCATGGCTGTCCAAGAGTGGCCTCAAGTTCCCCAAGCCAAAGAAATACCCAACGATAGGTCTGACTTCATCAGGCGGTGGTTATCGTGCTCTTCTTTGTGGTGCTGGTGTTCATCAAGCTTTCGATGCTCGTGACTCCAATGTCAGTACGAGTGGATTGTACCAAAGCATTACGTACGAAGCTGGTCTCTCTGGTGGCTCTTGGTTGCTGTCAAGCATCGCGGCGAACGACTGGCCTACTATTACCAGTCTGGTAAACAATCTGTGGGGGGCGGCATTTCAGGACAGTCTCTTCTTGCCTGACGGCGCGCTTGCTGCAGTCGCAATAACGGAAGTCACCGCGGATATACTGGCCAAGCAAGCAGCAGGATTCTCTCCTACATTGACTGGTATGTCCTGATTTTATTGACCCAGATGTTTGATCACCGACTAACGTCCTTTTACAAGACCCCTGGGGCCGCCTCCTCAGCCAGCAACTCCTCCTCGGCACAGACGGCGGCGTCAGCGACCACTTCTCCGACCTCAAATCTCTGAGCAACTTCACCTTATACTCCGTCCCCTTCCCCATCATCACCAGTCTCGGCGTCAAAACGCAAGACGGGGAGTGCCTTCCAGGTCCCAACGCGACACAATACGAATTCACCCCCTTCACCTTTGGCTCTTGGGACGCCGGCGTCTCCGCATTCGCCAACACAAAGTATCTCGGGTCCACCCTTAACGCCGGCGTGCCCTCCTCCTGCATCACCGGCTACGACAATACAGGCTACATTCTTGGCACATCCTCCAACCTCTTCAACGAAGTCTGCGCCTCCTCCGACACTCTGCCACCGACCGTCCTCCTCAGTCCCAACGAAACACTCGCTCTACAAACCATCCTCAACACCGCCCACGCAACCAGTACCCGCGACGAATACGCCGCCTATCCCAACCCTTTCTACAACTACTCAACGTCATCGCTGGTGGCGAACCAGACCGAACTGCACCTCGTCGACGGCGGCGAAGCCCTCCAAAACAACCCCATCTGGCCCTTCCTGCACCGTCCAAACGTGGATGTCCTGATCGTCAACGACAACTCCGCCGACACGTCCGCCAACTATCCTAACGGCTCCGAGATCCTAACCACGTACACACAAGCCGTCGCAGCTGGACTATCGCGCATGCCCGCCATTCCATCTGTTGACACGTTCCTGGCCGAGGGACTGAACGTGCGCCCGACGTTCTTCGGCTGTAACGATTCCAATGCGTTGACTGTCGTATATTTGCCGAACACGAATTACACGTTTGATTCCGGGCAGAGCACGGCGAGGTTGGAGTATGACATGGCGGATACGGTGGCGATGGTGGCGAATGGTGTGCAGATTGGGAATTTTGGGGGAAATGGAAGCTGGGCGGGATGTTTGGCGTGTGGGATTATGGCGAAGAGTGGTGTGGCGTTGCCGAATGGATGTCAAGCATGTTTGAAGGAGTTTTGCTATAATTGAGGGGGAAATGGGCCGGGCTGTGTGTTGAGGTTGTATGGATTGAGTGTATAAGCTTCCTAATCTCCTGACGATATACATGTTCGTGGCCATCAGTGGATTTGCTCCAACTGCTGGCTGGCTTTCGTCCTTATCCCAACGGTACGTCACGCTAGCTATATCATTCAGCTTCGATGACAGTTGTCCAATGCCACTATTCATGCTTCAATTGGCGTGATCATGGACCCGAGTGGCTCGACTTGACAAGGGCGTCAACTCGAGAGTGAACCGGAAGTCGGAGCAAAGGCACGTCTCACAATCACAGAAGACGAGAAACGGCTACGTATCGATGATTGTACTCTACAGGCATGTTTCAGGGGTGTGCTAGGCTGAAACATGGTGCGATGTATGAGGAATACGGTGGAGCTGAATCTGGCCTAAAGGGACATCTCCTTGACGGTGCGATCTGGGTGTTTAACCCTTTAAACCTGGAGCTTCAAGTCAATCCATGCTTGAGACCCAGGACTGAAAACGTATGCGATGAGACTCATTCGAGGTGTGTACAATGTCTGTGCTGCTGAAACAGGAAGAGACCTCTCCAGCTTTCCGGCCTTGTCGGGCTGTTCTCGGAGATATGAGCGTTTACACCATCACATTCACACACTAGACGATGCTCACAGCACACTGCACAAATCGATCTCACCGCATTCCTATACGCGTATTTACACCTTTCAAGACATCCAACAAATATGCCTATGTGACAGATACGCAGCAACCTCGGCATTAGCCAGAATCACGTTCGCGCCTGATGTGATAGACGCGATCGCGCAAACGGCATGGCGCGGTGCAAAGGAGCCCTGCCCGCTTTCTTTTGACGTTGGTGGCTGATACAGCGTTGGAGGCGCTGAGTTAGGCTACTACTTGCTAGCCTTACATTTGAGGTCAGAGAAGCGGTCAGTGGCTTCCTTCTACCCCTCACTTTGTACGAACAGGCAGAAAGCATGGGGAAAGTTCGCGGCAATAATCTGTGTCTGTGATGTGTGGTGTGTCAGACATGGAGTGCCTCGTGCCTATACGCCTGTGATTCGATGTGCATCTGCGATAAGAGGAAGATGAGGAGAAGAAAATGTATCCGATGACGATGAACATCCTGCCCCGCCCGCCTTGTGCTCGCCCTCCTCGCTCGTACAAGGAGCTATTCGGCGCGTGGGGATCTTGCCACCTTATCACAAGGCGTGTGAAAAGAGGACTATTGTTTGCGATATGCTATATCACTTCAAGATGTGACTGGGAACACGAACATGGCCAACCTCTATACTGGCCTAAAGACTGGAGCGCTTGGTGATCGACAGGTTGATCATTATTCCTCATTGCCACTTTCGTCAAGCGCTAGCCATCTTTACATTGGATTTCAGGCGAAATCACGCGACTCGACGATAGAGATACCTGGGTAAATGAGGTTGACACTCGATCAACAGGCACCATTGTGCTCGGTATACAGATGCAATCTGTCGATTACATGCGACATGTTTGAGACATACCCCTCACCCCTGCTGAAACACGAATAGGACGACGCCTTGTTTAGGGTATAAGCAAAGTCTGCAATACTGATTCGGTGGGCTTGAAACGAAGTTCAAGCGTGCTAGACGCGAACAGGACTAGTATACTAATAACTCCAAGGTCCAAGTTGTATTGTTTTCATGGAAAAGATGATGAGTGGGCGAACGGCAAAAAGCGGGATCTAGTCGTTGGTTGTGACCAGATAGCCTTGCAATTTTGTACAGGATACATCATCTCCCGCGCCATGCTCAAACGCTGGTGTGCACTGTGTGCTATCCCAAACGCAGCAACCAAACCAAAGCCTGAGACTTTAGCGGCAAAATCATAGTAGGTTTCGAAGGCTGGTACCGATCTTTGGGTGGTGCGGTAACAGTGTAAGAGGTTGCCTGTATACGAGGCTTAAAAGTCTACGAGCGTGAGGAGACACGAGCTGAAGGAGCATGAGGCCGATACACTGTATGAGGCCGATGAGACAGCGGCACGGCTTGACGTGACTGTGAATGAGGCTGTCATGGCCCCGAGCGCCTTTGAAGAGTATAGATAAAGTGTGACAACCTGCTGTCACTTAGCTCAGCTTCGCGTACCATTACCTGCTACTGCTATACTGCTGTCTTCGTTGACTACCTGGACCAATATCGTTGTAAACCTTACGATTCTCGCTCAGCTTAGCAAACTTAGTTCCCCACACAGCCACCCACGAAATCGCCCATACTCCACACAAGGCAAAACACAAACAAACGAAAGGCCCTTTTCGTCTTTTTCGTCCTCATCTCGCTTCGACCATCTCACCTCATCTTCTTCCGGTCTTTTCAGTCTCTCTCCGCGTCTCTCCTTGACAACCCATACAAGTCGTAGACTTTCGACTCTTTTACCACTCACTCACTGATCACCACGATCGTTACACTGTTACACAGGCACTCACTATTGAACAGCTTTGACAGCGTTCAGAAGATACTCTCTATCGACCTTCAGTTATTTGACTAGGCAACGTGCATTCTGCCGGCAGGACTTTCAGCACATACTCGATACTTGAATTCGAACCACATCAACCAACAAACTCCAAAAATAATGGCTTCTCTGAGTCAAAGAGCTAGACGCCGTTCCTCACTCTTCTTCGGCAACAACTTTTCCCTTGCTTCTCTCAAATCACCAATCTCGCCAGCCTCACCTTCTGAGCAGATAAGCTACCCAAACCTCAAACACGAAGTGCGACAGATCTCCGCCATGAAGGAACCTCACCGCACCTCAAGCCCCGAAGAACCTCTCTTCCAGGACTCTTACCTATCTTCATCCGAAGATGACTCCGCGTCTGCAGATTTCGAAGAGCCTGAAAGTCCAACATTCAGCGAATGTAACTTTCATGACGCGGAAGAAGGGTACGACGATGATGAGAAGGAAGACGCACTCGAGGACTTTGGTCTTGGATTTGCGATCGAGACATTCAAGCCAAATGATGTCGCGCGCAAGGTGTCTATCGTTGTCTGCAAGCCAAGAGTGGTCGAGATCACACCACCCACTTCGCCTACCCTCAGTCGCGGCTCTTCTGCAACTAGCTCGATCCGACCACAATCCAGACCATCATCTGCATACTTTGGTGGCTGGAATGCTTTCCACGAACGTCAGAACACCGACTTGTACGCTTCAGCAAAGTCAAGCTCGGAGCAATCGAACCGATCTTCTTCAAGCTCACTTGTCGGCCCTCAAAGCATTCCCAAGTCAATCGACGTCATGGACTACAGCACAGCAATCGTCCCTCCCATGCCTACGAATGCACCACTCCCACAACGAGCCAACGCCCTCAAGCGCCAATCTCACCGTCTCTCATCGTCCTTCTCGCGCTCCTTCCTGGCGAAGGCTGCCGATGAGCTTCCATCTCCTACAGAAACTCTTCGACCGATGACACCCAGACCTGCCACAGCAGCATCCAGAACTCCTCACGACCGCATGCTGAGCTTGCAGATTCCAGCCAACTTCCCAAGTGTGGACACTATGCCACCACCGCCGGAAGTGCTTCCGAGGCCTCGCACACCGGCACTGAAGAAGAAGAAGAGTATGGCTGATGTGTGGTTCAAGAGACGGAGCGTAAGCACGTATGTCTAGGCTCGGGCCAGCTTCGAACAGGCAATGGAGAGATACACATGTGAGAGCAGAAGACCATGAAGCTATATCAGCTTGACAACAACAACGACCCGGAACGACTATATTGCGCCTTACGAACAACAACTGCTAGCTGTCGTCACACAGTGGGCACGTCTCGCCCGAGGTATGTAACGGACGTCACAATGCAAGTGCCCGTGAACATGCACATCGAGGAGAAAGGAAGCAGCTGTGCTGCTCCACCACAATCTGGAGATGATCTGAATCTCACAAAAGTTACGCTCATTACACATCACACTCTCTTGGACAGACAGAAGGATGAAAGACGCAAGAGGTTCATAAGAGATTCAAGGAATTGAGGTTCAGGACGTGCGCATCGCGCGATATTTGGGACTGGATTTCCTGTGTTGCTATAGAAGGAAGATGTGGAAGATTGTCGAATATTCAGAGAAATGTGAGGTGGAGGATGCAATGAGTATAGCGAGGCTTTGGCCGTGTTTAATATGCTGGCTGGCTCCTGTAGCGATGGTGCGGGTGGACTTTTGTAATGAAATGCTTTGAGCTTCGAGAAGACAATGGATTTCAAGTCAAATGCTACAAGCACAACCCTCATGGTATCTCGAGCGTGCTCTGTCCGGAGGCGCCCGATCCCATCCCACCCCCTCATGCTCAATCAGCCTCTCCGCTTCTCCCAAGCCACCAACGTTGTGGTTCATTGCATCTCGTGATGTATGCCTCCCTCGCTCTTCTCTGTCCCCGGGCCATTGCAGTATTGTGGCTTTTCGATTACTCGTTACCCCTCTCCTCGGTCCTTACACACTTGCGTCCTTAGCGACGCTATACTCCTGCCACCACTAGCTTACCGCATATTAAGGATCTGCACATCTCGATCTACATCCTGCGTAGGTAGGTTCGCATCAATACCCCGCACCCACACTCTTCTGCTATACTTCATCCTCCACCTTCCTTCTGCTACCCCTCATTCACCACAAGCATTCTGCATGATGAGAAACACGGAGGAAGGGGAAGCCGAAGTACGGGCAGAGAAGTGGCTGTTGTGGATCGGCCGATCGACCTGTGTTGTATTTCATGCAGAAGAGGTAGGTGAAGGTGCGGGGGTATGTTTACATGTATTTACCCCCACGGCCCCTCATTAGACTATCCCTCAATGACGATTCAATAGTTTGTTCCGCATACCCTTCTCCTGCAAAGACGGTACGCCCACCGTGCCTAGCAGATGCGTTGAGCGTGAGATGGGCTTGTCAAGTACCAGGTATGCTTCACAGTCATCACCAGGCGGCGTCGCTGGTGAATATAGCATGTATGAGGGCGTGTTGGATTGACTGTAGCATGGGTAGACATGAGTCTCAACGCGGAAGCCATAAATTGTATCGAGCCATCACGATGACTGCATGGTACGAATAGCTCTTGCGCTCACTGTCTCCCGTCACTATTGAATGGCGCATGTGAGAGCAGGATGCTGTTCTGGCTACCCGTGCGATCCGCGACCAACTACCTATACTACCCGGCAATTCGACTCTGAAACAGCATCAAGACAACAGGCCGGGGCATTGCCGTGAAATACCGGAGACAGTGGTCTATTGCTCGAAGCACTGTCCGGTCAATTGTCATGATCACTCTGATAGCTCGATGATGGGCAAATAGCCTGGAGTCTTGTCTTGTCGGTACTCATAAAGCCAGGTTGGCTTTCGTAAGCCAACTCGACTTAGCATGGAGTTGAAATCAGAAGAAGTGAACAATGGGCACTGCCTACCCCTTCTACAAGAGACTGGTCGATCTGCTCATCCGTCCTCCTGCAATGCCACCAGCATGACATCCGCCTCCGGAAAGATTGTGCCACCAGCATGACCTCCGCCTCCAGAAAGATTGTGATGATGACTGGCGGCGTCAACGGCACCCTTCTCGACTCCTCTAAAGCGTCCCACCACATCCTCATGGGCAGTCGTTCTCTCTCCAAAGCTGCCGCCGCCATCGCCAAGCTGCAAGACGAGATCAAGACAAGTAACACAATGGAGGCTGTCCAGGTCGATCTTACCAATGATGGGTCGATTGCACGGGCATTCGAACATGTCGGGGCTGAGTATGAGAGGATTGATGTACTTGTGAATAATGCTGGGGACGTGAGAGCGACCTGATGATGCTGCTTGTTCGAGTATAGTAGGCCGTAATAACACCATACTTAGCTCCACTCCTGACGCAGGCACCAGCTTCGGACCCCCTCTACCACTACGACTCCGCCATCTCCCTGCGTGCCTGCTTTCGACTTGCCTACAACACCAACGTCGCCGGCACACATGTCCTACCGCATACTTCCATGCCCCTGCTTCCGCGCTCTTCCGACCCACGCCTCCTCTTCATCACAGGTCTAGCCAACCAGACTCTAGCCACAGCGAATTAGTTCCCTACGCCAGCTCTGCCAGCAGGCTGGCCGAAACATAGGAACTATCTTGAGACGATCCGGTATAGATGCAGCAAGACTGCGCTGAATGTACTGATGTTGGATAGGAATCACAAATTGCGTGCGGATGGTGTCAAGGTGTGGGCTGTAGAACTCGGAGTCTTGGAGACGGACTTGGGTGGACGCAGGGATCTGGCGGGGAAGACGGGCGCGGGACATGCGAGTGCTGGGGGTGACTTAACTAGAGAGGTGATTGAGGGAGAGGGAGAGAGGGAGGGGGAGAGATGGCGATGTTGGGAGGATTGTGGTGAAAGATAGGGTTATCTCCTTGATTGTTTTGATTGCTTGATATGGGAGAAGTGTAGTTTTGTATGTACTATACTAGCACACAAGTCTGAGCAGATTCCCTGCGGCACTTCCGTATCATTTCCAAACTCTTGTCCTGTAATTGTGTCGCGCAGGTGTCGTGGTCTTCTTCATGTGGCCACGATGACAACCTAATTGCTGCTTTGATGAGAGAGCTCAATATCGGAACATCAAAATCACCACATTACCAGATCATGCCATCAATGGGTGTGAGTATCTTGCTATCGCTAAACACTTAGAGCCTCCTCCTCGATACCAGCGACATCGATCGTTCTGTGTAACACCAGTTTGTGTGAGGACGACTTTCTGCCAATAAAGGACGGGAGTGCCTGAGCATTAGTCTTCTTGTGTAACATCAGTTTGTGCGACGCTGACTTTCTGCAAGTAAGGGACGGGAGTGCCTGAGTGCTTTGCAGCTGGTGATGGATGTCGTACACGTCAGTTTGCACATTAGTATGAGATGAATATATGATCGCTGAGGTGGAAAGCCCCTGGAGGCAGTCTAGTAGTGATGAACATGAACATCGTCACCAGCAACATGTCCAACTGGTCACCTGAAACTATAGCAACCAGTATTCAGCGATATCGGTCTCTCGTCTAACTTCTTTGCAAATAATTTGCGGGAGTGTCTGGGTCACTGGGCGCCTTGTAGCTGGAGTTGGACGTCGACACGTCACTGACTGCTAGTGCTTGATCGTTGTCAGACAGTGATGAACATGGCTATCAAGATCCCCATCCTTTGAACACCAGAGTGTCGCGCGCGTGACGTGCCTCGACGTGTCATCTGGAAAGTCGTGCACGTCATATCTAATCTAGCGCTTACGCTGCCTGGCCTCGCTAGCCTGAAAGTGAATTCCAGCGTTCAGATCGTGATCGAGAAGTGAAAAGGCGTGGAAGATGAAAAATGGGGTCTAAGCTTGGACTACGATCTCTGGATACGATCTGGAGTGGAGAATGTTATGCAGGTCCGAGATGGTGGCGCGCTGATCCCGCGGGGAAGGCTGCGTCACTTCAACCTTCATTTCACATCAAACACACAGTAATTGAGCTCTTGTTGTCAAGCGAGCAGGAGCATGATCAATGTGAAGTCTCAAGGATGGAACCGTCGTGATCTCTGAGCATGTTCGATCACATCAGTTCGATTGAAGATTGGGGAAACAGAAAACAGGAAGCCTTCCCCCGGACAATCAACATCGAAGCGTCATGACTCCAGCGTATCCGTTGGAAACATATCCACCACAGCCATCACTTGTCCATTCCCAGCCCCCTGAATATCACTTCATTTCGCATCAGCATCAGCAAAGTCCATCATGATCGTCTGAATTGCATCATATCTCCATGCCAAATCGTCCTCGCATTGGCCCAGCTACACATCGTCTTCCTCGGATCTCATCTCGTCCGTCCACGTCTGGCCTTCCCGCCCTCCCGTTTCCGTCGTCGCCGAACGGGAAGGCTATACGTAGCTGAAGAGCAATACGTCACGATCTCGTAGCTGCTAGCCTCTTTCTGTTTGCAAACACGCCCTGTTGCCA
>Ga0268246_10000996_pt1 | contig 10903 bp, 9 predicted proteins | sample AgamicOrSfe_FD_200242 | JGI IMG/M metagenome (GOLD analysis project Ga0268246, IMG submission 200242) | Agave microbial communities from Guanajuato, Mexico - Or.Sf.e (v2) (version 2) | ecosystem: Host-associated > Plants > Phyllosphere > Phylloplane/Leaf | place: Guanajuato, Mexico | collected...
TTTCTTAGGTTGCCGTCAAAACAATGAAGAAGACTTTCGAGTCATTCCAGCCGTGTTTGGCTCTTCGGGAAATCATCTTCTTGCGAACACTTCCACCTCATCCGCATCTCGTCCCAGCATTGGACATCTTCCTGGATCCGCTCAGCAAGAAGCTTCACATTGCAATGGAGTTCATGGATGGCAACCTCTACCAACTGATTAAGACACGCGAGCACAAACGATTGGACAACACTACAGTCAAAAGCATCTTATTTCAGATTCTGTCTGGCCTTGAGCACATCCACCAAAATAACTTCTTCCATCGTGATATCAAGCCGGAGAATATCCTAGTAACTGCGCAAGCGCGCGATGATATGGGAAGCACCCTCAAGCGGTATTCACAGATTGTCAGAGATACGGCAACCATGTCATCAGCACCACAACAACAGTATCTGGTCAAGATTGCAGACTTCGGCCTTGCACGCGAGATGCACTCAACAAGCCCATACACGACCTATGTTTCGACAAGGTGGTACCGAGCACCGGAGGTCCTCCTGCGCGCTGGCGAGTACTCTGCTCCAGTCGACTTGTGGGCTATCGGAGCGATGGCGGTTGAAGTCGCATTACTCAAGCCGCTCTTTCCTGGGAGCAACGAAGTGGACCAAGTCTGGCGTGTGTGCGAAATCATGGGCAGTCCTGGAAACTGGGTTAGCAAACATGGTGGTAGTAAGGTCGGTGGTGGGCCATGGAAGCAGGGAGTGAAGCTGGCATCAAAGCTTGGCTTCACATTTCCCAAGGTAAGCAGACTTGGAATGAACTTAAGCAAAGAGCCAAATGCTGACTAGAATCTAGATGGCTCCTCATACGATTGACGAGTTTCTGCCTGCACCAGAATGGCCTGCAGAGTTGTGTGACTTCATAACTTGGTGCTTGGCTTGGGATCCAGATCAGCGACCTACTGCCACGGATGCAATGCACCATCAGTACTTTGCCGACGCTCTGGATCCGTTACGACCGAAATCAGCAGCCTCTTCTCGTATGTTGGGGAGGAAAACGCCTGATCACGAAATATCACAAGACCCGCGAGACTCGAATCACACAATCACAGCCAGGACATCATCCTGGTTTCGGAAATCAATTAATGCGAAGGACCCTGCACCAGCTATACAACATCAACCTGTACTTCGAGCAGAGAGTCCAATTCGACAGCCACCACCCAAGCCGGAGCCTGCTGTCCAACCTCTTGCAGATAACGCTCGACCTGCCAACGTGAAAAGAGCAACATGGTCAATTGGAGCAAGCCAATATGGCGCACCCATGCCTTTCTTGCCTGCCATCAAACCTATCTCACCTATCCCGATTGCTGTTCATGCTCAAGCTCAGGAAAGCTTCAACAGTCCGGCAAGAGAGGAACCAACAGCAACACTCACGAGACAGCTATCGATGTTGTCACAACGGACTAGCACGTCTGACCTTCACCGGCATGAAGCAGAACGTGTCTTGAATGGTAGGAGAAGTCGGCGAAATCTGGTCTCACCCTCGGCTACACAAAAGGACGGCTTCTTCTCGCACTTGAGAAAACGTACTCGTCGATGGTCGGGCAAGCCTGGAATGCCAGCCACGCCAAGAGACGACGACTTGGAAGCTGGAGATTCCGGACATGCAACATGGCATCCTACACCGCAATCGATGCTGCCTAGCCTTCAGACAGCAATGGCTCCGACGCCGACAACCGATTTCGGCGATATCGACAACGCTTTGCGCAACATCCAGTATCGCCTTTCCCCGACAAAGGTCAGCCCAACACGGACGACACAATACCAGGTATCTACAGCAGACCTCAAGCGGCATCAGTCGAACTCTTTAGGCAGTGACGAACAACCACAATACCAACAACACCAGCAAAGCCAAGGCCAAGTCTCTCCACTCCGCCTCGGTTCTGCCGCCTCTTCTCTTCGCGCCAACCAACGCGCCATGCAACGTCCAGGCTGGTTCTCTCAACGCCGCCGAGCCACAAACGAGCACCAAGAGCCGCTGCCACAACTTGACCACGCTCTTGGTTCTGCTGCGGCTGCCATGGCCAAACTTGAGCAACAACGCAGCCAGTACTCGCCTGAATACTACCCTTCCGGCGTCCCTCGGCGGACAAGTCGCCCAAATCTTCGTCCGTCTGCAAGCACGATGGGTATGGCGGCTAAGGGCCCGTATCCGACGCCATCGCCGTCGACTCGCCATGATGCAGATAGCAATGGCTTCAACGATTGGTCAAAACCTATCGATATCCGTCAGCGGCCTGTGCAGAATGGCACAAGTCATCCATTCCCGACACCGCCATACGATGAGAGTGCGTTGACGACGCGGTATGAGGATCCTTGGGCTGCTGCTGCTGGAGCGACAGGGCAAGATGCTGGCGCGGTGTGGAGGTGATGAGAGGATGGTGATCAATTCGATGTGTGTAAGATTGCTTTTACATTCGAGAATCGCTTGTTTTATTCTACTTGAGCGATGTACGACTCCATTGCTTCTTCTTTTCTTCCGCTCGCCACGCTGGTGCGACGACTTCACTGCACTGGACTGGATCGAATGTCGCAGAGACCATACACAGACTCCCGCTTCACACGGCACGACAGATGACAGTACATCTTGCATGCTAATGGAGCCGGATCATCTTCGCCTCGATTTGCTTGGACTTGCTTGGCTGCCATGCCTTGGCTTCTGCGCCCAGGATCAAGCGTTCTGCTCCGCCTTGACCAGGTCCTTCGTCCCCGGCGTCGTTCCAGAGACCATCTTACGTGTTTCACCTAGTGGTGCGAGATTTGTATTACTATATTGGGAAGGATTTGTGACGCTTCGAAGAGGCCACGCTGGGCATTGAGGGCGGATGTGCTACTTTGTACGAGACTGAGAGAAGACGAGGAGAACATGGGCTGAGGAAGAGCTGGATTTGCTGATGAGACAAGACATGTGTAAGAGTGTGCGATTAATGTATTTGTTATGATATGTGAGCAGATGATGGGAGATGGGAAAGTGGCGAGCTATACTATGGGGCTATACTATTCAACTAGAGCTATACTATCGAGCTATAACCTCAAGCTATACTTTCAGACTACGATGATCGATGATGCAGATCTGCTGCCATCGTTCATCTGCTTTTTGCTTCCAAAGCTGCTCGAACATCCGCACTCTTTGGTGACCGTGCACCTGAATCTTCAGAGACTCGGCAGGGTTGGCAGAAGGCAGCGGAGAGAAGAGCGAGCTGGAGCATAGGTGAGGCAATTACGCTGGTAGAGTAGCAGAGTGAGACGACAACCTTCCAGATCGAACATGATCGTGCTCATGCTTGAAGCATAGAGCGTGAAAGAGATGCACAGCCCACGTAGAGGCACAATAGGCATGATTCCGGCAGCATGGACGACTCCATCACCTCCGCACCACCCCGCACCTCACGCACCACTTCACATCCACCCCACCTGGGCAGTGCTGCAGTATTCCGGCTGAGCTGTGGCAAAACATAAGACTGCCAGCATAGGCATGAAATGATTACGACTGCCGTGGTCTTGTGCCAAGTTGATCAATCCCTCTTTAATCCTTGTCGTCTTCTCGGACAAGGGATACATCGAGCTGGTATCTTCTCTGAACTTACACCAACCTCTGACTCCCTGACTGCTGCATGCTGAGAGCAAGGGCCTTTCTGCGTGCCCACACTCTTCTCGACCAATAATGATTCTCGAGGGGCATGCAGGCATGGAGCAGAAGCACAAGACTCGCTGACATATCATTGCCGATCTTGTCATCTAGTGTTAGTCACCTTGTGACTGCCATGGATCCAAGGCTGTCCGCTTAGTAGATGCGCATGAATTTCCTCTTGTCCTGCTGTGCCAGGATGTATTGGCAAGCCCGGTTGAGCACCTTCCGAGCCATTCTATTACCATAAGAAGAGTGATATCTCCTCCCATTGTTCGTGCAGAGCAAATAGGGAAGTAGAAACTCCTCCTTTCAAGACATCCCACAACCCACAACCCACTGCTCACGACCATGTCCACCGACAGTCCTCCTTCTGAAATTGCTTCGTCCAACGAGAAGTCGGACGTACGCTATGTGGAAAAGATATCTTCTGGGTCAGGATCAGGACAGACCATCTGGGATGTACTGCCCAAGAACCAGCCTGCTTGGTATACTTGCTCATATTCCGTCCGGTCAGCTATTTCTGTGTATACTGAAAGTGTACAGGTGGAAGCAGAAGCATCTGCTGTTGCTCAACCTGGGAATGATCATTCCATACCTCTCATCTACGACGAATGGATATGATGGTAGTATGCTTAATGGCTTGCAGTCTATGGTATGTGTCCCTCGCTGCAACGACCCCTTCAGGTACTGAAGAGGCGATGGGAGAGTGCCATTGATACTCTGCTGAGTCCCACACCCTGAATGCTAACAACTCATCCAGGACCAATGGCAGAACTTCTTCAACACCCCAACAGGCACCCGTCTGGGCAATCTCGCCAACGGCACAATCTTCGGCCAAGTCATTGCCTTTCCCATCGCCCCCTACCTGACCGACAAGCTCGGTCGACGTGCCACAATCTTCGTCGGTGCCGTGATTCTTGTCCTCGGAGCTGCCATCCAAGCAGCCGCCCATAACTACGGCATGTTCCTCGCTGCACGCATGGTCATCGGATTTGGCAGCTTGATATCGGTTGAACCTTCGCCACTGCTGGTCACAGAGTTGGCTTATCCTACTCATCGACCTATTCTGACGGCGTATTACAACACTTTGTGGTATGTAATCGTCTTGGCAGTCTTCTGATGTACAGGACCATCTGACAGCTACTTCCGCAGGTATCTCGGCGCCATCATCGCAGCCTGGGTCACGTAAGTCATCCCCTCGCTATCTCCGTCCCGCCCTAATGCCCCATAGCTACGGCACCTACTTCATGGGCCAAAACACCACCTGGGCCTGGCGCATCCCCTCCCTCCTCCAAGGCTTCCTCCCCCTAGTCCAAGTCATCTTCGTCTTTCTCCTCCCCGAGTCGCCTCGATGGCTCATCTTCAAGGGTCGTCATGAAGCTGCCCGCCGCGTCCTCGTCAAGTACCACGCCGGCGGCGACGAAACCTCTGCCTTGGTCGACTTTGAAATGCGCGAAATCACCGAGCAGATTGAACTCGACAAAGCCAACGCCGGGACCAGCTATCTGGAATTCCTCAAGACGCCCGGGAATCGCCACCGGCTGTTCCTGACGCTCGTGGTGCCGACGATGATGCAGTTGAGCGGGAACGGGCTGGTGAGCTACTATCTCCATCTCGTGCTGAACAGCATCGGCATGACGTCGAGCGTGCAACAACTGAGGATCAATGGCGGACTTATGATTTTCAACTGGGGCACGGCGTTGGCTTCGGCGAGCCTGGTTGAGATTGCGGGAAGGAGGAAGCTGTTCCTGTTCAGTATGGTGGGCATGCTGACGAGTTATGTCATCTGGACGATTCTGTCGGCTATTAATGAGCAGAGGAATTTCTCGGATCCGAGTCTGGGAAGTGGTGTGCTGACGATGATATTCCTGTGAGTCTTGTTCCGCTCCCTTGTTCGCTTCTCAGTATATGACGACGGCACTTGCTTGGTTGGTTCAGGGACTGATGGTGCTTCCCAGATACTACCTCTCATACAACGCCGGCCTCAACGGCATGCCCTGGCTATACCAGGTCGAGATCCTGCCCACACATCTTCGTGCGAAGGGTGCCGTGAGTGCCTCAATCAGCCATACGCACTTGATAGTTTCCAGTCCAGGCTGACAGAGCTTACAGAATCTCAACCAAATCATGACAACCTGCGTACTCATCTTCAATGGTTATGGTCAGTCCGACTTCCTCTCACCTCGTTCCTTTCCAGCGGGCAGGCTCTGCAAGGTCGATATCACTACAATACTAGACCCTTCACTAACACCACCCTCTCCTTACCAGCCAACCCAGTTGCCATGGCCGCCATCTCCTGGAAATACTACATCGTCTTCTGCTGCGTCATCTTTGTCGAACTGTGGTTAATCTACTTCCTCTTCCCGGAGACTAAAGGTATGTATTTCATCGTACTCTCCTGCCCACTTCCGAATCTCCACCACCATCTCCAGCTCCAGCTCCACCTCTTCCTCTTCCTCTTCCGCTCTTCTCCTCTGCCTGGCCTTTCTCTTCACTACCCCCAGTACATCCATACCACGAGCAGTACAGAACAGGCTACGCAGCAACTAACAACCAACCCTGCACAGGCCGCACCCTCGAAGAAGTCGCAGAGGTATTCGACAACGACATGTCCTTTATAGAGCGCACGAAGGCGTCGAAGAAACACCAGAGAAAGGGCTTGACTAATCTTGGAACTTGATGTTGGGAGAGGAGCAGAGAGGTGGAGAGAGAATTGGGACGTGTGCGAGTTGCAGGGACACAAGGATGCTATCACGTCTGCTATGACGGCGTGTTGAGGTTCTCTCAGCCTTCATGTAGGGTAATGATGATAATGATGATGGTGAGGTAGACGAGCTGTATGCGTACACGCGGAGGACTGTATCTACTACGTACAATGCATGTCTTCAGGGCGCAGGACGCGGTCCAAGTACACGTTCTCTTGATACACTTTCTGTATAGACTCAGTCTTAGATATCAGCACTATAAACCGTGTGAGTGTGGTAACCCGTCAATATCATCAGAAGTTGGACTTTGTCGTTTCTCGTTCCTCGTTTAGAGCACACGTGGGCCGCGCCCAACTCTGAAACATTGACCGAGCCTTGTCGTTTCTTGCCCTCCTTGGGAAGCTTGACGTGGCAGCATGCTTATCACAGGGAGATGAAGCTCCCCTATGCATGATGAATTGAGCGATGGCCGCGCCTATATCTCTAAACGCTCTCCTTCCTTGTTTCTCTACGCAATCCTCGATCCCTGATCGCAGAGCTTCTGCTTGTCTCCTCTTGAAGCTTTACTCACTCTGATATGAATATACTGCCTTGCCGGCAGCACTGATTTTCTTTCTTCTGCCTTCAATCTACATATACCACGCTAAAGCACATTCGCTCACCCCAGCCATCTTCATGGCCAAGGCCAATGATACCGTCGATTTCATCGTCGTCGGGGGCGGGACTTCTGGTCTAGTGGTCGCCAATAGATTGACTAAAGATCCCAACGTGACCGTGACCGTCCTGGAAGCTGGTCCTTCGTGTTTGGACGACCCTCGGGTCAATATCCCAGCATTTTGGACGAGCCTGATCGCTACCGACCTGAACTGGAAATTTGCTTCCACGCCGCAGGTATGTGTGTCCTGGTTCAGTACCCTTACATAAGTCGAGAAGTCAGGTTGGAAGCTTTTCAACTACGATACTTTGATTGTGCTCTAGCTAACCACAATCGATACAGCCTGGCCTCGGTGGCAGAGTCATTCCACTACCACAAGGAAAGCTCCTAGGCGGTTCCAGTGGCCTCAACGGGCAAACGCTCGTGGCTCCTTCTCAAGCAGGCATCGATGCCTGGGCTAAGCTTGGTAACACCGGCTGGGACTGGAAATCACTTAAACCCTACTACCGCAAGTTCTACACCTTAAACCTACCCGAGGATGAGCTCAAAGCACATCTCGGGCTCGACTGGATTGGAAAAGGCGTCGCTGGCGACTCTGGGCCCATTCAGGTCTCGTTTACGGGAGCCTTGGACAACCCTATGCCAATGGCTTGGAACGAGACATTTCGCAAACTCGGGCTGGAAACTTCTGCGGATCCGTTCACAGGCATATCGATGGGTGCTTACTCCAACATGCAAACCGTCGATCCCAAAACGAGGACGCGTAGCTATTCGGCCAATGCATACGCAGCTCCAGCCATGAGCCGTCCGAATCTGAAAATCATCTATGACGCAGAAGCGCGGCGGATCCTGTTCGACGAGTCGCGCACAACAATGTCAGGAGAAGACATGACGGCTACAGGGGTAGAATACATCCTCACCTCCAGTGCCCAGCCACAGACCCTACGCGCACGCAAGGAAGTCATCCTCGCCTCCGGCGTCTACCAATCCCCTAAACTTCTCGAACTCTCTGGCATCGGTGACCAGATACTCCTCTCCTCCCACAACATCCCCTGCATCATCGATAATCCCAACGTAGGCGCCCACCTCCAAGACCACCTGATGACCGGCCTCAGTTTCGAAGTCCTCCCCAGCGTCCCCACCGTCGACGGCCTCATGAGAAAAGACCCAGCCGCCCTGTCAGCCGCGCAGGAAGCCTACGCCACCAGCAAGACCGGGCCCTTCACTATCGGCGGTATCGGGAGCCACGCTTATTTGCCCATCCAAGACATCCTCGCTCCCTCGCTCACCAATTCGCCTCTGCAAACCGACCTGCTCGCCGCTGCCGCCTCCCGTACCCTTATATCCCACGAGCGCACCGTTCTCGACCTCCTGCGCTCCGGCCACGACGGCAGCGGCGCCCTCTTCCTCTTCCAAGCCCAAGGCGTCACGCACGAGAACGAAGCCACTTCCACCTCTGCCCCCAAGCTGCAAGACGGGTCCTTCTTCAGCATCGGCTGCATCCAGACACATCCGCTCAGCACGGGATCCAGCCACATCGCCTCGCGCGATCCTAGTGTGAAACCGGTCATCGACCCAAGGTATTTTGAGAACGAGCTGGATTTGGAAGTCATGGCGAGGCATTTGCTGTTTTGTCTGGAGGTGCAAAAAGCGGAACCCCTGGCAGGGTTCTTCAAGAAGGATGGGAGGAGGAACCATAGGAAGGCGTTTATTGAGGAGGGGGATGTGCAGGCCGCGAAACAGTATTTGAGGGAGACGGCGAAGACGACGTATCACGGGTGCGGGACTTGTCGTATGGCAGCGGAAGAGCACGGGGGCGTTGTGAACGACAGGCTCATGGTGCACGGGACGAAGAACGTGCGCGTGGTGGATGCGAGTGTGTTTCCGCTCATTCCGAGGGGAAATATCATGAGTACCGTGTATGCGGTGGCAGAGAAGGCGGCGGATTTGATTAAAGAGGATCTTATTGTGAAGTAAATCGCACGACACATGCCCTCCTGTACTGGGTGGTGGTCGGGGAGGTGGAGGGGGCTACGGGCGCTCGCGTGTGAGTGTATGTATGTGTCTTCTATCAATTCAAGCCACTCGCGCCCTTCTTTTGCCCCCGGCCGCGCACTCGCCCCTTGAAACCGCCCTCCCCGCCTCGTACGGCTGGTCCCCCGAGTGAGCGAATGTGGTTTCATGGTGACATGTGTTACTTGAAGTAGGGTGGATGGTTAGGAGGTGCGGGTACTGCAACAAGACAACGCATATGTTACGAACGTCCTATCTGTGTCGAGAGGAGGCAAAGCGCCACCATGTAATGTACAACCCGATGAACCCATATACTCCCACCGTCGCTGTTCCACAATATAAACAAGAGGCCCCTCTTACACCCTGACGCCAAACACCTGCTCAACAACCTCGTCCAAAATAGTATACACCAAATGCTGATTCAGCCTCTCATTATTCAGCGTCGCAAAGATTTTCCTGCCAGCCTGTACCGCATTCCCGCGTCCCACCACACCGCCCGCCACATCCGGCAACAGGCTTGCCAGCACCAGCCCCGCCTCCCGTCGACTCCTCGCCTTTTGCTCACTAATCCTCGCCGGCGGAGACGTGCGGAACGTGCCCCCAGGCCACAGCAGCTCCCTCAGCATATCCAGATCCCTTGCGACCGCCTCCTCCGTCGTGAAGTGTTTGAACGACTCCCGAACCTTGCGCTCAATAGTGCCGCCGAGGAGTTGCTGCAAAACAACGACGAGGGCGCGGCCGCGCAGCCAATTATTGGATTGGTTTAGCTGGAAGAGTTCGAGGAAGATGTCGCAGATGGGTTTGATGAAGGTGGCGGCGGCGGGGTCGCGGGTTTCGAGGGCGGTGATCTCGGCTTCTGCTTCTGCGGCGGTGCGGGGGTCGTTAATGAAGGAGGAGGAGAGAGGGTTCGAGGCGTTGGCGGAGCTGGCGATGCTGGGGGATGGAAGCGCAGTCGCAGCGGAGATCAGGTTTTGACCTGCTACGGAGAGCTGGTCGATGACGGGCATGTTGCCCAGGAACTCTTCCATACCATCGGTGACCGAGCTGTAGATCCTCGTGATAAAGTCTTGTCTATCGACCTGTTTGCCGCTGGTATTGGAGATTGGACGTATAGCTTGTTGAGAAAGAAAGGCACGAAATTCAATGCTGCGACAGATCTGAGGTCGTGCGAGGAGTTCCCGAAGATACTTCTCCAATGCCGCTCTGCGTTTCTTGAGGAAGTCCTTCTGCAGCGTCAAGACCATTTGCCGCCGAGGAAAGTCCAGGTCCTTGATGGTGGGGTGCTGTAGTCTCAGTCGTTTGTGCAGGTCATGAAACTCGCTGTACCTTCTGGCTATCGCCCATGTTACAGCAGGAGCTTTCTCTCCTGCTTGTCGTTGGACTTCAATGACATATAGGGCAAATTCATGGCCATCTTCTTCTGTACCTATCATGATAGACTTGATGGAGATGGTAGCCCTGCTGTAAAGATTATTATCCGCCTCCTGTACAATGTATTGTTGCCTCTGTAGTTCTTTCCTGCGGATTTCCCTATCAAGACTTGTCTTCGACTTCCGTAGGATCTTGAGCTCCGCAGCATTGTTCGTGAGTTCTGCCTTTCTTGTAAGTGCATCCAGAATATTCTGCTGTGCCTCTAGTTTGTTGATCTCGACTGTCAAGCTGTGCACAAGCTCTGTGAGTCCTAAATCACCAGGAGCCGCTTCATGAACCCCTTCTTCTTTTGTTGTATCTCGTTCGGTTTCTTCCAGTTCATCCTCCCACAATTTCTCGCTTTCTCCAAACAGATCCTCCTTGTTGAATACTGTTGGTCGAGCAGGTGTCCCTAGAAGACCCAAAGAAGCAAGGCTAGGCCTATCCTTGAAAG
>Ga0268246_10000997_pt1 | contig 10903 bp, 9 predicted proteins | sample AgamicOrSfe_FD_200242 | JGI IMG/M metagenome (GOLD analysis project Ga0268246, IMG submission 200242) | Agave microbial communities from Guanajuato, Mexico - Or.Sf.e (v2) (version 2) | ecosystem: Host-associated > Plants > Phyllosphere > Phylloplane/Leaf | place: Guanajuato, Mexico | collected...
GTGTTGTATCACGGGACCCGGTGATTGCTGTGTTAGCGTCTGACATTTTCAGACATCTCACGGTCGAGCTATGCCCACGAAGCGTGTGCAGACTTTGACTGTAGAGTATGTTAGCAACTTCAACTGTGTTCGAGCAAATCGGACAATCATACCCAGTTGACATGTTCCACACTCGAACATCTCTATCGCATCCACCACTGACCAACACATCGCCCCATGGTACCATAGCCCAGACGCCCATCATATGCCCATGTAATGTCTTGTAATGCGCACCATCAGAGTCAAATACATGTATCTTTGCATTATCCAGTGCCACGATGATGTACTTGTCTGTCAGATGGAGACTTGTAACCACACCGTGATCCGGTGTTATTTGCTTCGACTTCATCTGCCCGCCTGTCCTCCACGCTGTCTCAACCATATACCGTCTTTTGAAGTGTGACCGATACGACATATGTTTCTCACGTTTGCTCAACTGTCTTTCTCGTGGAAAGGTCGGATCTGCTGTTGGGCTTGTCAAGTCAGGGGCACTATTCGACGTGGCATTGCCACTGTAGGTTCTCTGAAGATTTGCTTGCTGTAAAGCATACGGCAGTGAGGGAGAAAGCGGTTGGTTGGCAAGTCGCCATTGTCGGAGGTTCTGATCCGAGTCTCCGGACATCTTTCGATATGCATGTCTATCGCACAGTGCTTTCCAGGCCATATCATCGTTGATCAGCTCATGCCATCGTTTTGAGACTTGACCGGCTCGTGCTAGGGTTCTTGGGTGGTCGACGAACGATAGAATCTGTACAGGTCAGTCTACTGCTCCATTCTGCACATTTCTCTCCAAGCACCCACTCGCAAACATATCTCATTCGGCAGAGTAGTAAACGGATCCTTCTTCAATCTCGGACAAATGATGTTATGCACAAAGGTCAACATCCGGCTATCACAGAGATTGATCAATTCCGCCAATATCCTCTGTTTCTGCGCCGCCGGGGCATCCTTGAACCTCGCGCGAAAGTCTCTGTGCTGCTTCTCTTCATCCACATCCGCCTCGCTCCAGTCCGGCAATCGGTGATTCGGTGAAGGGCTTGGCGCAGGTGTTGGCGGGGATGCCGGCGCGGAGGGCAGGTTGTTGTTTGGCAGCGTGGTGGCCATCGGATTGCTAAGCGTCCTTATGTTTCGTGCCTTTGATCGAGAAAGCAGTCTACTCGGTCTTTGATCCGGAGCAGCGGCATAAGATGTGTGTCGTGAAGAGGATGCGCTGAGGCTAGGGCGGAGGTCGTCGTCGTCGTCGGATAGTGTCGTCCGGTAGTCATCGATGGGCAGGTCATCAAACGAAGGTGTCTCATTCTCGTCCATCATACTTGTGACGCTACTCCTGACGCACCTGCAGGGCACAAGGGATCCCGTGCTGCGGTCCCGCGCAGATTGTAAGCGGGATCCTGTGATCGGCGAAAGCCACAATAACGAAAGTCTTGTCACGCCGGCTTGCTGTGTTGTGTTATATAGTGATGTGAGTTGTCACCAGCGCGCTACGACACGCTACTATGTGCGATCCAAACAGAAAAGAATGAAAGAATGTTTGTGTGACATTCGACAACAGAAGATGACATGACGAGTGCAGCACAGTATCGTGAAGCGGCGGGGAAACTGCCAAAACTGACTCGCGCAGCTCGAGCTGAGACGCTGCGGAGAAATGGCAAATTCTCTTCTTTTCACAATCACGGATCATGAGTCTGAGCAGAAATCTTTACGGCACTCTTCAGAGCATTGTCAAAAGATTTAGTTGATTCTAGTACAGTGCTCAATGTGCATGCCCTATCTGCGCCAGCAAAGGTAGCAGCATCCCAGCAACCACAAGTAGAGTATCCCTAAGATCAGGTTGCTGCCGAGCTGCTTCCCCTCTAGGCTTCACTATCCCTCTATATGCATGCCCATTACCAGTACCATTCGATCCTTCTTCCTGTCCCTCGACTGTGGCTTCCTGCATTGTATTCATGGCAACATATCTGGGGTAGTGTTAGCAGATAATCCATGACATTAGTAGTAGTATGGTCCTCACAGGAAAGTTCCGCCCGAAAACAACAGCAACATGCCTGTGGCAAATTCGGTCCCCTGGCCTCCCACATTATCATTGCCGAACACATTCACCAGAATCCAAGTCGTCATTGCCGCAACCGGAGCAGCCAGGCTGAACACGATCAGATGTGCTCTTGTCTGTCTCTTAGTCCTCCCTTGCTTCAGCAGCACCGATGTAAGCCCGAATGCTGCGGGTGCTTTATGTATCATAAGTGCCAGAAACACGATGAGTCCGGTGCTGGCTTGCGACACAAAAGACGATGCTGCTAACGCAATGCCGTCCGCTGCGGCATGTATCACGAGTCCAATAGTTGTGGCGGAACTCTTCGGCGCTGTAGGCTCTCCAAACTCGTCCAGAGACTCATCTACTGATAACCGTGGTGAGCTAGTACGCTGGGGTCCCTGTGATAGATTTGCCAGCGAGATATGCATGGGTTTCCGAGGTGAAAGGCGCAAGGCAAGACGAGGTACTTGGTCGATCAGATACATCATGATGAAGCCAGAGATGAGCGCTAAGCCGACCCATGCATGCGGTTCTCTTCCTGAATGTGCCTCTTCCTGACGTCGTGAAAGAAGACTCCTAGTATGGCGAAACTCATCTTCGTGTGGTACCGCTGCTGAAGGAGAATCGGCGACCGGCGCCGGACTTGGGATTGACGAATGCGTCGCACTGCCATATAGTGTTTCTATCCCTTCTGGTATGATGATGATCAAGCAAGTGCCGACGAGTCTGCGCGAGTCTCAGCTGCTGGGTATAGGCAGCGGCTACGTGCCGCGATATGCTCTTACAGGCCGGTGCCAATGTTCGATATCATGCGGGAATGATTCTGCGATAGGCTAAAAGATAGAGGTAAAGAGCCAGCGAGGAATGAGCTACAGGACTGTTAGTCCGCGCCGTCTCAGTACAGGAGCAGAACAAAAAGCACTTACGCGAGCCCCATGACCGTCGCGAAGCTCAGTAGTACTGCCAGTCCTTGCCACATCGTGCCCACAGTCGCGGAAAGCACAGTGGTGTAGCACGTAGAGCTTGTCAAGAAGCTCTCACTTTCAACAGTGATTCGAAGCTGTACGAAGCAAGAGTGTAGTCGACAAGCGCGAATGGTTCAGGAGATCTGAAACGCCCGGTCTTGGCGCAAGCCAATGGACAGCCTTACCAGGCTGTTTGATCCAATGCTTATGTGCAATAGTGTTTCAAGCATACTTTTCATGATGAAGAGATGATCAATGCGCTCAAGAATCCCACTGTGGTATTGGTTACATGAATAGTTACACAAAGCATCCCACAAGAATAGAAGTCGACCCTTCCTCGTACATTACAGCCTGATACCCGGACAAAGTGACCTGCCAGCGGCCTGACAATAATAGGTTTGTTACAAGAAGCGAATAGATCGCAGTCGAAAATGCTTTTTGTCGCAAACTCCAGACACCCCAGATGCTTCCGCCCATGATATGCAAACCCGTCTGATCACCTATGAGTGAACCTCTTCTTCTGCCCACCTGGGCAACGTGACATCGCCATGAATTGCAAGACCACCAAAACCCAAACTACCAAGACCCAGGCCAGTGCTGAAGCCTCCATAGTTCGAGCCTTTGTTTCCCATCTGAGGTTGAGGCAGGCCAAAAGGCTGCTGCGAGAATGCTGGCAAGCTGATTGCACGGGAGTGCTTCGAGTTCAATGTAGCCGGCGCCAACAAGCCACCAACAGTGGTATGTCCACTAACAGCAGGCGCTGCTCCATTTGCGCTAAAGCTGTTGCTTGCAGCGTGTGATGCGTAGTGCGGCTGTACATGAGATAGTGCCTCAAAGCTGCCACTACGTTGCAGTGTGGACTCATGCATGGGATAGCTATCCTGCTGTTGCTGTACTGAGCCGTATGGTGGTGAGGCTGAGCTATACTGTTGCTGCGATCGCTGCTGGGGTTGACTCGACATCTGCTGAAGGTACATGTTGAGTGGGTTGCGGTTGCCATTACTCTGCGTGCCGTTGCTGTTATTGTACATTGCTTGTTGCATATGTCCATTTTGCCCACGAGTGGCATTGGGCATCTGTGGAAAGCCTTGATTTGTCGGCGAGGTGCTCGAACGACCCTGGTTGGCAAGATTAGGAGGGAATGCAGCATTCCCGGCTGGTGAGATCATTCCATCTTGCTGCATAGAAAGTGGAGACTGCTGCTGTTGCTGCTGCTGCTGCTGTTGTTGCATCTGCTGCTGGTAGTTGTCCTGATGGTTCTGGTGCATCTGACGTGGTGGATTACCGCAGCGATCCTTGCCAAAGTTCACCTTGAAGCGCTTGTATTCTTCCTTCTGCTTGATGGCCTCAATACCCTTGATAGCGTTTGCAATGTTTGTGAAATTGACGAATGCGCAGCTTTTCTCTCTTAGCGTGTTGATGAGTTCGGTCTCACCAAATTCTGTGAAGTCTTGCCTCAATCTCTCCTCAGTCCAGGTCTCATCGATATTGCCAATATAGACATTGCGTGATGCTCCCCCACTGACAGCCAGTGCGATCGCAGATGGTAGAGCACCGGAATGCTTGCCCCAGCCAATCTTTAGCCTGCGGTTGTGAATCATCAGGCCTTGCATGTTGCTTAAAGCGTAGAAAGAAGCTGCTGCTGTCGGGTCGATGAACGTCACAAAGCAGATGTGCTTGTCCAGGATGTATCTGATGTGGTGCAAAAGTCCACCACGAACAACATTGCATATCTCTTCGGTAGTTGTCTCCGGGTGAATATTGCCCAGATACACGGTGCGATTGCCTAGATTGGTTGCACCAGCAGCAGCCGTTGCGACTGCCGCAGCAGCAACAGATTGCTGTGCCAGAGTGTTCGAGATGAAGTCACGGTCGACCGAGTTCAGGACATTAGCATAGCCAGGCGCGATTCCGAGATACTGTGCAGCATTCTGCTGTTGAGTCTTCGAGACATAGGCGCAACGATCTTTACCGTAAAAGACGCGCTTTGGTGATTGCCACTTCTCTTCTTGAGGAAGCTGGCTCACTGCTTTCGTCGCACTGCTGATCGACAGAAAGTGGACAAAACCAATGTTCTTTTCGCGGACCAGCTTGATTGTGTCAATCGGACCGTACTTGCTCAGATCCTCGCGAATCTCGTCTTCAGTCACTTCAGCAGCAAGATTACCAAGGTATACATTTCGGGAAGCACCTGATTGTTGGACAGCTAGCTGTACTGATGAGGGCACCTGTGAAGGTTTGCCCCAACCCACTTTGATATCTTGGCCATGGATAGTCAACTTCTTCAAGATTGCATCAGAATGGAAGTGGACAGCAGAGTTGCTCTCCAGAAACGAGATGAAAGCGCAATTCTTATCCAAGAGCACTCTGACTGACTCAATCTGTCCGCTTCGAACATGGTTGAGGATCTCCTCAGCAGTCGTGTCAGGAGGAATGTTGCCAAGATAGACTGTCCGGCTTGTACCAGACATGAGACCGGATGCCATAGGGCCTGCGCCATTCATTGGGTGTGGAAATCCATTGTAGTTGGGATTGTGCATCTGTTGCCCGATTGGCGGCCCCAGTGGAGTCTGTGCCATTCCACCCAGATATTGTGGCATATTCTGCGCTTGAGGACCCATCATTGTTTGCTGATACATAGTAGGACCGACGGGAGATTGTGGCTGCATCGCGTTCTGCATTTGCGCCATGTGGTGATGAGCAGGTTGTCCGTTGGCCTGTGGAGCAAAGCTTGAGAATGATTGGAACTGAGGAGAAGCAAATGTGGCTGGTGATCCCGGCTGGAATGGACTTCCCATCAGAAGCTGCGATGGCAGTAGAGGAGTATAGTTCATATCATAAGCGCCTGATGATTGTAGGTCGGTCATCTTCTGGGGGGTCTGCTGCACGCTCTGCATGGTTTCACGTCGGGTTTGTAGACCACCGAAAGACTGCCGGTTCGAGTTGAAAGCACCGTGAGAAAAGCCGGAGAGTTCGTCCTGTAGGAATGACCTAGGTACCTGCTGCGCGAAAGCAGTTTCTGCAGAATCCTGGAACTGCATCATCAATGTGATAGGGATAGGTCGGGAGGTGGGGGCCTGTTTCCAGATAGGTAAATAAGTATCCGGGATATGTTCTAGGGGCGCCGCGTGACGAGCAGTAACAGCTGAGGTTTAAGTCTTGAAGTCTATGCTCGGCAGTAGAATATATTGGTGTGTATGCTGACTGGATAGATAAGGAGTGACGCGTCGACTGTATGTGAGCGGGATGGAAAATGTAGCGCTTGCTGACTTGAGATTCGCCGAGGAGAGGTGTTGAGAAGGTCCGATAATTTGTTTGTCCCAAAGTCGCTATCTGAACGAAGGAGTGACAAGTCGAAGGAAAGACTGGCTATGCTAAATATAAAAGAGCGGAATAGCAATACGCGAAAGCAGCAACAATAAGGACCAAAAGGGAGGATGAAGGAGGGAGGTGTGGGAGGTGTTTGGAGGAGAGAAGGACGTTGCTAGATGGTAATGTGTTGTCGAAAGTAGATGAGACGAAGCGCGTTGTGGTCCGCAGAGTCCGGTTTTTTGGTTCCACGGTTGAAACGACCCGTTCCTGAATGATCTCCTTTAGGTCCTCGTGGCTCTCAACCGGCCTGCTCTCCTACTTTCTCCTGGTGACTACGTGACATTCAAGAAGCTAGCGGTACTTCTCTACTCGAGACATATTGGTGAAACCAAAGTAATACATTACAAGTGCTACTGTGATCATGTTGTAAGCGCGACGTGTCGCTTTGCAATCGTGTAACTCATATTGGAGAGTGTGGTTCAACTTGGCGCCATACCTACTCTGCCGCGCACATAGCTATGTCTGGTCTTTTCCCCTCATTGTTCGAGACAGGCGTGTTGGCCGGAGCGCTCAAGGTCCTTCTCTTCCCTGCATAGTATGTTCTACACTGTCTAAGATGGTTTTCTTGCTCATCATGGCAGTAAATCGACAGACTTCGAGGTCCATCGCAACTGGCTGGCCATCACCAGCTCTCTGCCAGTCCAAGAATGGTACTATGAGAAGACTTCGGAATGGACTCTAGACTACCCTCCGTTCTTCGCTTGGTTCGAGTATGGCATGTCACTGGGGGCCGGTCAAATTCACCCAGCGATGCTTAATGTGAAAGGCCTGAATTATGACACCTGGCAAACGATCTACTTTCAGAGGACTACAGTCATCCTGACAGAACTCATGTTGATAATCGCATTGAGCTACTTTGTACAGACTGCGCCAACTTTTCAGAAAACTTCTTCTCACGCTGCGGCTTTGTCGATCCTGCTGTCTCCAGGCTTACTCATCATCGATCACATACACTTCCAGTACAATGGCTTCTTGTATGGAATCTTAATCCTTTCCCTCGTCTTCGCACGGCGAGAGAGCACTCTTCTAGCGAGTGGGATAACATTCGCCATCCTACTCTGTCTAAAGCACATATACCTCTATCTGGCTCCAGCGTACTTCGTGTATCTGTTACGAGTTTATTGCCTGAGCAAAAAATCTATCTTCCGCATCAGGTTTGGCAATGCGATCAAGCTTGGGCTTGCCATTGGCACAGTCTTTGCGCTCGCGTTTGGCCCTTTCGTATACATGGGACAAATGGAGCAGATGATGAGTCGGCTTTTCCCCTTCTCACGTGGTTTGTGCCATGCCTACTGGGCGCCGAATGTTTGGGCAATGTACTCCTTCACAGACAGAGTCCTCATATACGGTATATTGCTCAGTCCTCTAAAGTATACATATGGTGCTGACAGATGTAGTGGCACCAAGGCTTGGCATTCCAGTTGATGCAGATGCTGTCAAGAGTCTGACCCGAGGTCTAGTTGGCGATACCGCATTCGCCGTACTTCCAGACGTACCAGCCAAAGTGACATTCATCCTGACGCTTGCGTTCCAGATTGTAAGTAAATTATAATGATCGCACTACCAGAATCTAACCATTATAAGCTACCCTTGATCAAGCTCTTCTTACAACCCAGCTGGGAGATGTTCATTGGCGCTATCACCCTATGTGGTTATGCATCGTTCCTCTTCGGTTGGCATGTGCATGAGAAAGCAATACTCCTGGTCATCATCCCATTCAGCCTCCTGGCCCTCAAAGATCGACGTCATCTTGGAGCTTTTCGACCACTTGCAGTCGCCGGTCACGTCTCGCTCTTTCCCCTGCTCTTCGGTGCCCAAGAGTTCCCGATCAAGACAGTCTATACGATACTCTGGCTCGTGCTCTTCCTTCTCGCGTTTGACAGGCTTGCTCCAGTGTAAGTGCGAAATTGCAAGCACGATCGAGCTTTAACTAACAGGCATAGCTCTTCACGACCACGCATATTCCTGCTGGACCGGTTCTCATTGTTATACATCGCAGTGGCCATCCCCTTGATAGCCTACTGCTCCTTGTTTCACGGCATCATTTTCGGCAAGAGATACGAATTTCTGCCGTTGATGTTCATAAGCTCATACAGCGCCGTTGGTGTCGTAGGAAGCTGGATTGGCTTCCTCGTCGTATACTTCACGTCTTGATGCTTCAGACTGTGGCTCGGATGAACATAAATTGCTTTACGCCTTCATTTGCTGTTTTTGCCAGGTCTCCTCGGCATAGCATTTGAGATCCTGCGACCAATCATCGAAGCGTGCCTGGAGGATTGTGCTGACGACAGCCTTGACGGTATATGCCATCGGACCTGCCATTTGTATCCAAGTACGATACTGGCAAGATTCCACGCCGTTGGCCACGACTGGCTCAAATTCATTGACTCTGAGGGAACGCAGCATAAATTTAGGCATGGTAACTTGAGACCAGGAGATTCGAAGTGTCCCGTTTTCACTTCCTTCGCTGGCCTCGGTGACCTGTTCGTTCTGCATCCTTGGTGCGAACGCGGGCGCGCCGGAACCGAGGCTCGCATGCAGAGTCATCTTTGTATCCTTCACAAGTACTTCGGGCCGCCCAGTATGACCTTTGGGAGGCGTGACATCTGCTTTTGGCACGAAGGTGCACCAGTCTGGCCAGGTCGAGGTGTCACACATCACCCGATAGGCGTGGGATGCAGGACATGCGATGGAAATGGCTGATGAGATATAGAAGACTGTGTCTTTGGGAAGGTTCGGCACCTCGAAATGTTCGGCCATGCTTGATCAAGTTATGTATGTCGATGCTGAAAGTGATTTGGTTCAGTTACTTCCTAGATAATCATATAAAGTCTTGTTGTCTGAAACAAGATCAAAAGACTGACGTTCCATTGCCACTGCGGACTCGAGATCGTAGGGCTGCATGTTCCAGTGCATATCCATGCACCTACCCGTCTTCACGAACCGTCCGTCATCATCGCAATGGCAAATCCCATCGTGCACGCATATGCGTATTCAGAAAGAAAGAGGTGACCCACGCGCGTGAAAAAGATGCAGAAGATGTAGATGAGATCATCATGAGAGTGAAGCGCCGCGAAAGGAAGACGGATTTTGGATAAGGTCATCGCGCATCGAGGTGGCAATATCTTGCACTTCATCACCATGGCGAGTCAATCGTCAGAGTCCACAGTCTCAAATGATGAGCCGGTGAAGCCTCGCGTATCGGCACCTGATATGAGTGGACTGCCCCCAATATTCCTTCTCGCAGCACATTTAGACATGGAAGAGCTTTATGCCCTGGAAGACACTCTTCAAGCTGCCAATGCTCCGCTCACTTACGATCCCACTGAAGCTCATTTGTTCATCGGCAAGGTCGCTCAGAAGCGACGCGCCATGATCGAGCTTCGTGGGAAGGGACTTGTAATTGAAGAGATTACGGATCGTGCTGAGTTTCTCGAGATCGTTTCCAGGACTATGGCAGCAGTGAAAGAGCCTGCTACTGCGGGCCTGGAAGATGCAGTGATTGGTGACCTTAGTATGAGCTTGATCAAACCAGAGCCAGACTCAAAACCTGTGCAGCTTGGTAAACGTAAGCGCGGTGAACAGAATACCATTGCGAACCAGGACCCAAATGCAGTCATGTCATCAAATGATGATGGTATTGTGCAAGTGATCAAGCTGTCCTGGCTAGAAGACTCCATCGCCGCGACTGAGTTGCTAGACATCAAAGACTACGTCGTCTACACTGGAAGACGAGCTCCTGGAAAGGTCTCGACATCAGCCAGCCCCTCCTTCACAAAGCCAACTCTATCAGCCTCCCAATCGAGACCAGACAAAGCTGCAACACCTTCAAGCCCACTCTCCGCCGTCGCCCGAGGCATCCTGCAGCGTGCTCAAGCCGAGAAAGGTTCAGGTACGAACGACACTTCAACCAGCTCCTTCCTCTCCACGACACAACTCCGGGCACGCACCGCCACCTCCCGCCACGCCCAGCTCATCCACCAAACAACCTCCGAGCACGACCTCGGGCACAGTAGTGATCTACCCGATCCCCCAGACTGGGTGAAGCGACACTCGACCTACTCCTGCGAACGCGCCACTCCCCTCCACGGTCCCAACGAGCCCTTCGTCGACGAGCTCAAGAAAATACGCCTTGCCCGCGAACTCACCGCAGATGAGATTGGCGTCCGCGCTTACTCCACTAGCATTGCTTCACTCCAAGCATACCCCTACACCGTCACTGACCAGCGCGAAATCCTCGCTCTGCCTGGCTGCGACTACAAGATCGCTGCGCTGTGGGTGGAGTGGAAGAACCGCGATGGCTTGATCCGGGCGGTGGAGGACGCGGAGAACGATGAGCATCTCAAGGTCCTGCGGCTTTTCTACGATATCTGGGGTGTCGGAGCTCATACGGCACGCGAATTTTACAACAAGAACTGGCGCGACCTCGATGATGTGGTGGAGTTTGGGTGGAAAGACCTCAGCCGCGTGCAGCAGATCGGGGTCAAGTACTACG
>Ga0268246_10000998_pt1 | contig 10900 bp, 9 predicted proteins | sample AgamicOrSfe_FD_200242 | JGI IMG/M metagenome (GOLD analysis project Ga0268246, IMG submission 200242) | Agave microbial communities from Guanajuato, Mexico - Or.Sf.e (v2) (version 2) | ecosystem: Host-associated > Plants > Phyllosphere > Phylloplane/Leaf | place: Guanajuato, Mexico | collected...
GGAGGGAGCGGAGGGCGGAGGGCTTGAGGAAGGGAGGGATGCGGGAGAGGTAGCAGACGCCGGTTTTGAGGGATTTCGATTGGGCGGAGGCGGCGCGGCGGGCTAGTTTGGTGAGATCTGATTGGGCTGTCGGTTTCGAGAGACCGGCTTTGTTCTTTTGCGCAGGCTTTGTTTTGGATGCTTTTGATTGTGATTGAGTATTGCTTTCGTGAGCAACATCGTCCTGACTTTCGACTTCGCCCTCATCGAGGTCGACTGGCGCGTCTGCATCCTCTCCATCTGGACTAGCATCATCATCATCATCGTCCTCATCCTCGCTGCCTCGTTCGGGCGCCGTTGTTCTCCTTCTCTTTGTGCCATGTGAGACCCTGCTGTTGGAAATGTCCTCGGAGTCATAGCCAACAGAGCCGTCCTCCTCATCGCTTGGCAGGTCCAAGTACTCGTTGCGCTTGCGTGTAGTCATTGTGAAGAAGTGGATTACGGAGGTGTCGCAATAATGTTTCATCGATCAGGAAAGATAATTATTTGATCGGCGCTACCCCAGATTTATGTATGACATAGTGCTCGTGCTCGTGACCTTAGCCACCACCACCTAGCTCTCTTCTCTCTCTCTATCACCAGATCCTATCTTTCGCCAGCTCATAAATCTGAGCTTGGACGATCCAACTCAGAATCAGAACTAATATATACAGCCACCATGGTCCTCGAAGAAGTAAACCGCACCTCCCCAAGCGCCTACGACAACAACGACACCTTCTCCTCCACCGACACCGCCCCGGCCGACTCCTCTTCGTCGGGCTCACCCTCAACCACACACACCTACAACCTCGACGTCTCCCAACTCGCCACCGGCCTTCCCATCCTCGGCCCCCTCACCGGCTTCACCGAACAGCGCCGCATCGCCACAATCCACCACTCTTTATCCGCCGTCCAGAAGCTGATCCGCCGGCCCCTCCGCGACGAAGAAGTCCAAGCCGTCGCTTTCCACACCGCAAAGGGCCTTTCTATCGCTTCTTACGGTCAGCCACTTGGTATTGCAGGCGGGCTATGGCGGGCGAATAACAGTAAAGGCACATACCGCTTCCCGTTCGTGCAGCCAGATCTAGAGAAGTTGAATCCGGAGAAGCTGGGGCCGTTGAAGGGCGAGATCGCGAGGAAGGGGTGGCATGTACTCCGGGCCGCGGCGTACGGCGCGATCGGGGGATGGGTGGGAAGGACGATTGTTGCGGGGTATGCGGCGACGGTGGCGGCGACGGGGCAGAGGATGGATAAGCGGATGAGTGATATTGTGGATGCGATTGGCAAGATGGGGCGGGATGAGGCCGGGAAGCGCGCGAGGGATAGCGTGAAGCAGGGGCCGGCTGCGGCGGGTCAAGCACAGCAGCAGGGTGGCCAGGATGCGGACTCGCCGAGCTACGGCGCCTACACTCCCACGTCGGCGGGGGAGACGGCGTATGGGGCGAGCGGCAACAGCACAGACGACGGGCTTCTTGGCAACTCATATACACGCACGCAGTCTGAGCAAGCACAGCAGCAGTCCTCATACAGCAGACCGAGTCAATCCAGCTCGTCCAGCATGTTCGACTTCGACGATGCCTCGCCAACTGCAGGCCCTGATCCCCGCGACTCCCAGAACGCCAACGAAACCGCCTGGGAGCGTCTTCGGCGCGGCGGTGGGCGTCAAGGTGACCGACCGTCCTCCTCCTCTCCTTCACCCCAAGCTAGGCAGAATGCGCAGCAGCAGTCGCAGAATGCTAGTGGTGACGCGTGGAGCGCTATGCGAAGGGGCGGCGATGTTCAGGCAGAGCAGAGGCAGGGTAGCACGTTAGGGGATTCTTTTAGCTTTGCGGATGGGAGTGAGTCGGAGAGGAGGATTGAGAGGGAGAGGGCGCAGAGGGAGTTTGATGAGAGGGTTGAGAGGGAGAGGAGGGGCGAGGAGTTTGGTGGTGGTGGGAATGGGAGGAAGTGGTGAGGGATGAGGGAGGCACTGAAGACTGTTGCATCGCATAGCGGGAAAGAAAGGGCATCATAACTGTACGAACGAAGATGGCAAGCATTGTAGTCATACCCAACATCCCTAGCCGAATATCGCATCTTGGTCTATTCTAAGTACCCATCTAAAGTCATATATCATAATCTCATGCCACATAAGTCATCTTGCCATCCTTCTTCTCACCCATTCCCCCTCCCCCTCACTTCGGTCCACCCCTCCTCTTAACCGCTCTACAAACCTCCAACGTACCTTCCCTGCCCGCCTTCCTCCCCGTCTCTAACACAATAAACCTTGTAAAGTCCTTACTCACCCAATAACTACTATGCGCCCCCAACATGGTCAAATACTGAATCTCCAGCGCCCCGCCACCATACCTCAGGAAGAAGTCCACTGTCCCATTATCATTGAGCAGCGCGAACCGCTTCTCCGCCAGCTCTTCGCGCGTGAAATTGTGCGTTTCGAGCTCGACGTTTGAGGGTAGACGGGGCAGTGGGGGTGCCTTGAGCGTGGAGTCAGAGGGAGTGGTGGATGAGGAGCCGGATCGGAGGGGGTTGGAGAAGGAAAACCAGGACGTGGTGGTGCTGGGGATGTGGGTGGATTTGAGGGAGGCGGCGTAGATTGTGTCGATGGTGGCGTTGAGCTTGAGAGCGACGGGGTCGTAGGGGTTGATGATGTTGTAGAGGTTGTCGATGGCGAGACAGCCGTAGGTGTTTTGCTCGCCGCAGACACTGGCGCTGGCGTTGCTGGTGTCGGAGTTGGGGTCACTGGGTGAGGTCTGGGATCTGCCGCGACGAGGGACTAGATTTGCTTCTTTCAGTAGGAGGAACAGGCCAGCTGGAGAGCCGCAGAGATAGAGGTTTGTAGTATTGAAGGAGAAATGTGAGGGCTCTGCTGGATCTTCTAGAGCAAGTTTAGAATCCACAAAGGTTGGCTGTTTGGACAGAACGTCGACGGCCATCACGCTGCCAAGGGAGTGTCCGAGGACATGCACTCGGCCGTATTGTTCGAAGCCAGGGTTGTTGAGACACCACAAGCGGTGAACTCGATTGGCTTCACGAATCACCGCCGCAATCAGAGTGTCGTGATGATCACTCAGATAGTATGGAACATCCAGCATGACGTCCGAGATGATGCCGCGGACTGATGGTAGTGAATCAGGTGTGATGTCTGAGATCTTGTAGCGATTCAGGTTGGGATCTTCTGGCTCATCGCGGTACCCACCTTCCTCCATCTTGAGGGTTGCCCTCCAGTTGACTGGCAAGACCATGATGCCGCCTATGTCCTTGCGCAGGTGCTGCTTAACAGTGTCGCTGCCTAGCTCAACATTGACTTCACGGCGAAATGAATTCATGGCATGGGTGAAGTGGAAGCTTTCCATCCTCTCAGACAGCTTTTGGCCGATGCCCTGAAGGAAGATTAGCATATGGTTACCAAGTTCGCTCACAAGGGGTGCTTACATGAATCACAAGTATAAGATCAGTCACCTGCGGACGCTTCGACTTCGCTAAAGCTGGATCAGACCGTAGTCGCGGCCCAGCAGGTCTACCAGCCTGCGATGTCGAAACACCCTCCTGTGCTTGCGCTAGCTTCTTTCCAGTCTTGGGCGGGTGCAGCCGGTCCCAGATACTCTGATCAAAACCTCGAACGACAGGTATACCTATCTTGTGGCCCTTTCTGATATAGCTGGCAAGGGGTTTTCGCCCGTAATACGCCGATGGCTGGAGATTTGGTCGGAGGATGTAGGCTTCCGTCGCGTTCGCGTAGATCACTGAAGACTGGAGATAGTGCCTACGGACACCATCTGGCTCGATATTCAGGTTACCAGCCGCCTTCATATCGATTTCCGAAGGGTTCATCACATCGATGACATTGCAAGCTGCCGCGAGTGTCTCTAGTCGCTTCTGTTCGGGCGTGGTCTCGCTGAGTGGACTAGCTGTGCTCATAGCTGTGCTAGGGCGAGAATCTGCTCTATTTGATAAGTCGGCTGGCCATAGTGGATGCGCAATTTTCTCTTCGCCAGCTGCGCCAGCTTCTACTGCGCTGTTGAGTTGATCACTCCATGTGTCCGTCCACGGCTGTAGCGATAGATAGCCAGCTTCTAGCATGTTAGACACATCAGCTGGCATGGGGAGCATGGTTTCCTTATTGAACCACGTTCCTCTGACCACTGAAGCAATATCATGGACAGGCAGCCAGTAGATAGGTTCCAATTGTAAATCTGGCATGACAACGTGATGCAATCGAGATACTCCTACAGGTATGTTGACCTTGGGAATCGTGGGTGCAGCTGCTTTTGCATCGTCCTTCACCCCTGCAGTCTCGACCTCTAGCTCTTTGTCCAGATTCAAACTACTCCTCTTCGAACTCGAGAACACATCCATTCGTGCCGGCGCCCTCGCGAAAGGCATTCCAGTTAGTCCCTCTGAACTAGTGTCGACGTTTGTTCCATCGCCTCCAGCGAGATCTGACATCGGCGGCGTTGAGGACAAACTGGTCCGAGAAGCAGCCCGCAACCTTCCTGTACCAACGTCATGTTGTCCGTCGATAGATCTCCTTGCAACATGCCCAGATGTGAGCTCTCGATTGATGGGTGAACTCTGAAGTATGCCTGATCCACTATCTTGTCGACTTCTTGATTGACTAGGCTCCCTCGGCCATGTCCTGGCCTCTCGTAGATACTGGCTGCTGGATCGTGGCTCTGACTTCTCTGCAATCGCTCGTGCAGCAGCCGCTTTCTCGAGGTCGCGCTCCCCATTATGTAACAAAGTCTTACGGTGCAGGTCATTCCAAGCTCTTTCCAGATCGGTATTGTCATATGAAGAGAACGGCCGTGGCGCAAGATACACCGCAGTAGTGGTGCTAGTGGTGGGCGGAGGCAGCGGAGAAAGAGGATCGTCTATGATCAGCGGTGACGAGTAGAAGAAGCGGATGTTGATGGGAGGTGCTTTCTGGATGTGACTATCATCGCGGGCAAAGCGATGCGACCGAGCACTCATGGCTGCAGTCCGATAGTACCCGAGTCTAGACACTGCCGCCTCGATGTTTTAGATATGATCGCCATGTTTTAGGCATCGAGATTGAGTCACGCACGCGTGTGTCAGACGTGTATCAGAAATGATGACGTCTTGATCTGCAGTACACCATACGAAACACCGTATTGTCCACAATCTCATATAATCTCTACACCTTCACACTCGACCTTAGCTCTATTACCACACAATGTCTCAACATGAGCTCTCTGCCGAGCAGGACCCGCTCCTCTCTACCACACCCTCAGCCATACGATCCGCCAACTTCTTCCTCCGCCCGTTCATGATCGCCGAAGCCAGCATGAACTTCTTCGGCGGCACCATGAGTACGATCTTCCTATACTCAATCTCATCAAACCCACTAACAGCTACCAGTGCTCCTCTTCCCCTCCCAGATCCTCTCCGCCATCAGCAATCCACATTCCACTTATCCTCTTGCCGAAAGCACAACGCCCTCTACATCTTCGATCCAGCTAATACAGTGGCTTGGAGCACTGACTTGGGCACTCTCCGCGCCGCTACTCACTGCATCGCGGGTGTCAGCTACACCGTATGAACGAAGGAGCTCGTATATCACACTAGCCTCGGGTGAAGTCGCGTTGATGGCCGTCATGGTGTTGCAGCTTGCAGCTGGAGGAACAGGAGCTTTTGGTATTGGCGCTACGGAAGGGGCGCTGACGCTAAAGACGATAGGTGTGTCGTTTGGCGTGCTGGGTGCGACTGTATTGCCGAGGGCTTGGGCACTGTGGTCGAAACCGGGCTGGTTTGAGGATAGCGGCGCAAGTGGAGGGGCTGGCAGTGCGAGACCCAAGAGTCGTGCTAGCTGAACTTGAGCGTGTAAGATTATTCTTGACTTGTGTATCTAAGTAGGTCGGCACGACTATTGGTTCAGCGCTGTCTGGAAGATATCGGGATCATGTATATCATATGTATTTGTAGCACTTTGTCATAATAGCATATATCATCACAACACATCCCGCTATTAAGGAGCCTCTTGCCTCTCTCTTGAAGTGCTTCATGATGACATGAACTCATTTCCGACTGCCCATCCCGGGCCTCATTGTCGTACGTACCCAGTACGCCTTTTGATCGCCCTCCTTATGGATGTCCACTTCATGTCGTCGGCCTTCATCATCTGAACCTGTTCCGTCTCCACCATTGCTACCTCTTTCGAACCACCACCGTACCACACAACCTTACACATTCCGCCTGATCTCCCACTTGATCTCCTTAACACTAACTTCCTCGCTCGCCTTCTCATCATAGTCATACCACTCTCCCTCGCTCAGATCGATAGCCGCGAACTTCGTGGCATTAGCCGAAGACTTGGCTTGCCAGTCACCCTATACATCCGTCTGTCAGTATCATGATCCTGACCAACCATGTATTTGCACGTCTCACACGACCGCCTCACTAGACCTCTGAACAAATCACAGCATACACTAACAGACTTCCACTGCACAACAGCAAACACATCACGCAGGATACTCACATCAGCCCTGAACTCTACAAATTCCAATCCACGATTATCTATCTCCAGCACCTTCTGCCTTCCGCCCTTCTCGGTATCGTATGCGAACGGGCCATCTTTGACGCTGGCAGAGTGTTCGCGCTTGCAGTTTTTGCAACGCCAGACGAAGTGGGCGGAACCGCGCGAGCCAGAGATTTCGTTGTCGTCCTTGATAGTCGGCGAGTCAGTGGTGGTGTATGAGATAAGTGAGTAGTGAAGAGTACAGAATGGGAAGAAGGGATTGAGAAGGGTTACAGGAAGTTGGGAAGACTTGAGGGAGTCGCTTCAGGATAAAAGATCGCAGTTTGGAGCTTGTAGCACTCCCGCGAACGATGGATGTAAGACAATAGACTAAACGTACATGGCGACTGACACCGACCCAATTGTCGTGGACCTCGCGGCAGGATGTGCACTGCACCTTGAAAGTGTAGTAGTACGGTGTCTCCTCCGTGTCTGTCGGCTGGAGATCTGTAACCCTTTGTAGGCGCGAAGCTGAGTTAGCAAATCTCTGCTACTGTGTTCGAAGGCTTCAAAAATCACACGAAGTCATAAACACGGAGATGAGTAAGCACTGCAATAGTGCACTGGCACGTAAAGTTAGTTTTCCTCGACTGGCAACCGCACAACAGCGAATCTCAAAAACATACCCACTGAGCTCCGCATCTAGGGTCAGGATAAGCATGTCGGCTGTCTGAGATATGCTTCACTGATAGATGACTGTGAACGTGTTGCTTGCAAAGCGTGACAATAAGAATTATAAGTTGATGATTTGTCATGGATGAGGTTTCAGGAGAGTTCTAGATCGGGCTAGACTACGAAACAACCTCACTTGCATTCCCATTGATTGCCACCAGTTGCACACTACTCGGACCGCAAAAAGGAATGTCATCATGAAAGTAGAACGATAGTATGAATGGTATAGTATCTTGTAAGAAATGCGCTGATTGCTAACTAGCCCCTCATATCATTGGTAACATACAGTAGTGCTAATCCAAACATTGCAGTATCTGAGTGTCCAACACTCCCAGAAGCCGGAACCCTTCGTCGTTAAGCCGTCCTATTGCTCACTCCTTGATGGTATACCCGATCGTCTGGAAGTACGCCCTCATCTCATCATTCCACATCGGCGGCGTCCATCTTGCAATAGGCACGATCGGCTTGGGGGGGCTTGCCAATATCGCCCTCTGCTTCGCCATCAACCCATTGCACCTCTCCATCGCCAGCCCAAGCTCGCTGCGTCTCGGTTTTGCAGCCTTGTCATTTTCCAGTCTTTCCCGCTCCGCCTCCCTCTTCCTCTTCTCCTCAGCCTCCACTGCCATTCTCGCTCTCTCCTTCTCTATCAAGTCGCGCAGCTGCCTCTCCTGCTCAAGAACCTTTTCCTCCTTTGCGGCCTCGACACGCTTTTTCTCCGCTTTGACTTCAATATTCTTTGCCGCTTCCGCCTCGAGTACCTTTCTCGCCGCTTGCTCCTCCGCTAGCTCCCTGATCGCCTCTCGAAGCTCTCTCTCCACCTCAAGCAGTCTTTTCTCCCTTGCTTCCTCAAGTACCCTTCTCTCCGCTTCCGCCTCAAGATTCTTCTCCGCTTCCGCCGCAAGAAGGTCTTTCTCCACTTTCTCCTGCACAAGCTGCTTTTCCGCTTCCTTCAATCTATGCCGTGAAGCTTCAATCACCGCCTTGGCTTGATCGTATTTATCCTCCACCTTCTCCTTCTTATCCGCTTGCTGATCGCGCTCTCTGCGATACCGCTTACTCCGCTCTTTCTCCTCTTCCAGCTCCGCCATTACCACCTTCAATTTCTGCTCCAGCTCAATCTGCTTGTTCTTGGCTGCAATGAACTCTTCGTTGAAGCGCTGGGCGGAGAGTCTGTATTTTTCGGCGTCGCGCTCGGCTTCGGCGAGGGCGGAGAGCGTGGACTGATGGCTTGTTTCTTGGGCGGAGAGGGCGGCGCGGTAGGTTTTGCGGGCGGTTTCGAGGGAGAGTTCCGTGGCGCGGACTTTGGTTTGGGCGGCGTCGAGTTCGATTTGTGTGTCTTCGAGTTGGGCTTCGAGAATGGCGATGGTCATGCCGTGGTCTGACTTGGAGGTGTCGGATATGGTTGGGGCATTGGAAGCGGCGGGAGTTGTGGAGTCGGCGGCTTGTGATGCTGTCTCTGGTGATGAGGAAGGAGCGATTTGCTCTTCTTCTGCTGGTTGACTTGCAGCAGGCTCAGCTGCAGAGGATGCCGTTGCCGCCGCAAAGCCAAAATACTCCAAATCGTCGATCTCATCATCATCGGCCCAATTGGACGTTCTTCCCGGCGGCGCTAGTTGTGACCAGTTAGATACTGGTAATACGGTGGTTTCCACCGTATCCGGGCGCTCTGGAGCCTCTGCTGTTTCGACTATTCTCGGCCGATAATCAGAATCAGAATCACCATAAGATGGCTCGAGCAGCGACCAATCACTCGTCGGCGCCACGGGAGTGCCCACCGTGCTCGGACGCTCTTCGTAGTCAGTCGTCTCGATCGGGCACTCCGTATAGTCCGCCACCTCGACAATCCTCAGTCTCAAATCACTGTAAGACCTCCTCCGCAATCCATTGGCCTGCTCAACCATCCTTTGCCGTGCAAAGTCCCGTCTTTTATCCCAGTCGAACTCGTGGTTGCGGCGGCGGAGGTTATGAGATGCTGTCTCTCGGGGCATGACGTCCCCGCCCTTGTCCCAGCCGATGGCAGAGCCAGGTCCGTTACGACACCAGGAGTTCTCCCAGTGATAGAAACTATTCTCCTCCTGCTGCTCTTTGTATCTGATCTCGGCGTAGTACTGGTCGGGGTAGTCGTCGGTATTTGTTGATTCAGCCATATCTGCGGTGGCTATGGAGAGTGCTATATTGTCGTTTGGGCTTCTCTCCTATGTTTCGATCGAAAAGTGCTTGCTGTATATGTGTATGGCGGAACAGCTGTGACCAGGATGTGAAGGATGCCCTGGTTTGATATATATATAGGTCGAAGCCAGTCTGAGCGCAGTCTGAGCGCTGGTGGAGCCTCGGAAAGGCAAATGTGTGTGTGTTTGGGAACAGGTGTGAGTGGGTGGTGACGGATGCCGTAAGTTGGCCACACTGCTTATTGTATTGCCTGCGAGTGCGACATCTTTGTGTTGATGACAATGGTATGACAATGGTATGCCTTTGATCAAGATGCATACTGGAGAACACTCGAAAACAAAACATCTTCTTTGTTGTTGTAGTTACACAAAGCAAATAAAACAAAGCAAAAGTTAAAGAAGCAACCAAGGAAACATACTTAGCATCATGTCACTCAAACACCGTTGATAACCATAAGATATTGCACCACTATCATCTGGTCGAGTATGTGGGCGCCATCAGAGGTACGCGACGTTTGCGTTGTTTGACACCACCATCACCACCACCGACACCCATTTGAAATCCACTACCCACGCCTTGTACCACGTTGGCACTCATGGCTCCAAGAGGCTGCCGAGTCGGAGGCGCTGCACCGTGCGCCAAATTGCTTCGCGAGCTTTGTCGGACTGGGCGCAGGCCATACTGGGAGTGTCGGTCGGTCTGTGGTGTGGCTACTGGCAGACGTGTTCTTTGATGTGCTGGCGTCGAGCCATTGCCGAATGCAGTCCCTGGGCATGCATCAGCAGGTTTTCCATGATCTCAATGTCTTGAACTCACCTTGACTGCTCCAAGCAGGTTGACCATATACAGGTCTAGGCTTTTGAAAGGATGGTTGACCTTGATCTCCATCGCCCGAGCTGCCACTCTTCTGACGACTGTGTAATTGCTCAATGTTGCGATGATCAACTGGGTACTGCTGTCTTTGTCTTTGCGATCCGGAAAGGCCCTCAACGTTCTGTCGCTCGTGCATCGAGTTCTCGTTTGCGGCATCTTCTGCAGCGTAGCGCACATCTGACTGCAGGGTGCGCTTCTTTAGCGCATCATACATCTTCTGACTTTTGTGGTGAGCCTCATTCTTTTGGCTGTAGGCTTCGAAGAGCTCGTTGTTCTTCTTGCGAAGGTCTTCTTGGTCGATCTCAAGGGCTGCATCTGGTCAGCATTGGTTCTGTGATAGTAAATACCTTGCTGCCGTACCAGAAAGTTTATTCCGAAGTCCAAGGATCTCGGCATTGGCATCATTGATGACCTGATCCATCTGCGTGTTCAGGATAGCATTCTTGTCGGTCAAGTTCTTGGTGAGATATTCTTGGTAGACACTGCAACCTTGGTCAGCATCTGGCGATTCGGTGTGATGACAGGCAACTCTTACACTTCCTGAGTGACCTGATAGCTGTAAAAGGCCAGCCCTCGTCCGGCACACTCCATGATGACAGTCGGACTGAGTCCACTCAAGATGCTTGTTTTGTA
>Ga0268246_10001000_pt1 | contig 10883 bp, 7 predicted proteins | sample AgamicOrSfe_FD_200242 | JGI IMG/M metagenome (GOLD analysis project Ga0268246, IMG submission 200242) | Agave microbial communities from Guanajuato, Mexico - Or.Sf.e (v2) (version 2) | ecosystem: Host-associated > Plants > Phyllosphere > Phylloplane/Leaf | place: Guanajuato, Mexico | collected...
TCTCGGTGTCGAGGTTGGGGCGGGAGTAGATGTAGTGGAGGAGGGCGATTTCGCGGCCGTCGTCGAACTGGTGGGGTTGGGATGAGAGGTTAGCTGAGAGAAGGAGACGGGGGAAAAGGCAAGGGAAGGGGGGAGGATAGGCAATGGAAAGAGGCGTGAAGAGGAGAGAATTCCTTACAAAGACATCGTCGCCCTTTGCCTGGTAGGCGTTGTCCTTGTTGAAGTCTGACATGGTTACTGCTCTTGAGTGAGGTGGTGACTTAGGAGATGATGAATTGGAGAGCGTGGGAGATGTAGAGAAAATGTAGAGAGAGGTGAACTAGGATTGAGAACAGAAAGCAGAAGAAGATGGTCAAATGCGGAGGAATAGTAGACTCCCAATTGAACACATTCAGCATCCACTCACCCCCGCCCCCACTATAGATCTCGCATTAAAATGTGTTGCATGTGGTTGCATCATCGTCATCACGATCGACGATTTGATTGGACAATGCGAATTGTACTTGTTTGGTACAGTTGTACCATCCCCACAAAACACCTCTTCTTCTCTTCTACAGCACCACGTCGGCGGTGCACACCGTCGAGATGGCAGGACACTGACTGCATCCTGAACCTTACCCATTCGCTATGGTCAGTAGGAATACACTGTGGAAACTTCAAAGGTACTCTCCCGGGGACCTGCTTATTGGATTCTACGCAGGTGGTTTATCTTGCGGACTAGAGTAATGAGCTTCCAGGCCAAGTCTCTACGATACTCCCCTTGAAGGGCTCAAGTTCCTGATCGCGAGCCTTGCATAAGCCGAGAAATTGATCTTAACTTAGGCGGGAAAGCTTATTGGCAGTCCATGGAAGAATGATAGAGGTTAAAATGTGGGTTGTTCATGAACGCATGATTCATTGAATTCTCTCTGCCTTCTGTTTTGTAACCTGTACGCGAGCGATATAGTACTAGAGCACCACGGGACCAAGTACAATGTCCACGGCAACTTACATATGCATCCTAGACTTTTGTACCATGACAATATTCACTGCACCTAGCGGGCGCAGATTCCATCTGTTCCCCATCAGCATATCGCATTTCGAACGTGTTCAGTATCTCGTGGACGACTTCAGGGCTGGGCTACATGGTCTCTTGACAACACTATGTGTAGCCTTCGCCGCAATCTGCATGGCTGGTAAGAGGAAGCAAGCCTTGGCCCCACGAGATACACCTCAACACACGGCACCCTTCACAGATCTTCCGGACGATATACTCCTAAACATTGTCGCCTTCTTGCCGCTTGCCGATGTGGTGTCTTTGTCAATGAGCTGTAGACGAACAGCTACACTGATGAAGCACCAAAGAGCACTGATTACGGCGGCCGCCACAGGCGAACAATATCGCTTTCTACAACGATTCGATCAACAATACCCAGACTGGTGCTTATGCAAGACCTGCGCTCGATATTTCCGCTGGACCAAGGACAAAGTATCCACGGCGCACCTCTGCTGGACTGAAAATGAAAGCTATAGAGAATCATGGATTACTCCATGGCTGCTCCTGGACGACCACGTTTTGACTCTCGTCAGGCGAGCACGTTATTACAGAGACAGACGGTACGGTCTATCCCTCTCCATCTTACACAGATCCTTCGATTGGTCTTATTGGAAGGTCACAACCCGTATAGTCTGCACGTCCGAAATCCCATCGTCATACATCCTGCGTATCGAAAGCACGACGCCGCTGATTCGCGGCGCCACAAAATGTCTAGAACCACATATCGCAGCAAGCAGCATTGGTACCTGTCGCTGTCTTGGCTCTAGTGTAGTCCTTGAGATCGGTCAAGATGCTCTTATCTCCCTGGACGTCGAGCAAGCCCACGGAGCCGGACATGGCAGCTGCGGCAAGATATGCAAGCGAAACATCAACCCAGTTTAGCCGGTACGCCGCTGCGGACTATGTAATTGTCGCATGCAGGTCAGATTGCCGTGCGCCGGACAGACTCATGAGATGGCCATTGTCAGATACCACGACCTGGGCCCTCTTATGAATGCGACCAGCTCAATACTGTCCTCTGATGAGGATGAGAAGGAGCTGAACAAGCTGAACTATACTAGAGATGGAGCTGGCAAGGGACTTCGATACCTTGGAGAAGGCGACGAGCGAGATCGTTGCGATGCTGCGGAGGGTACCGTAAGATGTCCAAATGATGAGGAGATCTGGATATGAGACCTTTGAAGGCTGTACTAAAGGTCAAGAATCGCTCTAACGGGTACCGTGACTGGTCGAGAAGGGTGAGGGTAAGAGAATAGAGGCAAGGACCGTGTGGGATGGTAGGAACAAATACAAATTGTCTCGTCTCCGGGGTGACACTCGAAAGGCCGTGGAGAGTACCATCAGGACAACAAAAGATTGCAGACAGTCAGACATCTGTTTTCTGTTACTCCAACCTTGTTCTTGGACGACCATGTCCCCACTCAGAATATTACACGATCTACCCATTTTCATTTGCATACAGGCACAAAACAGAGCTCTGCAAGAGTCCAGGAGAGAGTGCCGTAATGATCTCTTGCTCCTCAGACACATGTTCTAGTACATTAGCTCACCGCACGCCACGATTCCACATTTCCGCTCTCGTCAGCCAGCCCTCCCACTCCTCTCGCTGGCGTGCCACGATCCAAGTACTCTTCTGCCTCGCAGGACGCCATGCCAATCTCTCCACTTTGCCTGCGCCTTTCTCCCCACCTTGGCCCTCTTTTATAACGCCAACAAAGCTTTCCCGCACATTCACTTTCTTGGCATCTCCGACAATCGCCAAAAGCTCATCCAAGAGTGCGTCTCCAGCTTTGAGCCTGTCTCGCTTCGCATCATTAAGCTGCACTGGCACTTTGGGGACGAGCGGATGGTGCAACCAAGCCAAAGCATCGTTGGTCCTCCTGCCATCACTGATGCCTGTACCATACAGCCGCTGGGCTTCCAATGCCCGCAGATGCCGCACCGTCCCTTGTAAGCCAGCCATTTCGGCACGCAAGTCCGCGAGCTGCGAGGAGTCTCCTGCTGTGTCGTTGGCGAGGTCGGAATCATTCATAGCAGCAGCCCTCGCTTTCGCCTGCTCATTCCGCACTTCCTTAGCGTTGTCTGCTTGAGCCTGCTTTTCGTCCTTCTCCTTCTGCTCACGCTTCCAATTGGCAATCCACACTCGCTGTGCCTCGAGCTCGGTTTGTGCAGCGTCTAGTAGTGCGCGCAGCTTCTGCTCGGCTTCTTGCGTGTTTCTAAGTTGTGCTTCCGCGTCTGCAAGACGGGCAGATGAGGCAGTGAGAGCAGGTAGGCGAGCTTCGAGGAGGGAAAGGCGTAGGGCGCGTTCGTCTGCAGTGGCGAGAGTGGTTGTTAGGGTATCTGTTGTGGTGGCGAGGGTGGCTCTGAGGGCTGTTATCTCGTCTGAGCTTGAGCCTGCTGATATAGAGATCGTGGATCGTTTGAGGTGTGCGGCAAGTGCGGCGAAGGAGGATGTTGCGGCTGGTGTAGGTATCGTGGGTATGGGTGCGGTGATGAGGTGGGCGTGGAGAGATGTGAGCTGAGTATAAAGATGTGCTGTCTGGTCTCTGATAGACGATATGGACGTCTCAACCCCGTATGCTGTAAGCTCACTGTCTATATTCGATGGCGTCGCTGATTGACGCATACTATCACGGAAGAACTCTTGGACTGCGGCAAACAATGGTTCGCATATCAACAAGCACATCTCGAGCTCTTCGTCAGTAGCAGGGTTGAGACTCTGCTGCTGGAGAGTGAGATCATTGACTAGTCCTGCAATCTTGTTGGCTTGCGTCTTTGCTTGACGCAAGTGCCTTGTCGACTCAACCAATCCATCACTAGAAGCATCAGTGGGACTACTTTGCTGCCAGGATCGAAGTAAACCAAGAGCCAATAATGTCGTATCTATGCTACGTGAGACTAGCATAGCTGCTGAACCTGAAACGTGAGAAACGTTGCGGGAATCTACTATGTGGGAGAACGTGGGCGAATACTCTTGCAATTCCTTTTGCGCACAATCCGCATGAAACTCGTCTGCTGCAAGTGCAGTCTGTTGTCGTTCAAGCACATTCTCCAGTGGTACAATTCGGCGCATCCCAGTTCGATACCAGGTTAAATTCTCGACCGAGCATGTCTGCATGTCCTGTAATACTCGTTCGCAGTGTGATACTATCAATGCCAGATGCTGAAGAACATCGCAACAAGCTAGTGTATGTTGTTCCAGTGTTGAATCACCTGCAAAGATCTGCTCGTACAGCTGCCGGTACAATAGACGACTCTTAAACAGGATCCTCTTCATCCGAGAATGTGTCGCTAGTATATCTAGTGGTTCAGTGGCATTCTCAGCCAGAAACAAACGGACGAGCTCCAAATGTTCCACTGCCTCCTGCGCCTGGAATTGACTTAACTCGAGATCAGCTGCGCTCACTTGAGTCTTCGAAGCAGCAGACTGTAGTTTTGTATTCAGATTGATGAGATCTCGTGCTTGTGCATTCAGCTCTTGAGCTTGAGCCTCCGTGAGGTTTTTGGCCGAACGCAAGTCCTGGAACTGCGTCTGCAGAGCTGCAACAAGTTGACGAAACTTTGCAATAGTAGCTTCGTATTCAGCAAGCTTGCTGCTTTGCTGTTCAGACTGTCTTGCATAGTCGGACAACAGTGTATCTCTTCTATCGAGCTCAGACTGTAGCTGGTTCTCCGCTTCGATATGACCAGTCTCTAGCTCATCGTTGATCTCCTTGAGATTCTCAAGATCCTCGACGGTAAGCTGAAGGCCATCGACTTGTTCGGTAAGTGCTAGATTCTTCTCAGTCAACTCTTCAATCATGTCATCTGCGCCTGCTGCAAGCTCAAGCTGTTGCCGCAGGTCTTCTATGATCGCATCTGACTGTTCAGCTCTTGCTTTGATAGTTGTGTACTGCTCCTCAATGCCAGACAGCCTTTTCAGCTCCTCTTTCAGGCTCTTGATCTGACCACCAAGCTCAACCTCCTGGCTTTGAGACAACTCTCGTAGTCTTAGTAGCGCTTCTTTCAGTCGTTCATTCGACTTCTCCAGCTGCACCCAGCCTTGACTTGTCCGATCCTGCTCGTTTACGCCCTTGCCGAGTTCCTCGTTCTCTTCTCGAAGTAGCTTGACCTCTTCGTCGAGTTCTTCTGCCCGCAGTTTGAGCACCTCAAGCTCTTCACGCATGGCCTCCGCTGACTCTTCGGCTACCTCACGATCCAGTGTGGCCATTTCCAATGCCGCATCATGATCAGGCTGTGTTCCTTCAATGTCCACAAGCTTTGCCTGAGAGTCTTTCAATTGCTTCCGCAGCTCGGCCAACTCCTGCTGTTGAGGTTGAAGCTTATTCTGCAGCTTTTGTATCACAACCTCGAATCGATCTCTCTCGACGCGGAGTCTTTCGAGCGCTGCCAGCTTTTGTCGATCTTCTGCTCGCTTCCTTTCGATTATCCTGATTTTGGCCTCGAGTGCTTCAATTTCACGGCTTCGTCCGATCCGCAAAGCTTCTGCTGGTACGGACAGTGACGGACCTCGTGTTCTCGGAGCCCGAGGTGTTTGGTCGACATCCTGTTCTGATCCTCCTCCACCATGGCTCGAGCTTGAGGAGTAGCTTGAAAGTTGACTTGGGGTGTCATATCTGGAATCTGTGACTTCCCTCGCCTCCTCGCCACGTTGTCTTGTGATCCGTAGCGTTGGTGGCGCTCCGTTGTTGAGACCGTGGTCGGATCCTGAAGTTGTAGGTCTCGAGCTGCTAGTCGCTGGTCCTTGTCCGTTATGTTGTGATGCTGCGCTCGGGAATCTCTGGTTTGTGTTGGATGATATGGCGGAGGACGCCGACGGAGCTCGATCTCCAATATCGAGAGTGACCGGTGCGCCGGATCGACTGCGGCTATGTGATGCAGCAGTAGTAGGCCGTGATGATAGACTTGGCCGCACTGGAAATCGTCGATCGACTGGGGTTGGCGCACGACCTGAAGTCGAGCTTGACACAGAGATCGAGCGTTCAGATCTTGTAGATATACCCGCAGGTGGTCTTTGCGCAGATCGTCCTTGTGAACGCTCACTCGAGGTTGGGCTTGGTGCCGTCAACGTCAATCTGCGTGGTACTGTGGTATCGACTGGACCTGATTCTCGCGTCGTATCTTGCGCCGCAGATGCATGCTGTGCAAGTGGTCGCACGTTACGCGCAGCAGTTCCAGGTGTCGGTAGAGACGGCGGCTCTACTAGCACTTTGACGATAGCTGCAGGTCGTATGAAGAGACCATGCTTTGGAGCGCATTCGAAGTACCGCTCGCCCTTTGCAGAGCCATCATTTTTGCCAACTGGGCTGTCGAATTCAACGCCGACATAGTCACCAGGCGCAGCAGCAATGCGGCCGATGTAGCGAATGATCGATGCACGGCCCAAGTTGTCTTCGATGACTTGACCAACGCGATATGTCGTCATTTTTCCGTGTGTTATGATTAGTGAATATCGTCAACATTGTGCTAGTCATGAAGGATGTTCGAGAGCATTACAGGCACGTCAGACCTGAAACAGCTTGGAGACTGAGGTTGACGCGCCGTGAATCTGAAACACAGCAGAAAGTCACGTGATTGAGAATTACCTGCCATAAAGCAGAAGCCTGAAAGCTTACGACACTCTCCCCAGGATCCTATCAGACTTCTGATCCAGTACATTAGGAAGTGGATGAAATGGTCTGCGAAGCAGAGAGACCAGCTCTCATGCCGTACTACATACAAAACGATAAAGAAAACACGCTTAGACTAAACATCAACCCCATCGCCTATCTCAACCCCTGGTGTGCCACCATCCCAATGCAGCCGCGTCCATCTCGTCGTCCTTGCCTTCTTCCACAGTCGATCGCTCCACCAGAACGCGACCAATCAACCTGGTTGTAGGATGGCCGAAGATGTCCCGTACGGTACTCCTGGCTTCCCTGTATAGTCCCTTCACACCAAAGACGACTTTTGCGGTTCCGACTTCGATCACATCGTGTTCAGCCTCCAACTCCGACTCATCATCACCATCATAGTCGCCGTCATGGACGTCGAGGCTTGTACCGTTTGATGCACAATCAGCCAGCTCGATGTCATTACCAGTCTCTGGCAGGTCCCGGCAGTGAGCAGGTTCGATCGTGGTCGCGAGCATCATAACAGCATCAGCCCTACTAGCATCAAGCTCGGCCAAGTTATTCGGCAAACTCAATGGTCTCGACTGATCTGCAAAGGCACCTCGCTTCCCGCGTGCTCGTGCACCACTCTCGGTGAGTGTCGAGAGCTCGATCGCTGAGAAGTTGTGATGGTACATCCCAAGCCCGGGGTTGACGACCTCTTTCTCTGGCATTGCCTCAGCGACAAGACCGGCAGGCTGGACCAGACTCAGACGCTGGCGTAGAGTTTGGAGTCGGGAGAGGTGGCCTGGGAGATCTGGAAGTTGAGGTGAGGGTTGAGATAGGCTTGGAAGAGCTGGAGAGGGCTGGGCAGACAACTCAGCTGGAATAACCTGGACAATGGTCTCAGGCATAGTGTACGTCGTCTGGGGAAGAAGAAACACCGGAGTGGGAGGAAGAGGCTTGCGCTTGGTGTAGCTGGAAGTGCTCAGCCTTGAAGTTGACGCCTGAACGAATCGCTCGGCATTGTGTGAATCGTTTGGTGGACTCAAGGAAGCAGCGGTCCTCGGGCTGAGAATGATGGGGTACTCTTCATCGTCGTCTGAAATGAGAGTCTCGGACTCTGCTGTGACCAGGTGGAGAGGTGATGGCTTGAATGGGGTTGTAGCACTGCGAGGCAAGGAGCTAGTGCGCGGCTGACGGTGACCATTTCCAGAAATTGTCATAGCTTTGCGCCGACTGCTGTTGTTGTCTGCTGCCACAGGAACTGCGGGGAGCTCTGCGACCATGCTGTTGGTGGATGCAGGGAGGCAGGGAGTAGAGGTTGCATGTCGTGCGGAGAGCGAACCGAGAGTATACTTTGCTGGAGGTGTGTAGACAGTGGCCGGAAGAGTGATGACTTCGAGTTCCGCAGGATTGGCCCGGCTGCCGTTGTTGCTGTAGCTGGAGAAGGAGACACCTGAGTCACTTGCTTCCGGGGAGTGCCTGTAGCCTGTCGTTGGGCGACGGACTATAGCCTCTGGACTTTCAGCATACAGGTAAGGGGTTGACTTACTCGCTGAGGCTGAGCTGTAAGGCATGGTACCAGGCAATCCAGCAGCTGAAGTGGGTCGTAATGTGTCAGAAGGGCGGAAGTGGAAGCCTTCGTCGCGTAGGTCGTCGTAGATGTCAGGCTGGTATTGAGCGGGCTTTGTGACATTGGAGACGAAGCGGTTGAAGTGGCTCTTCTTGTTGTTCTCCTTGGTCTTCGAGGAAGAGAAGAGGTTGCTGAAGAAAGGCATGCTGTTGGTAGAGTGGGGTAGGAGAATGTGGGTGATGTGTAAGAAAGAGGACTTGGTCTTGCAGCTCGATCAACGAGGTTTGCAGAAGAAGTCGAATGAGAGGGGATGAGCAGGAAATCACTGGCTTCACGAAGAATAGAGATTCACAACTGACGAGGCAAAACAAGATGGCGCGCTCCGCCGCCTTTTGTACTCGGCCGACATTTTGACTTGAAACACGCTCTTGCACAATGCTGTTGTTGAGGACTAAGAGAGCACTCATTATCATGAAAGAGTTCTTTCACTCGACAGTGCCATGACGTATTTCTTTGTGTTTCGAGTACTTGCAGTAACCGAGAACAAAGAGTTGATGTGAAGGACAAAGAAATTGTGCATATGGTGTCTCTTGTGAGCAGTGCGTTAGGTGTGTGAGATTTCCATGAAAGAAGGTGATACGGCTTCCAAGAGTGGCGACTAAGGTGCGGTCGTGCGAGAGGATACAGTGTGTAGGGTGCCTACCTGGTCCTTTATCATTACCATTAGTGCTTGCGTCCAATATATCTTAAATCAGTCATTCTCCATGCCCATATCTCATGACACCCGCACAGGTGGCAGTCTGCCCCTCCAAGCCAGCGCGCCCCAGCCTGCGATCAAACATAACCCTCCCAGTGGTGTGACAGGTCCCAGAGCCTTGAACCTCTGGGGATCCAGTACGAGTAGGTATATTGAGCCTGAGAACATCGTCATGCCGGCCGTGAAGAGTCCCATCGCAAGCTTGTTTTGTGGTGCGGCCACAGTGGTCAGGAGGAGGACGCCGGAGTGGACGAGCTGTGTTTAGAATGGTATTAGTGTCAGAGCTTGGAGATGTTTCAGCTGCACATTTCACTTAAGAAAAGTGTAGCAAAGGTCTCTTGCGCGGAGCACGATAAGCAAAGAATCTTACTTGATACTGTGCTGCTGTGCTCCAGTTTGCGAGCTTAGATGGGTCTGCTATCCGGTTTTCTGGACGTATGTTAGACATATGAACGACATATCATTAGCGCATTGTTCTACTCAGTCCATGTGCTCCGAACGCGCCAAAGAGTACAGAAGTCGCGCCATACAGTGAGCCGACTGTCCAGAATACAGATGCCATTGTGGTGAAGGTAAAGACGCGCGCCTCGAAGTAGAGAAGTACAGTAATGTCCTACAATGGAAACCCGTTGAGATCTGCAAGGGTCATATCACGGCTATTGTTGAGCGATATATGCCAACGCAAATTTTGCTAGCATTATTGAAGCCCGACTAGCTCAATTGGCTAGAGCGTCAGACTTTTAAGACAGGATATCCTGCTTGGAAGCATAATTACGTGATCTGAAGGCTCGGGGTTCGACCCCCCGGTGGGGCGTTCCATTTTGCCTTTTTGCTCTTTTTTCGCTGGGCAAACCCATCTCCTGGTCAAGGAGCAGCGTTTGCGCTTACTGGCTTTGTTTTGCCAACTCTATAGCATGAGCTATGTGCTGTGCAAAGTGGTCGGTTTTGGCGGTTGGAAATTTGACACAAACGCGGGGTATCGCTCGGTGCGGCCCATCTCCGACGATCTGAACATCGCCCAGATCACAACATCATTCAACACGATACATGCACACTTAGCGGTCCAGAGTATATTTCAAACAGGATCGAGTGCTTCTCAAATCAAGCGGAATCTACACACCCAATCTCGGAGCGATTCGACCATTTTTCAGTTTTGCGGGGTATTGATCCCAGGACCTAGGGAACAATCCATATCACTCCCGACTTCTTGCTGGTGCATTATGGACGATGTTGACCTGGTCATTCCAGATGGCCAGGCCATGGATGCATCGAGGGAGGCTGGCATAATGAGCAGCAGCGCTTAATGCGAGCACGGAGAAAATATGGTGTCAATCATGCCAACCGTGTGAAGCAGAAAAGCTCACATCTCCGACCCATCGCACCACATCTCCCTGCCAGCCGTCCTGTCAAGCTGAAGCGACACTATAAGCAGGTCTCGGCCTCGAACTATATCGGTGCCCTCCACGTATCAATATACACGCTTGGGTGAGTATCACAGTCATCTCACACGATCGATTGAAAACCGCAGGATGATGCGCCCGCAAGTAATCCAGATGATCCAGCGTCTTCAGCGTGACTGCCTCTTCAGCGAGATAGCCGTTCAGCTTGCACTTCTGGCATTCAATGCCACCCGCCTTGTCATTGCTTGTCTCGTTCTTTCACATTCAGTTCCAGGCGACTCAATGCTGTTGCAAAAAGCGTCCCACCGAGGAGGTCGAACGCCTCACGTAGATTCAATTCCTCATGACACCGGGGGGTCGAACCCTCCCAGACCCCGCATTTTCGAAAAACGGTCGTATGACCTCAAAATTGTATGGAGAGAATCAGCTCGCTCCCAGTATCACTAGACGCTATGTAGAATCTGTGCTGATAGCTTTGTTGTGCATGCATGGAGCTCTGTTTGAAGGTCCATGAAGCTTTGAT
>Ga0268246_10001002_pt1 | contig 10881 bp, 14 predicted proteins | sample AgamicOrSfe_FD_200242 | JGI IMG/M metagenome (GOLD analysis project Ga0268246, IMG submission 200242) | Agave microbial communities from Guanajuato, Mexico - Or.Sf.e (v2) (version 2) | ecosystem: Host-associated > Plants > Phyllosphere > Phylloplane/Leaf | place: Guanajuato, Mexico | collected...
ATTTTCAAAACACTTGTTTGAGCACATACGACCACAGGAAGTTGAGAACAGGCCATCCCGTCCGCTCTGGCGTACTTAAGCAACTTACCGGCTGCGTAGTAGTTGGGTGGGTGACCACCAGCGAATTTCAGCTGTTGTATGTCCCATTTCTTTTTGCGTTTTTCGCGATCACTTTTTGCATCTTTATCATCCACCAACAGTATCTTGGAGAGAGCGCTGCTGTGCACGTTTCTAAGTGAGACCAGAGGAAGTGGCGTTCCCCGATTCTTTTTCATTGTGAAGATTGGCATCGTGTCAGGCCCTCTTCTTTGCTGTCAAATGTCAAGCACAGTCTTTCTCAGCACGCAAAGTTCCTGCTGGATGCCTGCTGGCTGCCTGCTGGCAATGACACATACTCGCTGCTTTGCTTGCGTCAGAGTCTTCAGTGTTGGTAAGGAAACATTCCCACTGGACGATTCCCCAGTGTGTGTCTCCTTATCCTCACTACACTATCCAAAAACACATCGAGGCACGCACAAGTCAAACAGGTAATCATGAAAGAGCAGAGTTTCATTCAGTAGCGCGGCTAAATTCGATCCAACGCGCCATCCTGGAGCGCCGTTGCGACCAGTATCGAGACTTCACTGAACCACATCCTAAGTCTTTGAGACGACGCTCTGAAAGTGCTGTTGTTGCATCACCAGTCATTCAGTCGAAGATCCGACTGGAGGTTCCCATCAAGCCACTATCGGTGCTTTTCTTTCCTCCACCTCGATCTTCCAGCCCTCTCGCTTCAGCAGCCCCGCTTCCAGCACATCAGCCATGCAGCACGTCAACCACGCCGAACTCACTGCTCTCAGTCTTAGTCTCGCCGTCCTGCACACTCATGACCCTCCTCATCCAGTCCAAAGTCGCCAATCCCTCAACCAGTTCATCATTCGCCCGAGCGGAAGCCGCGGTTGCTGCAGTCAATGCCACAGTCGCATCTCCGATGGCTGTAGTGGCTTCAGTGAGCTGGGCAGTCGCCGCAGTCATGGTCACAGTCCCCTCTCTGATGGCTGTGGTGACTTCAACCAGCTTGGCAGTCGCCTCAGTGATAGTGTTGTTTGCCTCAGCGACAGCAGCAGCAGTCTCAGCGACTTCTGCCATGGATGTAGCGATAGCTCGCTCGACTGAGCCTATCATGAAGGCCCCGAAGTCTCGCTGGAGGCGGACGTTGCGAATGTACTTCTGTGCCGTGGTTCCAACTTCACCAAGCTGCTCCGAGGACATGAGTTGGTCAATCAAGGCGTGGTTGATAGGAGTCAGGCCAGTGGAGACCGGCTGGTGGTGGATCGGGGTGAACGTGGTTGCTTCGAGGCCAGTGAAGACAGGCTCACTCTCGACGAGCATGTCAGCGGAGTTAATGGTGAGCTCTTCGCTGTCAGACATGGTGGATCTGGCTGGATGACCGTGTACAGCTGAACTTTGGCTGGAGTCCGTGTGTCAGTACGATTGCTTGATATCGCCTCTATCAAGGTTGCAGTGATCGAGGAAAACTCACTGGAGAGATGGTAGGACTGGTGATCAGAGTCTGCTTCTTTGTGCCGTTATCGTATTTGAGAAGTGGCCTTCAATCAAGTGTGGAAAGCGTGAGGTTGGGCAGCAGGACAAGAGAAAGTGATTGGGATATGTGAGCGGTGAATACAGAGGAAGCAAGAAACGAAAAAGTCGCGTCGGCAGGGACTATATATGCTCTCAATCAACAGAGGGATCATGGTTGACTGGGGCAAGGTACTGTTAGATCTTGAAAGAGGATCTTGAAAGAAACGATAGATCTTGGAGAGCGAGCTTAGAAGAGCGCGCTCTCCAAGATCTGGATCTCCATATTTTGTTTCACATTCTAGATCCAGATCTTTACCGGTAGTGCAAGTGAAGGAAGAAACGACCGCGTAGACGTGTCACGGCGGAAGACGATGATTTTGAAGGACAGGCAAGCAGGCAATCACAGTTGATGTGGACAAAGGATCCGATTTTGGCGGGAAACAAGTGCTACAGCTGCAAGTAATTCGCGAGAACCACGAATTTCGATAACAATGGAATCCCACTTCCAGCATTGACAGTATTCGCATGCTGGTTCAGGAGGCCTTATCGAACGTGTTCCTTTCCCACTGGCTGCACGGACGTCTCAGCTCCTACGCTCAAGATAATTGAGTGACTCTTTCTGTCCATCATTCTCAATATTGCAGCCGAAAATGGAACTCTCCCACTTCGTAAAGTTCTGGTTGTCCATCCCTCATGCTCAGTCGTCAAAGACGCAGACTGAATAGAATCTAACGCATTCATTGTCAAGATCATTGCTCAGCCAAACGACCTCAAGGCTTAGCGAATGAGCCTTTACATAGCTCGATACTATGTGGTGGCTTATTAGCTGGAGCGTTGAGGTCGTTTGGCCGAGCGATGATCTTGACGATGGAAGCATCGAAGCGTATCCAGTCTGCCTCTCACAGTGTCGGCTCGAGATGGAGCGTGTTTGCTGAAGCTAGGCCATGTAGAAGCACATGGGTTGCTGATGTCTTTCCACTTCTGGCGCAGGAATTAGCTCAAGCTCCTTGTTGACAAGAGTCACTAAGCTTACCCTCTCAATCCCATCGAGCAGATCGTGGGAGTCCCACTTAGAGTGGTATAATGAAGTCTGTACGCTGCCTTACTGCGCTGGATCTATACGTGAAGCGGTCTGGTTGCTGCTTGCACCTTGATGATTGCCTGAGCGGGAAATTGTGCCTGAAGGGGTTTGGTGTGTAGAGAAGCTGCTAGAGGGTGGTTCAACGCTGGTAACGCAGTGTAGCCCTGTTAGCAAACTGGCATATGAATGCATACCAGGGCTCATCAGGAAACATTGGATATGTAGGGGGGAGTATCCTGCCGACTTCGTGGCCTGCGCCGGCGAAAGCTGCGGAGCTCAGATCGATTTTCCTGTGGTCGGCCATCTTCTGTCTGCTGGTTTTTCGGTTTTGCATTGCGATCTACAACTTCATGTGCGACCTCATCGGCGTCTTCGTAAGCATCTTTTTGGCCGTCAGCAAGCACTAGACGAGTGCGTTTACGACCATTCGGTGTGAGGAGTTTCGCAAAGATAGAGAGGTTGGGCGATTTTGGTAGGTTAGGGCCGTAAAGTTTTAGTACATGTCTTCCAAATGCGACTGCAAGGCAACGATGATTGGTGCCCTTGGCGATGACAATGGTTCGGGGATAGCCGTCAGGGCGTTTGATGTATGGAGCTCCAGGCGCAGCCGAAGCACACAAACCTTACAAATGCAGCTGCGAAGCGTGGTTGATCTGTATAACAAAGAGTGATGATTGCTGGGATGTATCTGCTCGCCTTTAAGTTTCATCCCAATCTCCGAAAGTGCCTTGTTCAGGTTCATGAGACCAATCGTCAGGACGACGTGCCTTCATCTTCATGACTTCGATAGTGGAGTATACATCTTTGATGCCTTGGGCGGTCGAGTCGTTTGAGTGCTTCTCGTACAGTTTCAGGAAAGACACGCAGCAAAGTTTCGGCATAGTGAAGTCGTGCTTGTTTCGACCCCCGAATCGCCCTATGCGGAACGCTCTCTCGTGCGAGTCGCGCAAATGTTATAGAGGACGAGTTGAACTCGTCTTCGATATAAGTACGTCTATGTGGCTGTCCTGACAGAACCGACCTGAAGATTGTGCGATAGTTCGCCGTACCTTGCTTGTCCACTGAGCCCACAACGAGAAACTCGTCTCTCCTTGCGCTGAAACCGACTCCAAGGGCAACTCATATGTCTGCACTGCTGGTGACTCGTCCATCTGCATTAGCCTAGTCACTCAAGACCTGAGCCACCGCTCATATGCTTGATGAATGAATCCAGATACTCCGCAGAGCGATATCACATCTGGAAAACGGCGAGACCAACAGCGACGAGTCTCGAAAGAAGAGTCGTGTTAGTCGCTTTCCACTTCTCAACAAGCATCGAAGTCAAAAGGTTCAGAAGCTGTGCAGCATTTCATTGCAGTTAAAGCTTGAGCGAAGACACGATCGCTCAGCTTGACACTGACTGCCTTTCTGGCATTGGCCGAAGAGTGTGTATCGCCCCATCGCAACCGCGAAGCATGGCTGGCCTGTGCTAGGAGTAGTGATGATCGCTGGCGTGTACCTGCTAGGTCGTTTGACAAATAACATATGGACATCCTGGGCGCGAAAAGTCTGCTGCCTACCATTCATACGCCTGAGCTGGACTGATTATACCCTTCTCCATCGCAGTCAAGACCTGGCCCGCTGAACGATCGCTGAGCTTCGTGTTGTGAGGGGGCTTATATAGTGGCACTTTGGGGTTGTCTGGATGGGCGACAATCTTGACAGTGAAACCATCGTATGCCAGCCATTACGCCTCTTCCAGTGCATCTGCGGGACACCCACGGTCCTTATTGTGTCCTAGTGGACAGTTTGAAGCTGTACTAACGCCATCGTACGGCAGTCCCTTCTCCCACATCTTGTTGCTACCATCACACTCTCAAAGCCTGCATTAAGGCGACTCGATCAGTTTGGGGATCTTTGGCGGGGTGTTTGTAAGATTGACTGAAGCTGGGCGCTTGCCTGCGGGTTGGAGTGTGTGGACATCTTCAGTGTGATGCTCTTGACTGGTTGGTAGAGTTTTGACTGAGAAAGTCTGATTCTTTGTGCTGGTGAGGGGTCAATGTGAGCGATCACCGCTGAGAGCTGCAAGTCCGTGATAGTATGGTTGACGGCGATGTGTGCGGCGGCTTCATTGAGGATGTCCTTCTCGAAGGGGATCTTCGCTGATGCAAGAGGGTTGGGTGTCTGGCAGGGTTCGATGGGTGGTACAGCGAGGACGCGAAGTCCACCTTAGTTGTCCCGAAGTGATCATGTATCTTTCGTTGCCGGCCGAAATCCTGGTCATGACAAGGTCGAAAATGATCGTTCTGTTCGTACATATATATAAATCTCTCGGAGACACTCACTGATTGCGTGGTAAAGCTGACTTTTCCTTCTGAGAGCGAGTTGTTTGCCATTGAGCGAATCCAGAATATGGTGGAGCACTGTCCAGCGGTTCCGGATTGGTGATCGTTGTGCTGCGCACGCGGTTTGCAGCGAACGAACATAACCTTTACATGTGGTGCAAGTAGTGGATGTTAGTGTGATGCTGCAGCTGTGAACCATTGCTGGACTCAGCATTCCAAAAAGGTGGATTGAATTAGCGCGGCTAACTCGATCAAACGCGCCATCCTGGAGCGCCATTGATGCCAGTACTGAGCGCGGTAGCATCAGTCATCTATTAGTACAAGCATCTTCGACTGATATGTCCAGCCATCTCCCTCAAACCCTCCAGACGAGGTCAAGTCACCAGAATAGCCTGCAAGCCCTGGCCTTGGTATCCTTCAATCCTTCCTTGACCATGCTTTGCCTCCATGAACTCGCTGATGGGACTCTGAGGGACGCCAGTCATCCATAGTCACAGGCATTAAGGTGCGCTTCGAGCTGGTGCCTCCCGCTACTGACCGACTATCAACCCGCGATCCGCGATATGACTCCAAGTCCAGTCAACTGGGATTGCTGTTCCTGCACCTGCCTTGCGCACCATCTCCTTCAGCTCAAACAGACCGGCATCTTCCTCCTCCGACGCTGGATTGGCTGATGCGAGACATACTTCGAACTCCGCGAAGGTCAGTGAAGCGCGGTCGGACCCCATACAGACGTTCTCAATGTCTTTCACCACGTAATAACCAATTCGATCATCATGCTGCCCCCTGATGACTGCAATGACGAATGCCTGATCAATGATCCAGTAGCCCTTGTCATATCTCGCAAGTGTTTGCAGAGCGTTGCGAACTTCTTCCTCAGCCAACTTCTTCTCCTTCCATTCAGCGTCCTCAACCAGGTTCCGCAGGTGTTGCACAACCCCAGCGAGGGAGTGGCGAGCTTGTATTGTCCTTGGGAGACTCAGTGGCAATGGAGGGGCAAAGTAGATCCAGAATCGTAGAAGTGCAAGTCAAGATATTGCGAAATTCTTGGCTGGGAGACGTGGTAGTGGAGTCTTCGTTGGCTGACATGAGATAAATGTTGGTTGACATGGTGAGCTTGACAGATGGATTTAGATTCACTGAGGATGGTGTGTTAGTATAGCGAAGGACGTATAGTCAATCGGCTGATTGGTGTTACAGAACGTACAGAGAATATATGAGGTGACGGCAGGATTGAGATGTGAGTGTTTACTGACAAGAACTTCTTGGCTTTTGCTGAGCTTGATGAAAGAGGAAGGGATCAGTGGAAATGGGATGAGGAGTTTTCGCAGTGAAATATGGAAGAAAGCAGGAGCAGAGGTGACAGCGAGGATTATATTCGTGAGAATGAATAGAAAAGTGCACAATGCGCGGCTGATCAATAGAGAGGAGGGGGCTAGTGATGAAACATCCAGAATGCGAAACCGTTTTCATATTGAAAATAGCAATGCAGCCTGATCCAAGAAACAATAGTCGAATCGTGAGTACATGGTCACATAATGTGCTCATCGGCAGCCAATCTGCATGAGAATGAATAGGATATTTCAAACCAGGCCTTGTCTTCGTGTCAGTAAAGAGGATGTTGGACATAGGATTGTCAAGCAGTGTCACCCAATCTCAGAGACGACTAACCTTCACAGTCACATTTTTCCACACAATGGATTGTGGCGTGTTTTAACCACCTTTCCTGCATCAAATAGAGCATCGCGCAGCGCGCGGCCTTTAAGATACCGATTATGCTCCGTGGTGTTGTTGCACTATGCATAGTGTGCCGCATTGACATCGCAAACAGTGCCAAGCCTCGTGACCGATCTCAGTGATACGTTCGTAGCATGACGAGCATGGCTGCCTCACTTCTTCAGCAGCTTGAAGCGTGACTCCAAGTCGTTCACGTCTGGTATATCACCTTCCGGCTTCTTCGCTCCCGCCGCAGGACCTCCTGCACCTGCACCTGCTGGCGGCTTACCTGCCGTCGGCCGACCGCTCACCTTCCTTGTGCCAGCCGAGGCTGCTGCTACTGTACCATTCGAACCAGGAAGTCTCAGTCGTGGATTCGCATTGTCAGTGGACGGCGAAGGCGGCGCAATTCGCACCGGACTCGTCAGCCCTGGATCTAGCGTGCGTGGCGGCGTCATCGAAGATAATTCCTGCGTCGACAAAGGCTCTTCAAACACTGGCTTGTTCTTCTTCGGTCGTGGTGTCGTCGTAGCTGCCTCTGCTTGTCCGCCGCTTCCAGGCTCATCATTATCGTCGTTATTTTCAACATCCTCTGTCTGCAACACTTCCTCCTCATCATCTCCATAAGGTATATCGTAAGCCAACGCAATCTCCTTCAAATAGCTTTCAACCAACTCCTTCCCTGGCGGCTCCACACGTAACTTCCTCGTCACTCTTTCCGGTATCTGCACTTCGCCGCGATTCTCCATGGCTTGCGCCGCAAACTCTTTGCCAAACTTGTCCACAAGCAATTGTCGCGCTTGATTCAACTCTCGTATTTCTGTACGTGGCGCGGCATATATGATACATCGTACGGCCTCCTCCAGTCCCGGGTCCAGTGGAGCCGTTGTTGGTGCGGAGGAGGCATGTGTGGTGAGAGGGAGGGAGTCGAGAAGCCCGATGCGCGCAAGCAGGAGCTCACAGTAGAGTTCTAGGATTTCGTGGAGTTCTGTGAGGAGGTCGGAGCGGATGATATTTTCTACGCGGATGCGTGCGGATTCTGTCTTGCCCGACTGTTGTGATGTGGTAGAGTTAGCATAGCTTGACAGTGTGAGGATCACTTTCGGTGAAACAGCTCGGGGAGCAGAAAGTTACCTCCAAAAGTTGAGCCATTGCTCGCCGCTGTTGCTTGGCTACTGCCGTATCTCGTTGCTGGACAATGCGAAGACGCGATATGGATAGCTTGAGGTGGACTTTCAGTCTCGCCTAGGAGTGTTTGTCAGCTTGGGTTGCTGCCTGAAGCCTCGAGGATATAGCGTACGACAAGGCTTGTTTGTGGCGGCATGATGGTGGCTAGCTTTATGTATTGACGAGAGAAAGCAGGAAGTACGATCAAGCAGGTGGGTTGGTAAGTAGTAGGTTGTATGATGATGATGCAAGTGTTTGTATGAATGAGTGGAGGCTTGCGAATGCGGGGTTTTCGGGGAGTGATGACACGAGCTTGAAACACGTTTCGGAAGGGTAAGATTATGTTTCGCTATGCAATCACTATTCAACTCCTCCCGATCAGATGACCAAGCTATCAACTGAAGACACAAAGATCAATGAACGCCAAAAAGCCCCGACCATGCTACCAGCCCTTGCCATTATGCCCATCCTAAAGTCTGCCATACCACCTGACTAATCAGAAAGAGTCAATAGCCATCAACCTCACATCAGCACAGTTCTCCGTGGTGCCCATGGGTCCCCCATAGTGCCAAACCAGCTCACTGCCAGCGATGACGCCGTACGGGCTGGTGCTGTTCAAATAACAAGCCACGAGCCTGCCGCAAGGAGCATCAACCGTAGCACCCGAGAACGAGAAATTGCTGTGAGCAAGACCAGCATCGATGGTGATTGCCATCGAGTTGGCTGGGGCGTCGGTGCCAGTCAATGGGCTGGTCGTGAGCATCATGGAATACGGGATTCCAACGGCCTTGCCATTTGAATCTTCCTGCTCTATGTCGAAGTAGATATCACCCGTCTTCTTGTTAAACTTGAAGATGGTGGCGACACTCTGGTTGGACTGCAGGATTGGTGCGTTCTGGCCAGCGCCAACGTGGTTGGCTGTGAGCCAGGTGCTTGTGGCAATGTTGGGTTCGTCGGTGGAGATGGCTAGAAGCTGGAAACGTTCCTTGCCACTGGGAGCGTTGTAAGTTGTTGGCTGGTTGGTGCAGAGGAGATCACGCTGGTTGAGTGCCTGGCCAAGTGGGATGGTAAGGGCGGTGGTGGAGGCAAGGAGGCCGAAGAGGCAACTGCGAAGAGACATTTTGGTGGTGGAAGAGGTGTTTTGGGTTGTTGAAGAGGTGGTAATGGTGGTAGCTTGGGTGCAGAAAGTGTCTGGTGAAGTAGCTGGTTGATTGTAGTAGTGGTTGTTGGTTGATGAGATGATGAGATGATGAGATGATAGAGACCAAATACCTACTGGGAGACTGCTCTTCTTGTAGTGTTACGACCAGACTTCTACGGAGTCTAGGGCCACTTTGACCTCGCCTGGGTCCTGCTGGCTTGCACAGTCATGTTGGTTATTTCCAGCACATTACGCCGTGTTTATGCCACATTGAGTCACAGACATGGGTGACAGCATGCAGTGGCGTCAGCTAGACGAGGCACTAGCAATCATGATACTCGTATAATAGAGTCTGACAACGATAACCATGAACTGTGAACAGAAGATGTGAGCATCATGACGGAACAACTCGACTACGCGAATGTTCCGCATGCTATACTATACTATACTTGTCAGCAGGTTGTGGAGGGAGATGTGAAGAATGGCCGAATCAGGAAGTTGATGTATGTGTAACCTATTTTTGGCGTCGGCGTTTCCAATGAGAGATATCAAAGGATTGACTTCCTTCTCGTTCTCAGTGGGCTCGTATGAGTTGGCCGTGGTGACTCGACGTCGCATGACCTGGCTAGAAAGCTCAAATCGCGTGTAATCATTAATGCATGCCGAACGAGCGTGTAATCATCAATGCACGCGGAGAGGGAGAAGCTTTCTACTATCCTTCGAAAATCTTCGAACTCGCTGCTGTACCGCAGCTCATGTGACTTTGTGTTCGAATGCACCTTGAAAGTTCCAGGAGGAGAAGAAAGGCTGGTAGCGGATGTGCATGTTCCTACTACGAAGGTGCATCGGAGATGTATTCAAGACAAACAGCTCGGGTAAAGGGGCACGTGACTCCGGCACATATTCGGAAGCTACTTACATCATTGTTTCAGACTTGGGGAAGACCAGATGAAACAACACCACCAGCATCTTGACCAGCACTTCCCAAACTCTCCAAACTCCCCAAACCTCTCTCTACCGGATACATCATGCAGATCAAGTACGTACACGCTCTTCATCCGTGATTGCGTGCTCTCAAAAGTCAAACATGACAGAATTCCCAGCTCTGATACGTCGTGCCTGCACCGCTGGAGACCTCCCAAACGCCATTACTCCGTCTACCACCCTCCTCCTTTCCTGCTAACACCAATCAATCGCAGAGTCCGTACCCTCACCGGCAAAGAGATCGAACTCGACATCGAGCCCGACTACAAGGTCGCGCGCATAAAGGAGCGTGTGGAGGAGAAGGAAGGCATTCCACCTGTTCAACAGCGTTTGATCTTTGGCGGAAAGCAGATGTAAGACCACTACCTTTTGATGCAGGGCGCCCAAGCTTCAGGGATCCAAAAGAGATAGAAGAAGATTGGTAGATGATGTATAGATGATTGCTTGCTGACGGAGGATGGTGAAACAGGAACGACGACAAGACAGCAGAGGAGTACAAGTTGGAGGGTGGTGCGACGTTGCATTTGGTGTTGGCGCTGCGCGGAGGGTGCTGTTGATTGAGATGCGTAGGGTGTAATGAGATGACAGAAAGAATGCTAGCTATGATGGGATAATGAATGGAGCCGGTCAGAGACTGAGCTTTGACGATATCCGGCGCTGTCAGGACACATGGGAGACATGAAAGTTAGGCGTATCAGGTCGCAAGATTGAACGGAGCGGACGGAGGATGACAGCCCGAGTAAGCTCAAACTTCGAGCTACATCTAGCCTAAAATAGGCATGAATCTCTATCCAAGACACAATCACAACTACCCACACTTCGCCACCATTTCACTGAAATCCCCTCCCAACAGCAACACTCTCACCCCCTCCATACCAACACGGCCCCCTCCTGAAATCCAACCC
>Ga0268246_10001003_pt1 | contig 10871 bp, 8 predicted proteins | sample AgamicOrSfe_FD_200242 | JGI IMG/M metagenome (GOLD analysis project Ga0268246, IMG submission 200242) | Agave microbial communities from Guanajuato, Mexico - Or.Sf.e (v2) (version 2) | ecosystem: Host-associated > Plants > Phyllosphere > Phylloplane/Leaf | place: Guanajuato, Mexico | collected...
TTACACCAATATGTATTAGTCCTTCCTCAGCACCCTTCATCTTGCCGGACGGCCACTCCCAGCTCATGAATTCACAAAAGCATCACGATCGCAGATGAGATCTCTGGGAAACCCTCGGGACAATGCCGCACGGCTTTATGCTGATACATCTCCGCAGGACCAACCTGTCATCAGACTGTCCATCTAACACTGAAGTTCGTTGCTATACTATACACCAATACCCACTTCAAAGATCCCTACAGGGACTGCATAAGCTCATTCCTTCGTCAGGAGGTGGAAGACAAGCCCCAATTCCTGCAGCCATATACCAAGTCGTCTATACCATCGTGAAGCACATCATCGTCCATATCCTGATAGACGCGCTCATGATCATCCATCCATCTCGTGTGGTGTGTATTGCGTCGACTCGTATGTGGTGATGCCGTGGTCAAATCTACTGGGTCTTGACACTCTCAGCTTGGGCCCTGAGGTTGGCAGAAGCGGATTGACGCTGAGAGAAGACTGGAGCGAGCACCGGCTGAAGCAGGGACCTGAACACAATCTGCGCTCCATTGAACTGCGGGAGTGACATCCAGAGGACAAGGACGAGCTTGAAGATATAATAAAAAGCTCGGAAATGGTCAGTATGGCTCGAGCTCGTCTGATATCGCGACTACTCACGAAACCAATAGACTGCGTTTAGAAGCGTCTCCACAAGATTTAGCGAAGCATAAACAATCCAGTAAGTCAGCCATTGTGTGTCATCCGTCTTGCTGGAGCTGAAGAGCGCTTCCAGGGAGTAGTATGCTGGTATCGCGAAGCCAAGGCTGTTGACAAGGAATGAACTGCCGATGCCCAGGAAGACGAGCAGGAAGTAGACTGCAGCTAGGCCGAGGACGGCGCCAACCTTGGGCACACCGGACTGGCGCTCGAAGTCATTGAGGAGAGGGTATTTGGATAGCTATGAAGGGAGTAAGGAGTTAGGCTCGATAAGCCCGGCTGCAGAGCTTCTCACCTCCTTGTCTATCCTTGAGATGTGGTGTTGAGCTTGTTCTTGGAGGGTTGCCATTGCGATCGTCGACTGATGCTAAATGATTGCAGGAGTTGAGATTAGTAAGATGAGTGTGTCAGTAGAAGATGCTCTTTGAGAATCAACAGCCAGAGGCATACGACGCCCAATAGAGCAGAGCGTGAGCGCCGTTGGCTCAAGTACAACGCGCTAGACCCGCATCTGAAAAACCCCCTATTGTTTAGACCTCTAAAGTGACCGCGGAACACCAACTAGCAAGAGTAGCGACGCTTCACATCGTCCGAGCCTGCGATCACCGAGCCAGCTCACTCTACTACTAACCATCAACAGCCTGTCATTCTTTTAGCGAGGAGTTTGGATCTCTATTTCTGGCACGATAACAACAACACGTCCGCGCGGGCCGCTGAAACACTGCCCCACCATCTTCATCAACCTTTGGACGCGACTTTCGAGCCAGCATGGCGCACAGATATGAGATTGGCACAAGGGCGTGGCAGCCGGATGTGGAGGAAGGATGGATGGCCTCGGAAGTCGAGGAGAAAAAGGTAGATGGGCAGAAAGTGATACTGGTCTTTCGTTTGGCAAATGGAGAGGTATGGCTTGGTAGCAGGACTCAGAACGAGAGGCAAACGCTGATATGCATTCAGACGAGATCAGTCGAGACGACAGTCACGGCAATACAGGACGATAATGACAGCTCTTTACCACCACTCATGAATCCTTCCATACTGGAAGCCAGCGATGACCTTACGAATCTATCACATCTTAACGAGCCCGCTGGTATGTTTGAATCTGGCTTCTATGCGAAGACGGGTCCCTAACGGACTACAACACAGTCTTACAAGCCATCAAGCTTCGCTATGCACAAAAAGAGATCTATACATACTCTGGCATAGTCCTCATTGCTACAAATCCTTTCGCTCGTGTCGACTCTCTCTACGTGCCTGGCATGGTACAGATATATGCTGGGAAGAATCGCACATCACAAGCGCCACATCTGTTCGCCATCGCGGAAGAGGCATTCTCGTAAGGTGATCAGAGACATCGAGCGGGCAGGAGCTAATATAAGGACAGGGACATGTTACGCGACAACAAGAACCAAACGATTGTTGTCTCCGGTGAATCCGGTGCTGGTAAGACAGTCAGTGCTAAATACATTATGCGCTACTTCGCGACACGCCAGCCGCCTGAAGAACCAGGTACACGAGCGCGAGGTCGGGCGGACGATATGAGCCATACCGAGCAGCAGATTCTTGCAACGAACCCCATCATGGAAGCCTTTGGTAACGCGAAAACGACACGAAACGACAACTCCTCACGATTTGGAAAGTATATTGAGATCATGTTCGACAAGGGGACGGAAATCATTGGCGCGAGAATAAGGACATATCTGCTTGAGCGGTCAAGATTGGTATTTCAACCTTTGAAGGAGCGCAATTACCATGTTTTCTACCAGCTTCTGGCCGGCGCGAATGATACAGAACGGGAACAGCTGGGTCTGTTACCTGTGGAGCACTTCGACTACCTCAACCAGGGCAACGCGCCTGTCATCGATGGAGTGGACGACAAGGAGGAGTTCGATGCGCTGAGAGCGTCTTTGTTGACCATTGGGGTGAACGTGGAGAAGCAGCAACAGATTTTCAAATTACTGGCCGCACTGCTGCATCTCGGGAATGTCAAGATCACTGCATCGAGAACGGAGGCATCTTTGTCACCAGCAGAGCCATCCTTGGCAAAAGCCTGTCAACTGCTCGGTATTGATGCTGACTCTTTCGCCAAGTGGACAGTGAAGAAACAGCTTGTCACAAGAGGAGAAAAGATCACGTCTAATCTAACACAACAGCAGGCCGTGGTCGTGAGGGACTCTGTTGCGAAATACATCTACTCCAGCTTGTTCGACTGGTTGGTCGGCACTATTAACGCGTCTCTTGCAACGGAAGAGGTACTAAGCCAAGCAAAGACTTTCATAGGAGTCCTGGATATCTACGGATTCGAGCACTTTGCCAAGAACTCCTTCGAGCAGTTCTGTATCAATTACGCAAATGAAAAGCTGCAGCAGGAATTCAATCAGCATGTCTTCAAGCTTGAGCAAGAGGAATACGTGCGCGAAGAGATTGACTGGAAATTCATTGACTTTGCAGACAACCAGCCATGTATCGACTTGATCGAGGGCAAGTTGGGTGTTCTAGCTCTTCTGGACGAAGAGTCACGACTGCCTATGGGCTCTGACGACTCTTTTGTGACGAAACTGCATCATAATTATGCTGGCGACAAAAACAAATGCTACAAGAAGCCTAGGTTCGGAAAGTCTGCATTTACAGTCTGTCACTATGCCCTCGACGTCACCTACGAGGGTGAGGGCTTCATCGAGAAGAACAGAGATACTGTACCAGACGAGCATATGGAAGTTCTCAGGTCGTCCAAGAATGCCTTCCTCGGTGAAGTCCTTGAGATGGCGGCGGTTGAGCGAGAAAAGGAAAATACTGCCGCAACCGCAGCAAAGGCATCTAATGCAATGACAGGTCGCAAGGCTGGTGGTGCTGCCGCCAACAGGAAGCCGACATTGGGCGGCATCTTCAAGTCCTCTCTGATTGAACTGATGCACACCATCAACTCGACAGACGTGCACTACATTCGTTGTATCAAACCTAACGAAGCGAAGGAAGCCTGGAAGTTTGAGGGTCCTATGGTTCTGAGTCAATTGCGAGCTTGTGGTGTGCTCGAGACAATTCGCATCAGTACTGCAGGTTACCCAACTCGATGGACGTATGAGGAATTTGCTATGCGGTACTACATGTTGGTCAAATCCTCAGGATGGACTCCAGAGATTCGCGAAATGGCCAATGCTATCTTGAGTCAGGCATTGGGCGAGAATGCGCACGAAAAGTATCAGCTTGGAACGACCAAGATATTCTTCCGAGCAGGTATGCTTGCGACGATGGAGACGTTGCGGACGAAAAGACTTACAGATGCTGCCATCATGATTCAAAAGAATCTTCGTGCGACATACTACCGAAGAAGATATATGGAAGCACGGACGGCTGTTCTTCGTTGCCAAGCTATGACAAGAGGATTCATTGCAAGAAGACTAGCGGATACTCTTCGTCGCGAGAAAGCTGCCACGACGATACAACGTGTTTGGAAGGGTCAGAAAGAGGCCAAGAAGTACAGGGAGATCAAACAGGCAGTCTCACAATTCCAAGCCATTGTCCGAGGATATCTTTGCAGGAAGCTTATTCTGGACACTCGACTTGGCAACGCTGCGTTGATCATACAGCGAAGATGGCGTGCGCACAAGCAACTCAATGCATGGCGCAGTTACAGGAAGAAGGTCACCATCGTACAAAGTCTATGGCGTGGCAAGGTTGCCAGGAAGTCATACAAGGGCTTGCGTGAAGAGGCTCGCGATCTTAAGCAGATATCCTACAAGCTGGAAAATAAGGTTGTCGAGCTTACGCAATTCTTCGGCCAGGCCAAGCGGGACAACAAAGCACTCACCGAGAAGGTCGAAAATTACGAAGGTCAACTCAAGTCAATGCGTGGTCGTGAGAACCAGCTTGAAGCGAGGAATAAGGAGCTCCAAGCCGAGGCTAATCAAGCTGGTATCACTGCTGCCAAGCTTGCCGCACTTGAGGATGACATGAAGAAGCTACAAGGCAACTACGAAGAATCTCTCTCGAATGTCAAGCGGTTACAGGAGGAAGGACGTGAACTACGGAAGAGCTTGCACACCAATACCTTGGATCTCGAACACACTCGCGAAGTCAGCACCGGTCACGAGACAGAGAAACTCTCATTACGACAACAACTTGCAGACCTTCAAGATCAACTCGAGCTCGCAAAGAGAAGTGCACCTGTCAATGGAACACTTGCCACTGGTGAAGTCGCCTCGACATTCGCAAGTGGGCTCATCAACCTGGTGTCGCAGAAGAAGAAGAGACGGAGTCTTGGACCAGAACCCATTGAAACAAACCTTGATGGCTATGATGCAGCTTACACGCCACGGCCAGCATCAATGGCTGCAGCAGGTAGCTTCGCACATACTCCTATCGGCGAGCCTATCGATCAGGATGTAGGTGGCTTCGAGTATGAGCTCGAAGTGATACTTGCAGATGAGTCAGGGTTGAACGATGAGATCACCGTTGGCCTCATTCGCAACCTCAAGATACCAAGCCCTGAAGGTGCCCTGCCTCCCACACAAAAAGAAGTCCTATTCCCAGCATATCTCATCAACTTGGTCACTTCTGAAATGTGGAACAATGGCTTCGTCAAGGAGTCTGAGCGTTTCTTGGCGAATGTTATGCAGTCCATACAGCAAGAAGTCATGGCACACGATGGAGACCAGGCTATCAACAACGGAGCTTTCTGGCTGTCGAACGTGCATGAAATGCTTTCTTTTGTCTTCCTTGCCGAAGATTGGTATGAAGCTCAGAAATCGGACAACTACGACTACGACCGCCTTCTCGAGATCGTCAAGCATGACCTTGAGAGTCTCGAGTTCAATATCTACCACACATGGATGCGGGTACTCAAGAAGAAGCTGCAAAAGATGATCATTCCTGCCATCATCGAATCACAATCTCTTCCTGGTTTCGTCACAAGTGAAAGCAGGGGTTTCCTCGGCAAACTTGTCCAGACGAATACCACACCTGCATTCAGCATGGACAACCTGCTCAGTCTGTTGAACTCTGCCCTCAAAGCAATGAAGGCGTATTACGTTGAGGACAGCGTTATCAGTCAGGCAGTAACAGAGCTGCTGAAGCTTGTTGGTGTCACAGCATTCAACGATCTCCTCATGCGCCGCAATTTCCTCTCCTGGAAGCGTGGTCTCCAAATCAACTACAACATCACTCGCATTGAAGAGTGGTGCAAGTCGCATGAAATGCCTGAAGGCACTCTTCAGCTGGAACACCTGATGCAGGCCACCAAGCTACTCCAGCTCAAGAAGGCAACTCTCAACGATATTGAGATCATCCAGGACATCTGCTGGATGCTCAGTCCCAACCAGATTCAGAAACTGCTAAACCAATATCTCGTCGCCGACTACGAACAGCCGATCAACAGCGAAATCATCAAGATTGTGGCGGGCAAAGTGACTGAAAAGTCTGACATGTTGTTGCTACCATCAGTCGATCTGGATGATAGTGGACCATACGAAATTGCAGAGCCGAGACAAATCACGGCTCTCGAGACCTTCACGCCGAATTGTAAGTCGTCCTCCTTCCTTCTCATCCATGACTGCTTTGCTGATTCAATTTTTACCAGGGCTACAAACACCACGACTGAAGCGTCTCGCCGAGATTGTCTCTGCACAAGCAATAGCACAACAAGAGCGTCTAGAGTTTGAGCCGGATGCAGACGGGACCAACGGAAATGGCTACCATGATGATGGCGAATATGACGGCGACGATGGGTATGCGGCCGGTCCGCAACAGAATGGTCACGATGGGGAATACTCCGAGGAAGGACAGGGTCTCGGAATACAGCACACACCGCGAGGGATCACAGCATGAGGAAGATATGAAATTGGATTTCTAGCGGGCTCTGGGCTTTTGAGGTCGGATTGAGCTTGGCGTTCTGCAGGACATGCATGGCCTGGTATGGTACAAGGATGGGAGGAACTGATTCGAAGGCACAGCATGGCGTCTAGCGTTTGAGGAGGGCTTTGTTTTGCTGACTGCTTCTTGTTATGCTGCTATATAGAGCGATTTGGATGATGCAAGACACGGCAAGGGATGGCATGGTGGGACTGGATGTGTTTGTACAAGGTTGAGAGATTGCATATATATGAGACATGACATCTACATCTTCCTGCGTCTACAGTACTTACCTGGTAGTCATGCTACTGAAGCTGTGCTGATTGATCGCTACATGACTTCGTACCCCACAATTCCGCCACCAGATCTCACTTTCTTTCACCACTCACTCACCTTTCAGCCACCACCATCGCATTGCTCAACATGCCCCCTTCGCATCGCCCGACTCAGCTCAATTTCATAACAGGCAATGCGAACAAGCTCGCCGAAGTCCGCGCTATTCTCGCCGACACTGGCGTCGAGCTAAGTAGTAAAGCGCTGGATCTGCCAGAGTTGCAGGGAGGAATTGAGGAAATCAGTCGGGACAAGTGTCGGAGGGCGGCTGAGGCGGTGAGTGTTGCGTGCATGTATGATGTGAGATTGTTGCTGTTGTGTCATCTCGAGCGAAAAAGGAGGGGCCACTGGACTAATGAAGGAGAGGACGAGGTGGGGAAGGTGGTGGTCGAGTGATTTTTGTGGGATTTGTGATAGGTAGGGTTGGGCAAGGAGTTTTGGAGGATATGTCTGGGCGTGGGGAAGGAAGGTTATGGACGAATTTATGAACGTAACGTGAAGAGAGAGGGTAAGAAGAGCTGGATGTGAACAAGACTGCGGTCGATCTCCGCGTCTAGATGCGAACTCTTTGAGCATTCAGCCAGATCAGCAATGTTTCGCTGCCTGTAGCTGAGCGAATATGAATGTGAGGCAGGAGACCAGGCGAGACTGAGTTCGATGAAGAGCACGGAAGCTATGGACCATGATCGTGTAGACGTGGCAGAACGCCGTACACAAGGGCTGATAATTTCTCCCACGCTACAGGTTGGCGGCCCTGTCCTAGTTGAAGACACCTGCCTCTCCTTTGACGCTTTCAACGAGCTTCCTGGACCATATATGTACGTACAGTTGCGAGTTCTTCGCTTTCTACCTCAACACCAGCGATCCTTACCAACTCAAAATGATGTTCTACCAAAGTCCACCACCATCCCCTATTATCTTCGACCTCCACCATCTTCTGACTCAACTAACACTGTTCAGAAAATGGTTCCTGGCTGAACTCGGCCCCGACGGCTTACACAAGCTGCTCGCCGCCTTCGACAACAAAGCCGCACAGGCCATCTGCACATTTGCGTATTGTGAGGGTCCTGGGAAGGAAGCGGTGGTGTTTCAGGGCCGGACAAAGGTGAGTCGACATGAGCAGACAGCGGGTGCGGGCAGATGGCGAGAAGCATGCTATACGATTGAGGACTGACCATTGTGGTTGTTGGCAGGGCAAAATCGTGCCAGCGCGTGGGCCGAATGATTTTGGTATGTTATTCTTGACCCCAATCTCCTTCAAGCCATTGTTATCGTTCTCTGTGCCCTCCAGAGCTCCCTGAACCTAAAGGACTAAGCTCCTTCCCACCCCTAGGCTGGGACTCCGCATTCGAGCCCCTCGACCAGCCAGGCCACCCCTCACAACCCCAGACCTACGCCGAAATGGCCAAGACCGATAAGAACAAAATTTCGCATCGAGGCAAAGCGCTGGAGAAGTTGAAGCTGTGGCTGAAAGGTGGTGAGGTTGAGGTTGTGTAAGCTTGAACGGAGAGTGGGGGAGCGAATGAATTGTGGTAGAGCGATAGGAAGGGGACGATGTGAGAATGAGGACGTTCGGATGGCGAGGCGGAAGAAGAAGGAAGCGCGGGAAAGGAAGGGGGTGAGAAATTGGAGGAAAAAGCATGTCGGATGAGCTCGCGGGGTACCAATGCCAGAGGAGAGACGCAAGCTGGAGGGAGGGTGTGTATACGCGAAGCTCTGATCGATTGATAAGGGCTGTAGGGACAGGGCGATATTAGATGCCGTTGATATGAAGATGTTGGAGAGTGTAGTTCTTCCTCCTTCTACGCTATGCGATACCAGTCGTACTCCCCCGGGACAGGCACGGAGCTCACCTCTGAGCTGATGAGAATTCGAGAAGACCTGAGATAGAGCCGTAGAGATGCCATCAGGACGCATGGCATGGCAGGTTCTGCTTTGCCTATCCAAGTGACCGCCCACATAAAGCACGATCATTAGGATGCAGTCTTGGAGAAGAAGTCTGCGCAAGCAGAATCTCTACGTCACTCTCCCCGACCCATTCCTGAATTTATGTCCTGTACCTTGTACGGCCTGCGAGTTCTCAATCTCGAGACAACGCGGCAGCACATCCATGACTCCTGCCAGCCAACCATGTCTCAACCCAACCCAACCGCATCTCCAATCGTAACTTTCCTCAACCCACTGACTGTCCGCCTCGTCAGAGACGCCGCTTTCTGCCCACCTTCAGCCACCCTCTCCGCCTCCTCCCTCGCTCTACTCTCCAGCCCCGCCAACCCTCCACGCAAAAATCGCTCTCGCTCAATCTCCACAGCGCCAGGTATATGTAGACCAGCGAGTAAACTGGCGCCTGCCCAAGCTCCGGCTGTGTGAACGCCGCGGACGCGGCAGTGGCTGGGTATGTGTTCTGGAGTCGGAGGAGGTTCGCCACGGTTGCCACGCTCGCTTAGGGAAAGGAGAGATGGGAGGGTGCGGGAGCGGAGGGCGGAGTGGATGAAGGAGTCGACGAGAGCGGGCTGGAGGTGGGCAGGGGTTGTGGAGAGGGCGTTGATGTCTTTGTTTGTGGGGGTAGCGGTGAATGGGGTGGTGCTGGCTGGTGAAGTTGCTGTATTTGGGACAACGAGGGGTGCTTCAGCACTTGGCCGAGAAGTCGATGGAGAATTACGAACACCACCACTATGCCAAGGTATGTTCCGCTCGCCTAGCTTGCTGGGAGTGCGGTGGGCTTTCCGGTGTGTGGCTACACTGCCGTAATTGCTCACCACATCCCAGCCTCGAGTTTGAATCAGTTTCTGCACGTCAGACAATAGACGTCTCCTAAGACCTGGTATGTCTCCACCTGCACCTGTAATGATTATGCGTGATAAGCATATCTGTCGAACGTCCATGGGTAGGGCGAGAAGTGCCTCGAAAATCAAAGTTGGGACGGACTTTTCGTCATCATCATCCCTCTCGATGCTATTTTCTTCTTGCTCGGCGGTCTTGAAAAAGGCTTCTTCTGCCGGTTGCGAGAAGCGGTGGAATAGAATTTCAATTGTTTGTGCGGAAAGTGGTACATTTATGGTAGAATCGTTGTAGTCATCCCGATCGCTGGCCTTCTTGCACCATGCCATACGTGTCATCGTGTCTTCGACTTCTGCGAATGTGACGTTGAGATCATTTGAATCACTAGGACTGTCCTCTTCCGCCTTCTTCAGCTCTTCTTGCAACAAAGTCCGAAAAGCCCAGCTTAAGCTTTTCATGCCACGAGAGCTAGACTTGCTAAGCACTTGCCGATATTCATATATCGCAGACACTGTTGTCACATCCCAGGCAATATCAACGACCAAAGCCGAGCGTAGACCTGCAGCAACGGTGCACAGCACTGGGCAAGGTAGAAGAGTGATTGTGGTTGGAAGTGGATGGGAGTCGAAGAGTGTCAACAGTAGAGTTTCTAGCAAAGGATCTGGCAAAGCTGGAGGTAGAGCAAGGACAAATTTGCGACGCTTGCCGTCGAGTACTAGGATATCTTTCAGGATACCTTCCCGCACAGTCCGCTCGACAAGGTCACTGAAAAGACCCAAGTTGACCTGGCGGATGTCCATTCGCCAAAGCTCGTGATCCCGACCCCAGGCATCGTATGTGGGCACTGTTAACCTTGATCTGCTACGATCGTGACTGGGTCGCGGCAGCCACTGACTGTAGTCACCCACTCGTGTCCGCCGTTCCGGAGAGAAGCCAAGCTGGCTCCGTGGTAGACTTTCTCCAGCAATGCCACCTTTGAACAGACGTGTATCGAATTCGAAGATGAAAGTATCCTCGTCTGGTCGTAGAGCTCCGCTTGGAGAGCCATGAGTGGACGAATACGATCGACCTAGAGGTGACTGAGGTGTTGTTGGAGTGCTTGAAACTAGATCACCATATCTCTGCCGCACAGCTTCACCTTGCCGTCGTGGCTGAGGAGGTGTGGCAGGCAGAGCTGTTGATCTCGTTACGTTGGCCATACTGTACTAGGA
>Ga0268246_10001005_pt1 | contig 10858 bp, 8 predicted proteins | sample AgamicOrSfe_FD_200242 | JGI IMG/M metagenome (GOLD analysis project Ga0268246, IMG submission 200242) | Agave microbial communities from Guanajuato, Mexico - Or.Sf.e (v2) (version 2) | ecosystem: Host-associated > Plants > Phyllosphere > Phylloplane/Leaf | place: Guanajuato, Mexico | collected...
TCCCAACCCCCGTCCTCGAAGCCGCTTCCTCCGCCCTCCTAAACTACAACAACCTCGGTCTCGGCATAACCGAAATGTCGCACCGCTCCCCCGAAGCCACCGCGATCCTCTCCGCCGCGAAAGCCGCAATGTCGTCACTCCTCGACATTCCCGAGGACTACGAGATCCTGTTCTTGCAGGGCGGTGGCAGCGGACAGTTTAGTGCTGTCGTGTACCATCTTGTGGGGATTTGGGTAGAGCAGCAGCGACTGGCGATCGAGCAGCAGGGAGAGGGCGATGAGCACGCGAAGTTGGAAGCGCTGCGGAAAGTTGTGAAGGAGAGTCTGAAACTGGAGTATCTCGTCACAGGCAGTTGGAGTCTGAAAGCTAGCCAGGAGGCGGCGCGGCTGGTTGGGCCGGAATACGTACACATCGTGACGGACGCACGAAAAGCAAACTCAGGCAAATTCGGCGTCATTCCTGAACCGAGTTCGTGGGGATTCTCTGGTGGCCAGAAAAGCAATGATACGACAGCACCAGCACCAGCACCGGCACTAACATACTTCTGCGACAACGAAACCGTCGATGGCGTCGAATTTCCCTCCTTCCCAACATCTCTCACCACCGACACACGTACCCTCATCGCCGACATGTCCTCTAACTTCCTCTCCCGGCGGATCCCCATCTCTCGCTACTCCGTCATCTTTGCTGGCGCGCAGAAAAACCTCGGCATCCCTGGCGTCACCATCGTCATCATTCGCAAGTCTCTCCTCGGCCCCTCAGCCTCCTCCACATTACTACGATCTCTGAACCTCCCCGTCGGGCCAATTGTGCTGGATTACAGCACGGCGGCGAAGAATAATTCGCTATACAACACGTTGCCGATTTTTGACGTCTGGGTTGCAGGACAGGTGCTCGAGGGGCTGGTGAAGACGCATGGCGAGAGAAAGATCGAAGGACAGGAAGAGGTGGCGGGGGAGAAGGCGAGGGTGATTTATGAGATGTTGGATAAACACAGTGAGGTGTACAGAGTGGTGCCGGATCGGACGGTGAGGAGTAGAATGAACATATGCGTGCGGATCAAGGGTGGGGATGAGGCCGCCGAGAAGGCGTTTATAGCGGGCGCCGAGGAGAAGGGGTTGCTGGGGCTGAAGGGGCATAGGAGTGTCGGCGGGATAAGGATCAGTAATTGTGAGTGTGCGCGGACGCAACTGCTTCGATCGACTCTATGCTAACAGAGGAATCAGACAACGCTGTAACGGTAAAAGCCGTGCAGAAGCTGGTGCAGTACTTGGAGAGCTTTGCACAGCAGCAGTAGCGCTGGCGCCGAGCTGATACTGCACCGTGCTAATAAAACCCTCCACCTCCCCGACCACCCTGGTTCGGAGCAGGATGAACATGAGCTTCAGGATCGAGGCGGGCGATGAACCGATCGAGAAGATGTTTTTGGCTCTGGCGGAGAAGAGAGGGCTGTCGGGGCTGAAAGGGCACAGGAGTGTGGGTGGGATCCGGATCAGTAATTACAATGCCGTCACGATGGAGGCGGTGCAGAAGCTGGTGGAGTTTTTGCAGTACTTTGCGGAGGAGGAGCGGTAGAGAAGATAGAGGTGTCTGAGTTGGTAGGCCGGCGTGTATCACGTGTATATCAAGCAGCTGTCACTATTTTAGAAGTATTGGTCGATCTGCTCATGACAGGGCAGACGCGGTTTGCCTAGGAGTCAGGATGTGCAAGGCATTGAAGCACAATGTATGTACTCGGCATGAGGCATTGTGCGTGGTATACCACTCCAAACTACTCCATCTCAGCCACCCACCCCCTCCCCGGCACTCTCACCTGCGTCCCCTTTCTCGCACTTCCAAGCGGCCACCCCTGCTGTCCAACCTCCCCTCTCAAAAACGGCACAGTCGTAACACTCCTCCTCTCCCTTCCCTTCCCATCCCTCGGCAGCACCTCAATCCTCCCCACAGCCTTACCCTCCTCCAAAAGCGGCGTCCCCTGCGTCAGCGCAAGCAGCTGCGCCGCACTCACAGGCGTAAGCGGATGCATTCTCACTTTCGCTGCCTTCGTACCCGCGATGCTGGAGGGAGCCGAGCGCGAAAGGTGCGAGTAGATGAGGTATTGAGGCAGCGTGGGCATCGAAGTGTGCGTGAGCAGGGAGGATGGGTGGATATACACGTATTGCGTCGTCGTACTGTCAGCACCATCCGCGTCTGAATCATGGTTGCCTGAATTCATGGCGGAGGGAAAGAGCGTGATATAAGGCACGTCGATGACGCGCTTCGGCTTGCGGCTTCCCGTCGGTGGTGTCGGCGAGAGGTCTGCGCGGACGGCGACTTGGTCGATGTAGCCTGCTGCGATGATTTGGCGGAGGAGACTTGTCTGAGATTTGCTGGGGTCAGAAAGGTTGCCGCTTGAGGAAGGGGAGATGGAGCCGGGGTTGTTGGCAGCGACAATTGCGGTGAGTTGACTGCGCAGTTGCAGTGCTTCGGTGATAGTCTTGACGCGCGCAAAGCGGAGGAAGTCGTCGGTACTGGAAGATCCGGATCCAGATCCAGCGCGTGAATAATCGATGAGGAGGGTGAGGAGTTTTAGAGCATCACAATGGCGATCGAGGCGGGAGATGTGCCCGTGGAAGGAATTATATGCTTTACGTCTAGCTTCGGTCTCGACGGCAGCTCTGTTGTCGGATTCTGTCCAGGCGTCGTCTTCGGTGAGGGGTTTTGGCTCGTCGAGCTCGAGCTGGGAATTCGAGACGAGGAGATCTCGGACGGCCAGCGCGGAGACGAGAGCTACCACGTGAGCGACGACGCCGTGGTGTTGTGCCAGGCAGAGCATGCGAGACAGGCGTGGCGAGAGGGGATAGAGTGAGAGTTGTTTGCCACTTGGGGTGACTTTGCCGTCAGGAGAGAGTGCGCCGAGGTATTCGAGCAGCTTTTCGGCCTTGATCAGGCTTTCTCGGTCTGGTGGCGTTGGGAAGGGGAAGGCCGTGACTTTGGGTATGCCCATACTCTTTAGCTGAAGTACCACCCCTTCGATTGGAGTACGAGTGATCTCAGGTTCTGCGAATTCAGCAAAGTCCCGCTCGTAGACTGCTGAGGAATACAGTCTGTAGCAATGGCCAGGTCCAGTACGCCCAGCTCGACCAGCTCTCTGACTTGCACTAGCCTTGCTAATCCAGCCAACCTCAAAGGTTTGGACGCCAGTGTTGAGATCGTATTGCCTTTCTTTTGCTCGCCCGCAATCAAAGACGTATCGAATACCTGGTATTGTCAAACTTGTTTCGGCGACATTGGTAGCGAGAACGATCAGGCGTGATCCTTCTGGAGGGGTCTGAAAGACCCGCATCTGCTGCTCTGTAGGTAGTTGCGAGTATAGAGGCAAGACATGTATCTTGAGCATCTCATGAGGATCTTCACCGATGTTGAACTCTTCATCATTGTCAACACCGTGTATTTCATCTTCGCTGTCATCTTCATCGTCATCGTCATACCGAGCTGCACTTTCCCGACCTCCAAGTTCACCATCTTCATCTTCGACAGGAGCATCTGCTGCTGAGATGCGAACATGAGAGTAAGACTTCGTGGAGGGCTCTGTCGCCTCAAAGGAGCTTTTCAACCTTTTTGCAAGTGCATTAATCTCATTCTGTCCGGTCAAGAACACAAGCATACCACCAGGTGGCAATTTCTTATGCCCCCTGCTGACCTTTTTGAATACTTCCTCGAGGTAATCGCGTTCTGTGCGTCGGGTGAAATGTGTTGTCACAGAGTACTGTCGACCTTCTGCTTGAACAATGGGCGGAGGGAAGATGCGGAAAAGGTTCTTGTTTTGCGTAAGATCTGCTGTTCGTAGTGTTGCTGACATGATTATCAGCTTCAAAGGTTTGTGTTTTGCTTTCGACTTCTTTGCTTGTTCCGCTCGCATTTCGACTATTCGACAAAGCATTCCAATGAGTAGATCTGTATTAACACTTCTTTCGTGTGCCTCATCGAGTACAATCGCGGAGTATTTCGATAGCATGAAGTCTTGCGATACCTCTCTGAGTAAGACACCATCAGTCATGAACTTGATGGCAGTCTTGTTGCTGACGTTGCTGTCGAAGCGTATTTGATGCGCCACCTTGTCTCCATGTTGTCCTAACTCAGTTGCCACACGCTTCGCCATGCTTACAGCTGCTACCCGACGGGGCTGAGTAACACCGATCATACCAGGAGTCGAGCCATTAGGATTACCGTACCCAGCTTCGAACAGGAATTGAGGTACTTGTGTAGTTTTACCACTTCCTGTAGCACCCCATATGATGATGCAGTCGTTGTTGTAAATGGCTTCCATGATCTTCTGTTCCTCAGCAACGACTGGAAGAGCAGATCTTGCCTCTTGAATCTCCACGTCTCGTGTCACAGAGACATTGTGTTTTGCCCGTGCGGCCATATCATCTTCCGATATTGCAATAGTACCGAGTAGAAAGTCTTTTGACGGATCGTGAACAGCCTGTGAAGCAGACTCTTTCCGAGCCTCTGCCTGACCATCTGCACTTGTGTGGCCGTCCTCAGCTCTCGTAGCGAAGAAATCAGTGTTGACTGAAGGTGTAAATCCTAGAGCCTGATTCCTTTCTTGTGTTGCCCAAGCCTTGAATGCTGACGCTCTCTCCTTCATCGCCTCTTTGCGCTCTTTTACTTCATCATCATCCTCCATTTCCTGGTCAGAGTCAGACTCTTCAGTGCCAGATTCGCCCATCGAGTCATCTTCAGAGTCTCCACTCGCGCTTGAGCCGCCTTCCTCGTCAGAACTGTCGAACTCGTCAGAATCCAGGCTGTTCGCATCCTCTTCACTACCTATATCAACGCCACCGTTATCATCTTCTGAGCTGAAGCCTTCCCAATCGTCTTCATTAGGTATCTGCCTGTCTTCCACTCGAGTAGGTTTGGCAGCCGCTTTTATTCTTTGTCGTTTCTTGATCAGTGGTTGACCAGCTTCGTCCAGATCGAGCGGCCGTTTCAGTCCACCGCCAAACGTTGTCGTGCCAGTAGAGGTCGATACACTGGGCGTGATCTCACTTTGCGCAGTTGGTGTCATTTTACCATTTACAAGTTCGGCCGGCAGCTCTTCAGACACTGGTAAGCGTCTCTCTTCAAGCAGAACATCATCAGCGTCCTCGTCAGCTATGCCAGCTCTCTGCTCTTTCAGGACCCGTCCAAGACGTTCTCTTTTGCTCTCGTCACCTCGACCGAGCTTTTTACTGCTTTTCAACAGACTTGTATCAACTTTTTGCGCAGCTAGCTTCTTGATAAGATCCAGATTATCTTCTTTCCTCAGCTTAGTGTCCTACAGTGATGTCAATACCAGGACACGACAAGCTTTAGGATCAACCACACACACAATATAATGCTCTAGTCTCTTCTTCTTCTTGCTCGACACTTTTGACTCTGGTTGTTGTGCTCGAATCTCCTCGCGCACTTTGCGCCGTCGCTCTTCAGCCTCAGTCTTTGGAGCGGGGATGATCTCCACGGCATTACTTTGATCTGTGTTGGCAAGTTGTGCTTCGGCCGGTACGGTTGCCCGTGCCTTTGCCTTCTGCTTGCGTATCCGAGGCGTGAATTTGGTCACAGCAGGCATCGTTGCTATGATGTTGATTGAGATGATTGTTGTCGATGCGCGCGAGAATAAATTATTGCAGATCAAAGATTAGATCGGGTGCAGCTCCGCCCAATGTTAGAAAAGTGTGTTTCAAAAGCTACTGCAACATCGATCACCATCAGCGTCACCAGCTACAGCCAACAATGTCTAATCAAAACCGCCGGCTTTCAGGCTCATCTTCCGAGGATAGTGAAGATGACTTACCACCGCAGCAAGTCGATCTTGCGGCGGACGAAGAATGGGAAGACGCCGAGCCAGATGAGGAATCGTTGACTGCGGTCAGCCTCTTCTCAGACAAGCGCTTTACAGGAGTAGACGCTGTCAAGCAGGTCATCCTGTACGATGCTTCTGAGCATGGTTTTGATCTTCGGGAAGTAGTGAATAGGCTTGGTGGGTATGCTCATTGTTGAGACTGTCAGAACGAGGAGGAGCACCATACTGACGTATAACAGACCTTGACTTTTTTGGCACAATCAAGCTTGTCAACTACATCCGGACAACGATGCGGTCTACAACCGAGAAGCCTGCATTACGCTCGGCAGAAGACTTTGCAGATGCTAAACACCTACAACCTGTGCTCGAAGATGATGCCCTATTGTTTTCCGTCGACGACATCCTGCTGCTTGCGCAGAACGAGCAGGGTCAAGATCCAAGCAAGTCGAAAACTGCAGACCCATCTCACAGCGTCCAGCAAAAAGTGCAAGAATTGGAAGAAGAACTAGCGAACCTTCAAGCACAATTTGCATCATACAGGACCGCAGTCTCGACCACTCTCGATGAGCGATGGTCTTCTTCGGAGTCTACGATCAAACCCGCACCATCTGCTTCTAGCTCATCTTCCAGCTCCCGCGGTGCTCGGGCTCCGGCCTCGACAGCAGCTGACCCGCCATCTTTACACTCCGCTCCCGTTCGCGACGATGATACCCACTACTTTGACAGTTACGCTTATAACGATATACATGAAACGATGCTCAAAGACCGCATCCGCACCGACGCGTATCGTGACTTCATTTACGCGCACAAACCTCTTTTCAAGGATGCTACTGTCTTGGATATTGGATGTGGCACTAGCATCCTCTCAATGTTTGCTGCCAAAGCCGGCGCTAAACAGGTATTCGCGGTGGACAACAGCAACATCATCGCAAAGGCAAAGGAGATTGTAGCTACAAACCAGCTAGGCGATACGATAAAGCTCGTGCGCGGCAAAGTAGAGGACGTCGCATTACCTTGGCCCAGCGAGCCCACCTTACGCGCCAGCCAGACTAGCACTGAACGCCCTCCCCAATCTCAAACCACCACTCCAAAAGTCGACATCATCATCTCCGAATGGATGGGCTACGGCCTCCTCTACGAATCCATGCTCGACTCCGTCATCACCGCCCGCAACACCCACCTCAACCCCCAAACCGGGATCATGGTTCCCTCCCACTGCACACTCCACATTGCGCCACTAAGCTGCGCGGACTTCGTCGCCGACAGCATCGGCTTCTGGGACGACGTCTACGGCTTCGACATGCGGCCCATGACGGAGAAGATAGCCGACGACGTCATCGTGCGCAGTTTCGGTGTTGAGGATGTCGCTAGTGAGGGAAGTGCGAGGTTTCGCACGCTGGATTTGAGGACGATTGAAGTCAAGGATCTCGAGTGGGGCTGTAAGCGTGCTGATGGTGCTGCGGACGAAAAGTCGAATACGCAGATAGATGCCAACGCCGGCGCCTTTTCTGTCACGCTCGCCCATGATCTACCTTCCGGGCTCGACGCGTGGGGGATCTGGTTCGATACCTTCTTCCTTCCTACGCGCACCGCTGAGCTTCCATCCGATGCGCGCGCCGAGACGTGGCCTACGAACGATGACGCGCGTGGGAATGCTTTTACCACCGGACCTGGTGGAAAAGAGACGCATTGGCGTGCGGCTATGTTATTAGTGGACCCCAAGAGCAAGACAGCGCGGAGAGCTAAGGAGGCGGGTGGCTTCAAGCAGGGAGATATTGTAGAGGGGAATGTGGCATATCGGAAGGCAGAGGACAATTCAAGGGCGTTGGAGATCGAGGTAAATTGGGCTGTGAAGGGGAGGGAGGAGGAGACGAGAGCGCAACAGACGTGGTTCTTGCGGTAGGTAGTCAGTAGTCAGGACGTTGCCGGTCTCACTACGCAGATGAGAGAAGTTGCCATGAATATCAACAGACTACCAATGCTGTCATTGCCTGCCTAGCCAGCAAGGTCAGGCACTCCAGGTCGGCCGCGACCGCCACGTATAGCGCCCGCCCCCTCCCCGACCACCACTTAAGGCCGCCGCCTCCCCAACCCACCCTGAGAAGAGGAGACGAGGGCGCAGCAGACGTGGTTCTTGAGATAGTTGTACGCGTTCGATCGAAATACATTGTAAGTCTGAAACATTTCGAGCTCTATTTAGTAGTGGTGTGCCCAGATCGCTGAATCTGAAGCACGCAATCTGTCGACTATCTGATCTGAAACGCCATGCCCACCATGTCTCCGTCATTATAGCCGTTCATTACACGTTCATGCCTTCCCTTCCAGCCCTCGTCTTCTTTCAAGCCTAGACCGACCGACCACTGGTGTGATGCGCGATCCCCTGCATGGCATCCCTAGACCGAGCGCCCGCTCGACCCCTCGTAGCCCTCCCCATCATGCCCACTCGACACTCCGGACATCTCGACTTCCTTCTCCGCCTGCGTCTCCTCCATGCCATGCCCAATCTCACCCTCCTGATCCACCACCGCCTCCTTCGCCGTAACCTTCGGCAACAACACCGCCGGATCGACAATATTGTACACGCCCACCGCCAACACCATCATCGCTCCATCCAGCGCAATAAAGTACCTCTCATGCGTAATCAGATACCCCGACCATCCCTGCAACAGCTCAATAGATCTGTAAATACTCCTGATCACAATAACCAGAATACTGAACCCCAGCGCATATATACATTTGCTCGTGGCCCCCGGCTTCTCCATCCCGGCTGACCTCCGCACAAAATCCAACGCAAACACCACAAACACAAGCATGGTGGCGAGCTGAAACAGGATTCCGGCGACCATGATGTGCGTGCCGGCCTTTGTGGAGGTGCCGCGTTGGTCGGCGACAGAGGCGGACCCGCCGCCGATGGCTTGGATGACGAGGGAGATTACGTCGAAGGAGGAGAAGATGATGACGTACATGCGGGGGGAGAGGAGGGAGGAGTCGCGGCCGACTATGCGGATCAGGGCGCCGAGGGTGATGTAGGCGGCGGCGGAGAAGAAGACGGGGGCGATTATGAGGGTGGTGATTTGCATTAGGAAGTCGTTCTAGACAGCGAACAAGGAGAAGATGTTAGTCTGATATCGTCTGCACTGCCGTCTGAATGAAGGAGGGGTAGGGAGGAGGAAGGAGAAGTGAACGCACCTGGCTATAAGGACACTGCGAACTCCCCGTTCTTCCCGCCCATCCAATGATTTCTGTGATAGCACCTGCAGCCAGTACATAGCTCGTCCAGCGGCGTTTACGGACGGCTTGGAAGAGGTGGCCGCAGAGGGAGAGACCGAAGAGGACGCAGAAGATGACGCCGGCGGCGAGAGAGGGGACGTAGCCGTAGGATGTGTGGATGCCGGGGATGAGGGCGTGGCAGCCGGATTGGATCTCGTGGATTTGTTGGAGGGTGAGGGGTTTGCTGGACATGATGTGCGAGGGTGATGTGGTGGTATGTGTGAGGTGGTGTGATTTCAGGCTATGCTGAAGCGAGGCGCCGTAGTGCAAAGGTTATCACTGTTGCGACCAGGTGGGTGCGAGGGCTGTTCTCTTTGTTTTGTACGAGATAGCTCGTGGCACCAGAGGAGTCCAGGTGTCGTGGCTCTGATGAGACTATGAGACTACTTTGATATGAAGACCAGTGTTTCAAGCTGTAGGTTGAGAAGATGCTAAGCGAAAGACGAGAGGTAATGAGGATTAGTCTTAGACTTAGTCTTAAGTCGTCTTAGTCAGGCTTACTTCGTCTTCGTCTTCGTCTTCGTCTTCGTCTTTCGTCTTACGGCCGCAATTTGCTAAGCGAGGTTGATCGACACGATCGACACGATCGCGCCTCTGCACGTGGCATAAGCATAAAGCATAAGTAAGTGGCATTAATACACCTTTGCAACGGCTTCCGTGTTTCGTGAACTCCGCTTGCATTTCTGTCAGTTTCACATACGTTTGATACAGAATCAAACGTAGTATCTCTCGAGCTTACGTAAAGTTGTCGAAAATTCTCTTACAGTGTGATCCAGAAGTCGCAGCAAAGAATACTACCCTGGAATTACATTCGTGCTCTAAGTTGGATACACCACGAGTTGTACATGAGGTTGTTTTTGTTCTTGCGTCACAGTAGGTTCTCATATAGTAGTGTCATAGCTTCTTAATCTAGGTAATAGCATACACTTACAATCGAAGATTCGTGTCGCAGTCGTAAAGCTTCGTACATACCATCAACCATGCCTCGAGATCCCTCACCCTGCTTCACTACAAAGCCACCTTCGGATCCAGCTTCCCCAACTTCGCACTCATCGCCTTCCCATCCAGCACAATCTCACTAATCAGCTTCCCCGTCGCTGGCCCATTCTGAATACCCCAACAGCTATGACCACTCCCCAATATTAACCCCTTCACGTCCCTCACCTCGCCGATAAACGGACCTTTGTCTCCCTCACACACCGGCAGATAGCACGCCTGACGCACAGTGACCTCGCCATCCCTCAATTCATCACTGATACTGCCCACATAGTCCACAATATCCTGGCATCGGCTGTCGTCTGTGACAACGTCTTCCGTCGTTTCTGGTAGAGGAACAAGATGGTCGCCTTCGCCGCATGCGTAGATTTCGTTATTGGGGCGTGCATAGATTTCTGGCGTCACGGTCTGATACCCGGATCGCTGTTTATTCTTCGTTTCACCAGTTCGGGAGAAGTTAGGTGGTAAGTCTATCGAGGTGAAAAGTGCATAGCCCGACACGGGAGCAGAAGGTCTGATTGTGACACTATGAGCGCGTAGGCCACCGATTCGGGAGGCAGGAAAGAGACGAGAAGTCCACGGTCCAGCGGCGAGGACGACGTGAGTAGCAGGGATGGTAGTCTCAGGCGAAGAAGAGGATGTAGAAGTATATGTGACTGATTTGACAGCAGAAGAAGGCGAATCAATCGACGTCACCCTCGCGCCAAGCACGATCTTAGCCCCTGCTTCCTCGGCAAGAGCAGCCATACTAGTCGTAAAGTGAAA
>Ga0268246_10001006_pt1 | contig 10856 bp, 11 predicted proteins | sample AgamicOrSfe_FD_200242 | JGI IMG/M metagenome (GOLD analysis project Ga0268246, IMG submission 200242) | Agave microbial communities from Guanajuato, Mexico - Or.Sf.e (v2) (version 2) | ecosystem: Host-associated > Plants > Phyllosphere > Phylloplane/Leaf | place: Guanajuato, Mexico | collected...
ATACGAGGCCGATCACGAGCGAGTGGATGGCGAGAACGGCAATCACTTCTTTCAGCGCAAAAGTGTTTCAGGACGGGATAGGCGGCAGAGCGAAACTTTCAGAGAGTGGGGTCTGGGCAGAAGACGACGGACGAGCACATCGAATGGCCAGCTGGAACGTATACAGTCAGGAGGAAGCAGTGATGAAGAGCCGAACGAAAACACCGCACTGCAGCAGACGAAGAGTCGCGACAGCGTGAATGTCGTCCCAGAATACCACAGGGATACTCTTGACTCAAGCAAGATCAAAGGAGGAAAGACAAACTCTGCGCTCGAGGACGTCAGCGATGCAGCACTGTCAATCGCATATTCCCAAGGAGCCACATTGAAGAAGCGCATGATTAGTCTATATGTATCACTGTGCGAGCTGCGATCCTTTGCGCAGCTCAACAAGACAGGCTTTGCAAAAGTGTTGAAGAAGTACGACAAAACACTAGACAGGAACTTGCGACCCAAGTATCTCAAAGAGACAGTCGAGGTGCAATACACTTTCAAGCAAGAGACGACGACCAGCATGAACGACAAGATTGCGCAGATCGAGCAATTATATGCAAATCTCAATACAGGCGGTAACATTGACCATGCAAAGAGAGAACTTAGACTCGACCTTCGCGAGCACGTAGTATGGGAACGAAATACAGTCTGGCGAGATATGATCGGAATCGAGCGCAAAGCACAAGCTGCGAATCTTGGAGTACGGCGAACCATGCTCGGTGTTGACGACGATCATAAGCAAGGGGATGCTGGTGAGGGACAGCCATTGACGAAAGAGGTCGAGACACCGATAGGTCGATACACCTTGCCAAAGTTCATCTTGCAGTCTACTCTATGGTACTTGATTATCATCTTCGCCATATTCATGGTGTTACTATTTGTTCCCATCATGGAACTGCCAGAACAGCAGAATTGCCTGGCTATGGTGGTATTTGTCAGCTTGCTATGGGCGACTGAGGTAAGTCATTTGCTCTACTTTTCAATCGGGACACGTCAAGCTGATCAGGACTAGGCTATCCCACTGTTCGTAACCTCACTGCTTGTGCCATTCCTAGTAGTCTTGCTACGGATAGTCAGACAAGACCAACCACCTTATCGCCGGCTCGAAAGCAAAGCTGCAGCATCATATGTATTCGGTGCTATGTGGACACCGGTCATTATGCTTCTGCTTGGTGGTTTTACCATTGCTGCAGCACTTTCTAAACATAACATTGCGAAGATGATGGCTACATTCGTGTTGAGTAAGGCAGGAACGCGGCCTCGGAATGTGCTGCTTGCGTGCATGTTTGTCTCCATGTTTGCGAGTATGTGGATTAGTAACGTTGCTGCGCCAGTACTGTGCTTTTCAATTATTCAGGTATGTCTTGAACTCTTAGCTCGGGAATTTGTGACTTGCTGACAAGACCTCAGCCAATCCTACGCAATCTGCCCAACGACTCCCCAATGATCAAAGCATTACTCCTCGGTATCGCTCTCGCTGCAAACATTGGAGGTGGTGCATCCCCCATCGCCTCACCACAGAACCTCATCGCACTTCAAAACATGGCACCCGAGCCTGGCTGGATGATCTGGTTCTTCATCGCCCTGCCCGTGTGCATCATCTCTATTCTCCTGATCTGGGTCATGCTCCTGATCACATTCCAACCCGGCAAAGGTACCACTATTGTGCCAATCCGGGCTATGCGCGACAAATTCACTGGTACACAGTGGTTCATAAGCTTCGTAACCGTCGCCACCATCGCGCTGTGGTGTGTAACGCATCAACTTGAGCCCGTCTTCGGTGACATGGGCGTGGTCGCCATCATCCCGATGGTGCTCTTCTTCGGCACCGGCATTTTGACAAAGGAAGACTTCAACAACTTCCTTTGGACTATTATTATCCTTGCTGCTGGTGGACTGTCCCTGGGGAAAGCTGTCAACAGTTCAGGACTACTCAGGACACTTGCGGAAGGCATCACGATACAAGTGCAAGGATTGAGTTTGTATGGCGTCATGGCGGTGTTTGCTGCGATGATATTGGTCATTGCGAGCTTCATCAGTCATACGGTGGCGGCGTTGATAATTCTGCCATTGGTGCGGGAAGTGGGACAGGCCATGCCGGAACCACATCCCAATTTGCTGGTCATGAGCAGTGTGCTGATGTGCTCGGCCGCGATGGCACTGCCTACTAGTGGTTTCCCAAACATGAGTAAGTTTTTGCAATTGGACCCCAAAGAGCCAGTACTGATATTACCATAGCTGCTATCATGATGGAAGACCCACAGACCGGACAACGATATTTGCAGGTCAAGCACTTTCTTACTCGGGGTATCCCGGCGAGTATTCTTACCTTTTTGGTCGTTATTACAGTAGGATATGGGCTTATGCGCGCGGCTGGGCTATAAGTGTGGAGTCTGCATTTGGAGGTCAATTGTCTAGCATATTTTTGTACAGTGTCGGGATGTAGTGACTAGAACAGAGTCAATCTAGCAACTGTAAGGTGTATATATCCAAGAAAGCGAATGTCGTTCTATCGCATGCACAATTAAGTATTTGTCATGCAATGACGTTAGCGTTCCAGTGACCAACCTCAGATATCGCTCCATCACCAATACAGTGACCTTGCGAGTAATCTGACCTATTCTCACCACACCACATTACACCATGTCCACACCAAGCGCACCTCCACGCCCCGTAAGCGGCGCACCCCCACCGGCGCCCGAAACGCGCATCCTCAACCACATGAACGCCGACCACCACGACAGCATCGTCCGCTACGCCGAGCACTACTGCTCCCTCTCCTCCTTCACCGCCCGCCACGCCCACCTGACCTCCATCTCCTTTACTTCGCTCACGCTTTCCACCGCGCGTGCCTCCATAACACCTCCCGCACCGACCACATCCACCGCAGCATCAGCGCGCAAATCCGAACTCGGCGCGCACACCTACCACATCCCGCTCGACCCGCCCCTGACCTCCTGGGCGCAAGCAAGAGAGCGGCTGGTCGCGATGGACAACTCGTGTTTGGAGAAGCTGCATCGCTCGCCCTTCACGCTGGGACATTATATCCCGCCTCGCGGCTTCCACGCGCTGCTGATGGTGCTGACGACACTCACCTTTACCACTTTCTTCTCGCGGACGCTGCTTGCGCCGAACGCCCCCTCTGCTCTGTTTGGACCGCTGCCGGTGCTGTTTCCAAGCGTGTTTGGCTGGTTCTGGACGATACAGCCGTGGGTGTTTTGGCCGATGTTGGTGGCGCATTTGGGGGAGGCGGTGTATTTGGATCGGAGCAGGTTGAGGAGGCATGGGGTGCCGAGGGGTGGGAAGCTGTGGTGGAAGTGGGTGGTTGGGACTGTGTTTGAGGGGTTTGGGAATTTTGTGAGGATTGATGCCTGGGCAGCAGAGATGCAGAGGAAGAAGGATGCGAAGGCGCATTAGGGTAGGCCGGAGGAGTTGGTTGATGGGAAACGGAGAGCATACGTGGAGGTGTTGGTTGAAGACAATTAGAGGTGATGGAGGCCATGTTTGTGATTATTACCCAATGTAGTCTAAAATGTAGTTTAAGCACTCATGCAAATTCGTTACTCATAAATCTACACTCCAGCATCATGCTGCCCGTGTAGCTACCACATTACGCTTGACCACAATATTGCCCTTCCTTCCTCCCGCACCGTCCCCACCAGCATCACCACTCTCAATCCACCCATCCTCCCTGACATCCCTCCTCTCCGCCCTCCTCTTCTTCTCATCCCACTCCCTCTTCGCTTCTCCCCTCCTCGGTCCAGCTCCAATACCCATCTCACGCCATCTCTTTGGCGCATGCTCTCCCTTTGCCACCATCGACTCCCAGATCTTCGCTCCCCTACGCTCCCAGCGCTCTCTCCTCTCTTCCTGCTCTTCGGCGTCAGGCTTCCACTTCGACTTCAGGATGCGGTCGATCGCTTCGTGCGTGACGGAGAATTCTGCGGCTAGGACGTCGGGTGTGAAGCGCTCTGGGTACTGAGCGTGGAGAGTGCGTACGCCTTCGAGGGCGTCGGGTGAGAGGCGCTTGGTTGGTGCCCAGGGACCAGGGGGCTCGGGGTTGGGATCGCGCTTCACGGATCGACCGGCAGAGAATGTCGACGGCGGCGCGGACGAGGTAAGGCCAGGTGTACGCGGCTTGACATTTGATCCAACTTCGATCTCGTCCGTGAACTGAGGCTTGTCTGGACGAGGCGCGCCGAATCTTGCAAGCCTCGCCTCCTTCCGTGCTGGTGGTCGCCCTGGCTGCGATGTATGACTTTCCACAGCTTGTGCCGCCTGCCTCGCTTTTCTTTCCAAACGTACCCGATATGCCACCTCTGCTGACTTGCTCTTCAACTGATCTCCCTTACTCGCCGTGCGTGGCTCGCTCTGAGCCTTGATCACCTTTTTCTCACGTTTCGCTTTGTTTTTCTTGGCACTATCAGATTTATAGCTCTTCTTCTGCGCCTGAGCAAGCACACTTGCTGTCTTGGGTAGCAGTGATGCAAGGAAGCCGAAGCCTTTGCCTGTCTGTCGAAGGGCTGACATGTCGTAGAAGAAGTCCTTGTCGACTGCCGGTTGTAGGTTTTCTTCGAATGTATTTCTGGAGGCGCCACTTAGCACTATCGAGTCCTCCATATCCGGTGCTGGTCGACTCTTTGATCCACGACTGAACCATGTGGACGCTTCAGGCTCGTTAAGGACAGAAGATGGACGGACGGTAGGGAGTTCGGGGAACGACGTAGCAATGCTAGCTGATGGCTTCGGTTGAGGTCCTGGCTCGAATGGTATCCAAAAGTCATCTGAAGGGTTCGTTGTCTTCCGTCGCTTGATTGTCGCGTATGTCCTGGTGTAGGTGTGGGGCATCCGTAGAGGTAGACCGGCGTCTCGGATCAGTGCAGTAAGAGACCGTCTTGAGCATGCTGGACATGCCATATTGGACTAAGCGGCTGCGAAGCTGGATGCCTAACGACCGATTGAATTAGAGATGAGCTCAAAGTAAGCACGCTGGAATGGTGAGGAATGTGCTCCGCTGTTCCGAGGTATGTTTCAGCCCCGCCGTATGTATCTGAAACGAACGAATGAGGCTCGAGATTGTGCACTCGTGTGAGGAATTGGCACGTGATCATGACGCTGCTCGTATTTGACTCGATGCAGCAACGTACGATACCATTTCCATGACCTTATCGACCAAAACGTTCGCAAATCGTGGTACAGATGTGCGGCAGCGGACGGCAGATTTGCCTCCCGTTCTCCATGTTGATCTTTGTTCAAGAAATCAATGGACTCACCCGCCTCCAGGATGGCGTCGTCAATTCGATCCCGCTACTCCTCCTTCACGGGTCTATCGCCAGCTCATATCCTTGCTAATTCTTCTTCCCGGTGCGCATCACCGCCTCTCGATCGATCCTTCGCCCTCGCAAACGAACACAATAGTCAATGGCCTGGATTGGACTCAACCCGTTCCGGCGCGACACACCAAACACACATAAGCCTTGGGGCTATGTCTTCGAGTGGACTGACGATCACATAACCAAAGAGGTCGCCGAGCCTCTCAAATTCTCATGCGATACTTTGGCCGACGAATGTATAGAAGCACTCGACAGGATATCGCCACCGAATGGGTCGGCACTGCCGCGGAATCGTGAAAGAGTAGTTGAGCCAGACCTGAAGACAGACGGCGGGAATCACCCCCCTGCGAGGGATCTATACCTTTTGTTGCGGGACAATGTAGACAAGGACACTAGTCTGAAGCAGTTATGGGATCAAGTCAATACAGTGCCAGATTGGGTTGACTGGGAGCAGATACAGAGGGGTCAGGATACATTCTACAGATATGGAGCTGCTGCGATCACTGGTTTGGCTTTCCAGTCATTACTCGGCGGTATGGGTGCTGCCCGCGTTACAGAAACTCTAGCACGAACAGGAGGTTTCTCTCCGAAAGTGGCACGAGGCCGGCTATTCGAGACAACACAACACATCCTGCAATGTACGAAAGATCTAAAGTCAATGCAGCCCGGTGGAGATGGGTGGATCTCGACAATCCGCGTCAGGTTTCTCCATGCAGCAGTCCGGCGAAGAATATTGAAGCTTGCAAAAGATCGACCAGAATATTATGATGTGAAAGCTTTTGGCATACCCATCAACGATCTGGACGCGATTGGCACGATTTCGGTCTTCTCCGGGACGCTCATTTGGATGAGCTTTCCTAGACAAGGCATATACATGCGCAAGCAGGAAACGGAGGACTATGTTGCACTCTGGCGGTATATCGCCTGGGTGATTGGTTGTCCTACTGACCACTTTGCGTCAGCAGCGAAAGCGAAGGCTATCATGGAGAGTCTTTTTGAAAATGAAGTACAGCCTAATGAAATGGGTGCTCTGCTTGCCAACAACATCATTAAGAGTATTGAGAATGAGCCACCCACCTATGAAAGTGCGGACATGCTGTGTGCCAGTGCTCGCTGGCTGAATGGCAATCAGCTCTCTGACGCATTAAAATTGCCAAATCCTGGCCTGTACTATTGGGTATGTACCTGATCGTCAAACTTCATTGAGCATGTTATTAACATGTCTAGGTATTGATGGCTGGTCAGTGCTTGGCAATATTGTCAATCAGCTACACATACCGCTCCGTAGAAAGCTGGGACAAGAAGAAGATCGCCGCGCTGAAAAAGGCTCTGTGGGCGCTCGTCGTCGAAAGCAAATGGGGTCTGAATGGCAGAAAGACTAATTTCGATATGAAGTATGTGCCGGAATATTCCACGTTGACAGAACTTCATGCTGGAAAGGGTCCGCAGGTACAGCGGAGTCGGATTGAGATGCGGAATTTGAGAGCCTTTGCAGCTGGGATGGCGATACTTCTGGTCGTAAGTTATGGTATGTACCGGATCGTGACAGGTTTGGTCAAGGCGCTGCGTTGGCTATGGTGATATGAGAAGGGAAGTTCCGGGGATACATTTCACTTGGTGCATATTCCGGCGCAATCTTTGACGGTATCATGACATCTACCACAAAACCTTATTAGCATTTACAGGAACAATATACCCACAGACCATCTACTTCTGCCAAGTCTCCCCACCTAGAACATGATGCGTGCATGTCATATTCCTGATCAAGCTCGGGAAGTGCCTTCAGAAGAACCACAAAAGCTAAAATACCATTTAAGGTGTCAGTGTGGTGCGGGATTGACGACAGCCCTCTAGCCACTCTCCAGTCCTCCTCGACCAATCTCAAACCACAGACGCTGCCTCTGGCATCAATATCGTCGATATCCCAGCTTGACTATCGACGATCCTTGTGGCTATGACCACTACAGGGTCAACGCAACAGGTCACACGACGACAAGGCATGCTGCATCCGGTGTTGATCGTGGAATTCCAATATTGTCAATCCACGAAGTCCTGACGCTCTTTGGTCGTGTGATGGCTTCCCATGTGGGCCTCTGTAAGTCGTGTGACTGCTTGTCGTCGTGAAAGTCGCTGTCTGCGGTATTCATAAGTCGACTGCTGCCCTGCTGCGAGGTCCTCCTCTTCTTCTTCTTTCTCTTTTTCCTCAAGTACTTGCCCTTGTAAACGTTCGCTACTTTGCTCTTCTTGTATCAGTCTTACTTGTTCACCATCTTTTAATGAGCTAATCTTAACACCAACACCAACATCACCCACTTACCATGCCTCCACCCCGTCAACAAACAATGCCTGACATCTCGATGCCCTCGACAGTCCTCGAGGTTGAAAAGGTCCCTCGCAGATCAATCTCAACCGACAGCCTCACCAAAGATGTCGACGCTGGTGCTGCACTCAATCTGAGGATTGCCAATCCTATGGCCGGCATGACCCACGCCGATCTATTGGAAGATGGCCGTGGCGTGGCCCTGAGCTACCTCCAACATCCTGAAGAGGCTGCCGCACTCAGCCAGGGTGCCTTGGTTGCTGCCAATCCGAGCTTGATCGACACCAATCCCGAGTATTTTGAACGAGAGAGCATCGATGCACTCAAGTACGAACGGGAGCATCCTTGGAAGTCAATGCCGAGCAAATTGGTCACTGTCGTGGTGATCAACTCCTTGTGCGCTGCTGTACAAGGAATGGGTATGTCACGCTGTCGTCAATATAGTATCATCAAGCTAATGTATCGCAGACGAAACGGTCGTCAATGGCGCGCAGCTATTTTACAGCGTGCAATTTGGCATCCAGGATTCACCATGGATCCTCGGTCTGGTCAACTCAGCGCCTTATCTGGCCTGTGCTGCTCTAGGTTGCTGGCTCGGTATCCCGTTGAACCGCCGCTTTGGTCGCAAGGGGACCATTTTCATTTGTTGTGCATGGGAGATCGTGTGCTGCATCGGTCAAGCATGCGTTGATAGTGAGTCCATGTCGTCCGCTCTTCGCTGGCCAGAGTTGAGCTAACCTGATGATTTCAGACTGGTGGCAATTGCTCATTGTTCGCGCCCTCCTCGGTCTTGGAATCGGTGCCAAGTCTGCAACTGTGCCCATCTACAGTGCCGAGTGTGCGCCTTCTGCCATTCGTGGTGCCCTTACAATGCAGTGGCAGATGTGGACCGCGTTCGGTATCATGTGTGGATTTATTTCCAGCTTAGCATTTTATGACGTCAAGGACATTGCTGGCATCGTTGGACTCAACTGGAGGCTCATGATGGGATCTGCTTGCATCTTCGCTATCTTCGTTTGCCTCACGATCGGTTTCTGCCCAGAGAGCCCCAGATATCTTATCGAGCAAAGCGAAGGTCTAGCAGTCAAGGACGACATCGAAGGTGCTTTCAAGTGTCGCCAAAAGGCTTGGAAGAACATACTCGAGCTCCGCAAGACCAAGATCCAAGCTGCTAGGGACTTCTACGTCATGTATAAGTCATCGCAAGTCCAGGCTGAGGCTGCAGTCTATCGCGGCAGTGCCGTCCAAGAACTCTGGGGCAATATGAGGAACCGTCGGGCGATGTTCGCCAGCCAGATTTGCATGTTCATGCAGCAGGTATGTTGACTCCTGGCATTGTCTATCAGAAATCAGCTAACAATCATCTTACCAGTTCTGCGGTGTCAACGTCATTGCTTATTACTCCTCTGTCATCTTCGTTGATGCTGGCTTTTCCGAGAAGGCTGCTCTGCAGGCCTCGCTCGGTTTCGGTCTCATTAACTTCCTCTTCGCCATTCCGGCAGTCTATACCATTGACTCATTCGGTCGACGAAATCTCTTGCTTGCAACATTCCCTCTTCTGGCTGGCTGTTTGCTGTTGACAGGGTTCTCTTTCCTGATCACAGATCCCAAGGCTCACATCGGCCTCGTCGCAACTGGTATTTACCTCTTTGGCGTTTTCTACTCACCGGGAACCGGTCCTGTGCCATTCACCTATGCTGCAGAAGCGTATCCTCTGTACGTCCGCACCACTGGCATGTCTCTGTCAACGTCAACAACCTGGGGCTTCAACTTCCTACTCGGGATTACCTGGCCAAAGCTGCTCCAGGCTTTCACGCCTACCGGCGCTTTCTGCTACTACGCTGCCTGGCTCATCATCGGATTCTTCTTGGTCCTCTTCTTTGTCCCTGAGACCCGCGGCTACAGTCTGGAGCAGCTCGATATTGTCTTCAGCCAGACCACCAAACACGGTATCCAGCATGGTTTCAGGCAGCTTAATTACTGGAGGGCCTATGTCATGACCCTCGGCAAGACCAGCATGGAGGCGCCAGTCTTTGTCAGGATGGAGGACATGCAAGCACAGAGCAATGGCCGTGTGGGACGAGGAGTTTCCGATGAAGAGGAGCCAGTAATGTCGCCAGCCACTCTCGTTGGGTCAGTTCGCAATGCCAACGGGCCGAAGGAGCAGTGAATGTCTGTGAAGACGTCGGACTATGACAAGGAGGTCTGCACATCGCGTCGAGGTGAAAGGAATTGTAGCAGGTGGTCCGTACAGAGTAAGGCGTCGTGGACGGGGAACAAAAGAGAAATACCCAGTGGACTTTGGAGAAGTCGTGTCGTTTATTTTGTACTTTTCCTCCTTTCTTAGTTACTTTAGCATATACTAATTGCGCTCTATATCACTTGAGCTTCAGTATGACGTTGCTGCACTCAGCCATATCTTGTTCACACGGACAACGATATGTTAAAAGGGTGGTGCTGGTGGTGGAAGTGGGCGGCAGTGGTTTGTCGTCGTGCCTGTGGAGGTCATCATTTCGTCGACATGGCACGTGCTCAGTACTAATCCGGGGCTCCGCACCCGTATCAAGACGGGAAGGTGCCTCCGCCGCTACCACCTCATTCTTCTCGCCTGCTTTGTCGCTTTGTCTGCGATGTGTGTGTGAATAGGAGAATCGACTGTCCTTCTCCCGATCCTGTCCTGTTCCCCGCCCTCCGTAGCCGCCTGTATATACCACAACACCCTCTCTTTCCACCATGGCGCTCGACCTATACAACGAGCTCGAGAAACGCCGATCCCGCAGCGCCTCTCTGGGCGACCTCGAAGACCCCGACGGCTTCGATTGGGATGAAGATGACGAAGGACTCGACGAACTAGATCCCCTCACGCGACATAAGGAAGATCCTCCGCCACGTCGGAGACAACAAGCGACGAGACCTTTCTTGCGCCGTGGGGAGTCTCTACAAGATGCGTCGCTAAGGAAACTTGATAGGCTGAAGAAGAGCAAGGCGCCGACAATAGTTGCGCTGCGCAAGGCTGTGCGCACTCCTGGACGCCAAGCATTGGTTGTGGCGCTACTGTTGTCGGTGCTGTTATTGGCAAGTGTTTCCGGGGGTGGCTATTGGGTGTACAAGAAGTCAGGAACATATGATGGTTATTCTGAGCCATGGTATCCAACGCCGAAGGGAGGGAG
>Ga0268246_10001007_pt1 | contig 10840 bp, 9 predicted proteins | sample AgamicOrSfe_FD_200242 | JGI IMG/M metagenome (GOLD analysis project Ga0268246, IMG submission 200242) | Agave microbial communities from Guanajuato, Mexico - Or.Sf.e (v2) (version 2) | ecosystem: Host-associated > Plants > Phyllosphere > Phylloplane/Leaf | place: Guanajuato, Mexico | collected...
CCCCTACCCCCGTCGACCTGACCCCGAGCGCAGCCTACCCAACCCACCGCGACCAATTCCGCCACCGCCCCCGCCTCCGCTTCAACGGTTGCTACATCTCTACCGTCAACTACACCCGTCCCGGCGCGTCCGACACGTCCCGCTTCACGTGGATCGCGCCTGTCCAGATCGTGACGTACTACCGCTACCTTCGGTTTTTCCGCGACGGAACAGCGATTTCGCTGCTCACGACCGCAGAGCCGGCGAACGTGGTGCATCACCTCACGAAGGAGAATCTGCACATGCATTTCGCACAAGGCAGTAATCTGCCGAATGCAGTCATGAAAGATGCGCTGGCGGGGCGGTGGCGGCTTTCGGGGGAGCTGCCACCTTCTTACCCCCTCCCAGCTAACGACAACACGTTTGGCCCGGGAACGTACGCCCACGAACCTCCTACACTAGACGCTACAACAGGTCTTCCATCCCCCGACGCAGCAGAGGTCGAGGGCGATGTGCACATCGAGACGGAGGGCGTGCTTCCCAAGTACATGTGGAAAATGCAACTTTCGTTTGGGTCTGCGGGCCGTAAGGAGGGCACGAGGAATGGAAAGTTGAGCTGGAAGGGGTTCTGGAGCTATAATCGGTTGACAGACGATTGGGGCGAGTTTGGGCTGAGGAACGATCGGCCGTTCTATTGGAGTCGGGTGAGGAGTTTTAGGTAGTGGTAGTAGTGTAAGTTGGATAGGGAAGGGCGGGAGAGGAATGGCGGGATAGTTGAGGTGTGATGTTCGATTGGCAGGTTGGGGTGGGGAGCAGGCTGTCATTTTACATGATGCTCGGTGTGCAGGCGCAATTTTAGATCATAGAAATGATGAGGACGGCAGTATCATGAGAAAGAGCATAGGACGGTCATATATCGACTCCATCCATCTCTCGTCCCTCTCGTCCCGTCTCTTCACCCTATTCCACTCGCTCACCACTGATTACTTCGGCAGTCTAAAAGCATGAGCCTCCGTGTTAAAAACCCACTCCCCCAAATCCAGCACATCCTCACTTTCAAACAGCAACCAAAAATACTTGAGCGTCTCCGCCGTCCAAAAGCTCTCCATCACGCCCTGATGAAATGGCGTTTTCGGCGCCGTGACATCAAGAACAGAGGAGTACGCGACCTCGGTGCGCGAGAGGCGCTCGACGGCCAGGAACATGTCCCAGCCGTGCGACCGCCAGATGAAATTCCCGGTGAGGCGGTGCAGGTAGAATATTGATTCGATTGCTTCGGGTCTGGCGTGGTATGTTAGTGGTTTGGAGGAGAACAGGAAACGGGGAACGGGAACAGTAGGAGGTGAGGTTGGAGAAGTGGAGTCAGACATACCGAAGGAGATAGCGTTTATCGTTCATATTGGTGACGCCTGGGTATAGCTTCTCTCTTGTAACTTTCCCCTGTACAAATTCTTCGTGGGTGAGCGGTTTTGGAAATGTGATCTTGAAGCCGTGCTCTGGCGCAGTACCGAGGACGTTATTTGCTGTGCCATCGGGGCTTGGATGCTGCTTGTGCGTAGCGCCAAGTACACGAGCTGTGTCTGGGAGCGCCCCAGGCGGATGTCGTTTGGTGATCTTGCTGGTGGCGGTCGTGGAGGCAGTCCCGGGGACATTCTCATCATTCGATGCCTTGTCCTCCAGTCCGGCAGCGGCAGCAGCTAATTGTTCAGCTTCCTCCACTCGCTCATCGTGCTCGGGGTCATCGTCTGCTTCTAGTTCCGCAGCAGCAGCTAACTTTTCAGCTTCTTCCTGTTTCATCGCACGCTCGCTCTCATCAGCTTCCCATTTTGCAATCATTCCTTCTCTCGATGCCCAAACTGGATCCAGATGATGTGTCCAGTACGTCTCATTCCACTCGCAACGTCCCGGCTCAAGACATGGAAGAAGAGTAAACTCTTCTGGCATCACCCCAGACGCGGTGATTCTGTACGCCCAAGCGCATGATTCTGCCAGTTGTTCTGCCAATTCCATGTCTTCTTCGTGGCCAAATGCCCTAGCACCCAGACCTATCATGCCACCCACGAAGCAGTTAAGATGTCCAGTCTTTGGATTGAGATAACCTTCTGGTCGACCATTCTCGTCGATAGTGCCTCCCAGCTTTACGTCGAAAGTGCCGGAGAACGTCACATTCACGGTGTCATTAATCATTGGTCGGAAGAGCAGATACTCTTTGCTAGCAGCTAATGCGTGCTCATACATTGATCTGTATTGGTCGTTGAGGCCTCCAAGCAGGAGCCACTCCTGGAGGTTGATTAGGCATGAGAATCGTCCAGAATCGTTCTGCACATACCTTGGGTAGATACTCATATGTCGAATCGGCTCTACCACCAAGCGCATACTCGTCTCTGTGGTTTGACTGGAATCCGTTGTGGGGCAGGCAGGATGATATTGGCTTAGAATACTTCTTCGTAGGCATCCCTGCCATCTTCTCCTCGACCTGTGCCACAAACGTCGAGCGATCGGACGAAGCTACATCGCCATCGACCGGATCAACAGCGGTAATTTTCGTAGCCCCCTGCTGACGTACTTGCCTCCTTTCGATAGTCGATTCGCTCGAATCAGAATCGTCACCAAAAGATGACTGGTCCTTCCGAGCATCAGGACCCTGTGCTGATGGCGAGTTTGGTTTCATATTGGCATCCGAATCATCACCAAACGACGACTCGTCCTTTCTGTGATCGACGAGACCATTCTTCTGCATCTCTTGCTGTGTCCACGGATTGGCACATCCCGAGGCATCGAACGATAACGGCCACAGTCCGGGAACAGAAGTTCGGTTCTGGAAGTCCTCGAAGTTGTTCGTGATACGTGCTATAGCGTCATAGTACTTCTGAACACCTGTAATCTGTGCCAAACGTGTAAACTCCAGAGACAATGATCCCATCTCCGCCAGGCAAACGTCCGACGACGCCCGCCTAGGCACCGATGCAGATTGAGGCTTCCAATGATAGTACAAGCTGGGCATACGGTTAGGAGTGTCAAACGCAGCCATGATTATGTCGGCGAGCTCGACACATTTAGTAATCAGCTCTTTGCGGCCACTAAGTTCATAAGCTCCGATGAGACCACCAACATAACGGATAGTCGTCTCGAAGATTGGTATATCTTCTCTCGCCACAGTCGTGAAATCGATGTTCATGGTTGCATTGACTGCCTCGTCGAACTCATCTGTCATGCCCATGAGCCACAGCGTGTCCAAACTATCGACGAGCGTGGCACCCCAACCGCCGAAAGGGTCTCGAAAAGCGTACTTGCTGTTCTCCGAGGCAGCCTGAACAGGGGCAAGCTCGTCATGAGTCCAGGCGTATTTCTTGTACGCAGTCCAAGTACGATTGAACGCTGACTTGATGACGGCCAACTTGTTTTCCCTATCTAGCTTATCTGCCGCAGACTCCTTGCCAAATTTATGCTGTATCTGCGGCATCTTCTTAGGCGTGCCTGTCGGAAGTCTAATGAGGGACTCTGTGGGGACTGGGTAATGTTCTAGGAATTGTGTCCAGTGTATCTTGGAAGTGGTCGATGTGGGTGTAGATGTCGATGTCGTGGAGATCAATGTCGTGCTGGTCTGCTCGGTATTGTCTTGATTCTGAGGTTTCTCACTCAGCGTAGTGCCGTCCGTCAGGCCCCCGGGCTTCTCGTTAAGGGCATGAGCTACTCCTGCCGCAGCAGATCCTTCGTTCGTCGGAAGCCCAACATGATGTCCCGGTAGTCCCACAGCATGACTGTCTGTGAGCGAATCTTCAACTGGCTGCGGCGCAGGTTCTAACTTCCCATTTGGATATCGGAAATTGAAGTCCTCCTCATCGTCCTCTTCCGTATCTATATATCCATCCTGTCCCCGATCAGTGCCAGAACCCGTAAGCTGCTCTTGTGGGTAGTCAGAGCTGTCTGTATCCTTGGATGCCCAGCCAGGGTATGTATTTCGTAGTGAACTTGCGTATGCTTTGAAATCTGAATACTTCTCATCGGCGGACGTGTTCCAGACACGTCCAGAGCTGATCAGGACAAGCAGCAGCACAGAGATGCTCGCTAAGGTCAATGCGACTCGTCCTTTGCGTACGCGTACCGCCGGCATGACGAAGCCGTAACGCCGGGCAGACACGTGGAAGGGCTGCCCAGTAAGGCGGCTACAGTGGGACCGATAACTTAAGATAACGATGTCTGCATCTTCTTGTCGACGAAACGATGCCCTCAATCGATGCTCACTGCGACTATCAGCCTTGAAGTGCTCGAAGAGTTGATATTGCCACGCACAACGTGCCTGCCAAGTCTCTAGGTCACTCTTGCAAAAGACAGCACTCGCTTAACCCCTCGCCAAGGCTGGCCAAGCCGGGATAATGTATACGCCGCTTTTAGCAGTGAGCAAGAACGTTCGCATCACATACGATCAGAAGTTTGTGGATGTAGGCGCGATGTTTTCTTATGTGAGCAATTGAGATGCTAAAGCGAAAAGTAGCGAGATTGTGTCTATGTGAACTAATGTACAAGATCGTCGTTACATCGTTAATGTGATGAAGAAGCCTTACCAGGACATCGTTCTCATGAATCCTCCTTGAGCTGTCTTTCGAGATACTGCTTTAAAAGCTTCTCGATACTCTCCCTATCGTCCTTCTGCGCAAAGTCCTTGTAGACATGGATCGACCCATAGACGACCTCAATCGCAATGAGGGCGATGATCAGCCACTCCAGAAACAGCCCATGCGTTTCACTCAGCTTCTCCCGAAGGACACTGGCAATCTCGTTCGCGTAGTCAATCTTATCGTTCAGCGTGCGTATGCGTATGGTTACGTCCAAGACACGACCGACTCTATCGAAGTATCCTTCCAAACCTAGTTCGTGCTTGCTCTCCCAGAAGAGATCAGGTAAGGAGTCGGTCAGTTCGGAGTATAGGTTGAGCTGCGCGCGCACATGTAGTAACTCGCCAGTCTTACGCAAGATGAAGGAGCGCGTGAATGGGAGCTTGCTGCCAGCCGAGAGGAGGGATGGGATAGTTCGGGTTGACTCAAAATAGCGGTCGAGCGCAGTTTCGAGCACGGCGAGCTTCGCGGAACGTGCTAGACCGGAAGAGAACGCAATCTTAGCGAGAGTGAGGTCGGCCTGGTTATGAGCATTGCTGAATGCTGCAGCGTTATTCCCAATCTCGGAGGCACCGACCTCGTCAACGCCTGTACCCAACTTGATCCGTTCGTTCACTATTGTGCTTTTATCCGTGGTAGGATCTTCAGTATACTCCAAGTCTTCAGTTTCCAGGACGGACAGATGTGCATTCACTGCTGCAGACAGAAGACCTTTCGTCACCAATGCCATCACCGTCTCCTCTGCCACATCCCATGCAACCACAGTGCCAGAAGGAAACACCAAGATATCACCTGCGCCAGGTTTGTGTTGAAAGTGTACGACTTGCGGATATAAGCCTGTCTTGAATGGATCTAGATTGTAACCGACGCCATCCAGTATCTTTGCGACCTTTGCGATGTCATACTGTTCTGCTGCGCAATATGCCGTCACGAGTCTGGTCTCCGTTTCATGCTCAGAGGGCTGCGTTGCCATTCCACCTTTCGACGCATCTCGAGATCTTTCTGCTTCTACTGCTACTCGTCTCAATGACGATGCCCTTGCAGCCTTGCGCTTGACAATCCCGTGAGCTGATTCTAGCTTTTCCGGTGCCAGACCACTGACGTCTGGTTGGTCATAACATTTGCGCGTAGTGGCAAAGCCTCTTGCAGGCGTGATGTGGGAGGAAGAATGGATGTGATGTCGCAGAGGAAATGAAAAATATCGTGATGAGGTTGACACAGACCGGCCAGTGACGCTTGCAGACGTGCGAAAGAGCGAGAGAACTTTGTGCATTAAGTTGTAAGTGTTTGAAGCGTCGATCAACTTTTCTTCGTCGATCAGAGGTCATCGACGGAGCGCGGCCCGGCAAGGCTTACACATTGAAACGGCTATCACAGGCTCTTCTGGCAGGTTTGAGCCGACCAGACCTCTTGGTCGTTCAATTAAGCTTAATCTTACTGGACGTGACGTGATATACAACGCGACTTGGTGAGATCGCAACAATGTCAGACGCGAAAGAAGTTCCAAAGGAAGGGAGTCTGGCGAAAGAGCTGTTCGCTGGCGCGACAGGAGGCATTGCGCAAGTTCTGATAGGTGTGTTGCACACAAAAGTCATGACAGAAGCTCACGAGTGAGGTTCATCACTAATCTTGTTGCTGTGCAATGTAACCAGGCCAGCCATTTGGTAAGTACTCCATCTGTGTCCAGAAGTATATCAGAATACTTATATTTCATGTCAGACATAATCAAAGTCAGATTGCAGACTACTTCACAATACAGTGGCGCCATCGACGCGGGCACGCAAATCTTCCGTAAAGAAGGGCCAGCTGCGTTCTACAAGGGCACTCTGACACCACTCGTTGGTATTGGTGCATGCGTAAGTTCTTCTTGATCGGTCGGAAATGCCATAGTCGTGCTGTGCTCAAGCTAACTCGGCCCAGGTCTCCATACAATTCGCAGCCTTCCACTACGCTCGACGCAATTTTGAAGGTCGCAATGGACATACTGGACCCCTTAGTTACGGGCAGTACTACGCCGCTGGTGCCTTCGCAGGTCTCGCCAACTCTGTTCTCTCAGGTCCAATTGAGCACGTCCGCATCCGCCTCCAAACCCAGCCTCACGTCACAAATCCAGCCGATCGTCTCTACCGAGGCCCTCTGCATTGCATACAAACCCTTGTCGGCCGCGCTGGTGTCGCCAATGGATTGTACAGAGGACAAGCTGTTACACTTCTGCGTGAAGCACAGGCATACGGTGTGTGGTTCCTGACATACGAATACCTGATGCAAGCGGATGTCAAGCGGCGCGGGCTCAAGGACAGAAGTGAAGTCGAGGCATGGCGACTTGCGGCGTATGGTGGATTGGCAGGAGAGACACTATGGCTGGCGAGTTACCCTTTCGATGTCATCAAGAGTAAGATGCAGACAGATGGGCTAGGAGTGGCGGGTGCGGCAAAGCAGGTCGTGAACTCTGGAGACGCGACTGGGGCAGTGAAGAATGCGGCAAGGGAGCAATTTGAGACTCAGAGGTACAAGAACATGCGGGATTGCGTTGCGCAGACGTATAGAGAGCAAGGTATGGCTGGATTTTGGAGGGGATTGGGACCGACTTTGTTCAGAGCTTTGCCGGTCAGTGCCGCGACGTTTGCGGTGGCGGAGATGACGTTGAGAGCTATTAGCTAGATGTCGAGATCTAATAGAATATCCTTTGATGCCAACGCCAGTTGCGGGAACGACCTTCTCTTGCTTGCGCTGCTCATGACTTCATCGCTGAATCAGTAGGCAGTGTAGCCACGACAGTGAGGAATATGACGTGGAGCTCGGTTTACCTTGCGAGTGCTCAACATATGACCTCGCTTAGCCGCCGGTCGGCCATAGTCTGCATGTCCACCTTGGCTTGGCTTGAGCCTGGACGCTTGAGAGTGTGAAGCGTCCAGGCCCAGCCTTCTCGGGACCACAGGCATGCTCGTCGATCCTTGTCGTCAAGCATCCATGGCGAGGACCATCATCATCCCATCGCTCTTTGGGCATCGCCATCCTCACATGATCCTCAGGCTATTCAAGCTGCTGTCTGTTCCTGCTGCGATTGTATTTGGTTCTGCAGCTGGTAGATCTGGAGGCTGTCAATAAAATTCCAAGTCTTTCTCCTATTGCACGACCTTACCTCCATCTTCTTATCGTCACTCTTCTCCTGCAGACTCTGAAGTTGCTGCTCCAATCCTTTTCTATCTGATATCAGAGGTCTACCCAGCACATCAATGTGACACATCATCACGTACATTTCGCCCCCGATATACTCAAGACGACCGTTCACAGTTGCCACAGCTTCGGTTCGATCCTGCTTCAGCAGTACAGGACCGACAAGCTTGTAAATGGTTGACGTATCTGTCAAGACGTCGAATTCCTTTGGCTATGAGTATCAATTGACTCGTGGAATGTGTGGTCATATTCGACTGACCTTCTTGACGCCTAGATTCTCCTGTTGTTGTGCTTCTAGACGTTCTCGTGTTTGTACTGCTGTGCTAAGATCTGAGATTGCCCAGACTCAGCATTGCGTGGACCTGTGGAGTAGTCTTCGCATGCTGACGCGACCTACCTGTCTGAAGCTTCTGATATTCGTCTGAAAGTGCCTGCAGCACTGCTTGTGGATTGCTTGCTGACATGTTTCCCTCGTCTGGAGTCTGTAACACGTATCGGAGCGATTGGGACTCTTTTTACTCGTGAGAACAATCGGCAGCACAGTTCACATAGGTTTCTCTCACACAAGTCACAATATGTCTTCAATGGTTTTGCTTGAGTCCTTGACTGTTTCCTGTAACGGGTTGTGTCGTGTGAAGCGCAAGGAACGTCAATCTAGCCAAATGAACCCGGCTAATCTGCAGATGAAGCGCTGCACGCGAACGAATGTCGATCGTCTGTGTCGGATTAGCTCCCGTCTGTTACGACGGCGCCATTCACGTCCACCCCCAACCATGCGCGGAGCATGTCGGACGTCCATGTTCAGCCAGCTGAAGATGCCCAAGCCGACGCTGACAATGGCCACGACGTGTCCGCCACAGAGCCTCCTAGCGGTGCCGAGAGCTCACCAGCTCGACCGCCGGAGACTGACGATGAGGAAGATGAGGAGGAGGAGGACGAGGAGAAGGAACCTAATCTGAAGTATACAAGGTTGACCTCCAGTGTTGAATCGTTATATCGGAGTGGGGATTCATCGAGTGCGTTCGCAGTTACAGGCGACAAAATGGTATGTAGAGCCGGTCATTTAGGAACGATGTAGTACTAAGTATTGCTCCTAGGTCGTCGGCACACATAATGGCAATATCGTAAGCGCATACTCGCATGCCTCCTCTCGGATGACACTAAGACTTGTAGCATGTACTTTCATTGCCGTCTCTACAATCGCTTCGGCACTACCACGCTCATTCTGGCACAATTACCGCAGTCTCCATTAGTCCATTTTCGCCCACTGCGTCTGTAACGACTACTGGAGATGATCAGGCCTCAAAGATCACGGTGCATCTCAGGACAAGCGCAGCAAGATCACCATCAAGTGCATCTGATGCATTGCCGACCGCAAAGAGCACTCGTCCCACAGCAACCATTCCAGCAGTTCCCGCCAACTCAATATATATCGCCACAGCCTCCATGGATGGGCATGTCTGTGTTTCTGCGCTGGTCGACCCAAAAGACGTCATGTTGCGCAACTATGCAAGACCTGTACAGGCAGTCGCATTATCACCAAATTACAAGTTGGACAGAACGTATCTATCAGGAGGCATGGCAGGCCAACTCATTCTGACTGTTGGAGGCCGGACTGGAGTGCCGACTGATGCAAATACGAATAGTGCTGCCAATTCGCCTTCAGGCTGGCTTGGTGCTATTGGCTTGGGTGCGAACACGGGCAGCGATAAGGTTCTGCATGCAGGGGAGGGAAATATCAGTACGATCAAATGGTCACTATCTGGCAAGTATGTAATGTGGACCAATGAAGAAGGCACCAAGATCATGCGGTCAAGCTTGGAGCTTCAGAGCACACAGATGGACCTTGCGTGGAAACGCATTGCACATGTTCCGAGACCAAATCGCAAGAGCTGGGAAGATATGGCTGGAGTGTGGAAAGCGCATGCGCAATGGGTGGACGATCGGTACATGGAGGACGCTGTTGAGGATGTCGTGGTTAATAATGGATTCTCGGATACGGCCTCGGTTGCACCAAGTATTCGGCCGGGAAGCGTTCGGCCGGGCAGCGTACGGCGACCGACAACTGTCACGCCACGAGCACGACGAGTTGAAAGGCTTGTGACTGGCTGGGGTGATACTGTGTGGATGTTTCATGTGCATCCTGGACGTTCTGGAGAAGTTGCGACTTCTGGTAAGGCCGAAATCGTTCATCAGTAAGTCATCTTGTATGCTGTGTACGTCTTGATTGATTCGCTAATCTGGAATGCAGAGTTGTTTTCCCGGACGGCATTGTTTCTGGCGTTACGCTTTATACGCCTACTCTTCTACTAGCACTCGTCTATCGTACTCGAGATGATAATGATAATCCAGTAAATACACCTACAGATGCCACAAAGAAAGGTCGACATCGAAGGCAGAATGGACTGCCACCAGACCTTCGCCTTATCGATCTGAAATCAGCCAACAAGGACGAGGTTGAGGTTGAAGGTCTGACAGTCAGTCGCTTTGAAACACTAGCAGCTGGAGATTATCAAATGTCAACGATCTTCGTGCCGAAAATACAAACCCAACAAAATGAGCAGAGAGGGGCATTAGACGTGATTGGTGGCATCAGTGGTGGTATCTGGGATGCCAGTATCAATGCTGGCGTGAGTGCGACGAGACTTTTCAGCTCTGGCGCCAGTGTCCTCAGTGCGACCAGTAGTGGCGATCGCGCTTCAACAGCCGCTGGATCAGGCGTGACTACCAGTGCACCACCACGACCAGGACCTTCGCGAGAAACCGCAGCACCAGTGGGAAAACCAGGGCTGAAGATTTTCATTCACAGTCCTTATGACTGCGTACTCGCCATCAAGAGAGATCTGACTGATAGACTCAACTGGCTGCTGGAGCACGAACGCTACGAAGAAGCGTACGATCTGGTCGAAGCACATGCCGAGATCGTTGGTGCAGTGAAAGGACCTTCGAGCTCTCAACCTGGCACACCTAGTGCCAGAAATGGAAGCTTGGTGGACTTCTTCGCAGATGACTCCTCGTCTGAGCATGCAGCCACGAGCGGTGGAGCCGACAACTCTGCAGTTGCCAAA
>Ga0268246_10001008_pt1 | contig 10839 bp, 8 predicted proteins | sample AgamicOrSfe_FD_200242 | JGI IMG/M metagenome (GOLD analysis project Ga0268246, IMG submission 200242) | Agave microbial communities from Guanajuato, Mexico - Or.Sf.e (v2) (version 2) | ecosystem: Host-associated > Plants > Phyllosphere > Phylloplane/Leaf | place: Guanajuato, Mexico | collected...
GAAAGCACAAAATTACCCTCGTGGCAATTGTTCGAGAACCAATGAGCTAGACTTTTCATCTGCAGCTACTGCAACTAAACGTGTAAACCACTTTTTTGCCTTTATCGCCCGTTTTGTGTGCTGTTGAAACTTGCGCTGCTGCTGAATCAGTGAGGTGCTGAATCAGTAGTGCTGGCGAATTTTGAGATGGGTGATGGGTGATGGGCTTGGGCTTGGCTAGAACTCCCCAGTGCCCAGTGCCCAGTGCCTCGGTGATGGGGCACGTGGAGGGAGCGTGTCTTTAGATGCAGTGGGGTGAGCGATATCGCTGTGAACTTGCCTCACGACTACTGTACATCGCGTTGCAACATCTTAGCTTGCGTTATCAATAATACCTAGGTAGTGTCCTGCATGCTCGCAAACTCTCCTTGACTGCGATCCTTGACTGCACGCCGCGCCACGCCACCTTCCCTTGTGTTCACTTTGCGTACTCTCTTGGCACTTCCTGAATGCCCGACTTGAAAGTGTCGGATGTCGAATGGCTCCATTCTATGGCACACCCTCCCCTCTCCGAACTACACGAATTTGCGCAATGTGCACGATTGATGCGGTGTCAAGGCCCCGCGCAGCAGACTGGTGGTATCTACATGATATAGATGGGACAGCTGGAACAGCTGGACGTATTGAGGACTATATCGACACGGAGCTGCCTGCCCTCAAGCTACGGTGCACGCCTGTGCTGTCTGCCTGACTTATGTCGTGTTGTACACTTACCATTTCAAGCGAAGCAGAAGCAGAAGCAGAAGCAAAAAGCGCCATTCGACACGCTCACTAAGTTGCCAGCGAGGGTGCTCAGATGGGGTAAGCACGTACATTCGCAGAATCCACATGGAGTTCGAGGACAATAGCAGATTCGGACGGCATACATGTTGTATGCGACTACAGATATGACTGTTACAGCCCGATCTTATCACTGGAGAGTGCCGTAACCTCCTGGTTGCAATTGCGCCGCATCGATTGATCCATCAGGATTCACCATCATTATCTCCCATCTGACCGTTGGGTACCTTTGGCGAGTGCCGTACGATTTTAGAGCACGGCATTGCAACGAGCCAGACCCAAGCACTAGCACTAACACTGTCGATGGAGAGATAAGGCACGTGAACATCAGGGAAGGGGGGGTCGGAATGTTGCTGGCTGCGACGAAACTGAAACTGAGAACTCGTTGTTGTTACGCAAAGTACTGTGTGCAATATCTCGTCAAGTAAAGCATGCCATTCCGCGTGATAGCTTTAGACCACTCCAAGTCTTTTTTCATAATCAATCCCCGAGGACCGGTCTGTTCGCTTGATCTCCAACAGATACATGCTTCAGACCCCAATGCCATCCCCCATACCATCGAGCCGTCCACATAAATGGCGGCCGCTCTCACACTGAGTGCAGGCAAAGTCGCGATTCGGATCATATGAACCACTCATTCGTTGTTACTCGAGTTGTTGATGTGTGTCCCAACACATTTTCTCATGAAACGAGACGAGTAAGTGGTCCATGACTGCTTCAGATCATGCTCGTTCCCATTCCTTGACAGTCTCGGCCAGTATGACTTGTGTCGCCTCTAGAATGGTAGTGCCGTCGATTTTCGTGATGCGCTTGCCTTATTCTTGTGTATGCAGGAAGCTGATCAGCAGTTCGTGGTGTATTTGCCTTGGTACGCTTCGTATTGGTCTTCTTCGTCGATGCCATAGATTTCCTCTTCTTGCTGCTGTTGCTGTTGGTGTTGATATTGGTGCCAGCTTTTGGCTGGGCGTTGGGGGCTGGCATCATCACCGGGTTCGCCGTCAGCATTCACATCAGGCGAGGCATCCTCTGACGCCTGCCTCTTTGATGTCGACGGATTGCCGTTCTCTTCCGATGATTTGTCCACCTTGTCCTGGTTGGCATCGTGCTGGTTGTCGCTTGTGTCAGCAGCAGACTTCTGTGGTCGGTCAGCTTTGGTGATGTCGTCGTCGACTTCGATGGGAGAGTTGCGAGTGCCGCCGAAACGAGTATCACGGGCATTCCGCGGGGCGCAGATGTTGTTGTCGTCATTGGCTTCGTGAAGTCTCGCTTGCTCGAGTTCATTGATCGTGTGGGTGAGCCTCTCGATAGATCCATCACGCCTCTTCACAGTCTCCTTCAGCGCCTCGAGCTCGAGCAGTCCAGTGTCATGCCGTGCTCTCGAGTTGGTGATTTCGGTGGTGGCCATATTCAGCTGCTCAGCCATCCTTTGCCTGTCATTGACAGCCGTGTCCAGAGTGTATCGGTCTACATAGACCTTTCGGAACGCCTTCGCCGCAAGCTGCAAGGCTTCTTCTGCATGTTGCTGCTTGTCGGCTGTATTGGTGAAGGTTCGTCTTATCATGGCCTGTGGATTCATGACAAGTGTAAGAGCGTTGACTCGGTCGATGATAGTGTCGCAGGTGGCATTGTATTGGTCGCGCATGTTGGAGACAGCAGTGAGATTGGACTTGTCTGTCGCTAAGTGTGCTCCTATGATATCAGCCAAATTCTGCCGTCTTCGTACGCCCGCTAACTGGAACATTGTCAGGACCTTGCTGCGGTCGGTATGGTATGCTTCGATCCGTTTCTCGGCAGTTGCTAGCTTTGATTTAGTCTTATCGAAAAGTCTGCCTTGATCAGCCGCATCAGCCACTGTCGCCCTGGCTCCCTCGAGCGATGCACTTGTTTCGTGAAGAGCTCCTGCAGTCTGATCATAAACAGCCATAATCTCATCCACAGCCGCGCCAACGTTGGTCAGTTCGCATCCCAAGTTGGGCACATTTCCGGTTCGCTGGCCCAGGTCCGTCTTGAGGTCAGTTACGACAATTTACACACGAGCAATGCCACTGCAGAGAAGATCCACAAGATCACGGCCTTCGACGACAAGGGCATAGAGATTGACAATACTTCGGAATACAGCCTGAGTTTTAGGCCCATAAATATCGGTGAGAGATGTGACAAAGACGAGTAGGTGCTCGACTTCTTTGTGTAACATAGTCTTCTGCCATTTCTCGATGGAGTCAACAAGAAGAGTGAGCCAGTGTATAGTCGGGAGATTTGATGTATGAGGGTCTCTGGGTATGAGCTTCTTGATCCGCTTGATAGTATTTAATACCGTGTCCGATTACTGCTGTACGTTAACCAAGTTCTTGGTTCTTAATGCCTGTACCTTTAGCTGTGATTAAATGCTTCTAATATCACTATCGTGCTTGGTGCGATCTTGTTCGATGGTCGTCTTAGCTGCGTCGAGGCGTTGCTGCAGATCGTGTAGCTTTGTTTGTGTTGCGCGAGCAGCAAGACTTTTGCGGGCTCATTCTCTCCATTGCAACAGCATGATTTGGGCTTTGACGAGACATGATGTCTCGATCTTCTTGTCCACGAGAATGTTGACGACGCGGAAGATGTTCTGGCGATGATCGGCTGTGAGCTCTTTCCACTGCGCTCGAGACCGCCATCTGATACACAGAGCAGTGACTGCGGCGGTCACAGATGCCTTTCGCTTGCTTCGCAAACCGATCTCGATGGTGCGGCTGAGACTTCGATATTGAGATTTGACAAGGTCGTTTTGCTGTTTATCCAATGCGAGACTGTTGGTATACTGGACCGCGGCCGATTCCTGCTTGGCAGATCCAGCGGCTACGTTGAATTCAGTTCGATGCCGCCATTTGAGGCAAACCCTTTGGAGCATGGCGAACAGGGATGCCTTGTGCTTGATCCCAATGCTAAGATTGACCGCACGAACGAGATCCCGCCAGTGGATAGCAGTGAGGTCGTGTCGAACGTCTAATGCGATTTGTACTGCGTCTGCACCGCTCTCGACGTCGGCGAACAGCGATCTGCTTGGTCGCGGAGATCTGCTGTCCCTGTGCTGGCTCTTCTGGCAATGACATCGGCCTTGGTCGTCATCGTCCACATCACGAACATGAGCCGAACCCTGCCGAGTAGTGATTCCCTGGCTTTCGTGTTGGCGATGTGGACTGCGAGCCGGTCGAGCTGTTGCTGCTGGCTGATCACGAGTGTGTCGTGGACCGTCTGCGCATCTCCTAAGCTGGATCGCAGAGCACTCATGCCATTCTCGAGCTCACGTTTGTCGGTTGTCAATTGCGAGCGGACTTGTTCCAGGTTGGCCACTCTGTTCGTAGCACTCGTGCGCAATGCTTGACGTGCTATAACACTGCGCCGCTTCTCACGTACAAGCCGGGCACTGAAAACCAGGCTTGTCGTATGGCTGATCGAAGCCTCTTCGTCAAGACAAGCTCGTGCTCTTTTTTGAGTGGTATCAAGCTTGTTGTTCGCTGTCCTGAGACTGGCTGCTTTCGTGTCGAGGGTCTGCTTGACGGCGTAGAGTTGTGCTTGTAGGCCCTTGATGAGCTCATCCTTGGATGTTGGTGCAGAGCCTGCGTTGCGTCGTACTCTTGCTGAGCAGTCTGTCGTGCTGCGTGCTCGTTCTGCTGGGCAGTGTCCAAGGCTTTCTGAAGCTTTGCGATAGTCTGCTCATGCGATGCGACGACCTCTTTACTCTGCGTCTCATTCTTTACATAGACATTCTTGAGTTGTATGCAACATTCTTCGCATTCCTTCTTCCTCTTCATGAATGATCGACTTTTCTCGTGGAGTTTGGTTGCGGGCAGAGATCTCATGTCAACCCACGACTGGAGCTGCCTTCCATTCTCTTCTTGTGCTGACTCCCAAAGCGTGGCCCGAGCATGTACGTCGACATACTTAGCATCCTCTTCGGGTCGTGCTCTGACACCTTGGGTTATCCTTTGAACATCTGCAGCGTCGAGTATGCTGCAATGTGTATCGAGCTCATTAAGACAAACTCTAGAGAATACAGGCATAACAATCATGCTTATCTCGCGTCAGTCTTGGAGGCGGATCGGCGAGAGTGCTGCTGTGCGGGTCGATCATGGCAAACGCGCGAACGACAATGTACGACTGGTGGTGTTGGATCAAACAGGCATACAAGGCATCTGAGCAGGTTTCGTCCATTTGAGCGATAGCTTTCGATTGCGAATGCTCTCGAGTACCAATGTTCTGTAATTTATCAGGCCGTGCTCGACGCTTGTCCCACGCGGAGCATTCTCGAGCTATGATCTGTCAGATCGATGCACATTGGGGGAAGTGTCATGAGCTTTAGCATATCTCATGAAATGCTAGCATACCTTGGACCATTTCTGACCGCTGTCCCAGGTTGGTGGTTGAGGTTGCACTTCACCTTCCACCAGTCTTCGACGCGGCCTTCTCCCGCTCTACCTGAGCCTTTTCCTCCGCATCGTCCTTCTCGAAAGCTTTCAAGATCATTTCACCTTCTTCAGCGTCGTCTTGCTCCCAAGGCTTCAATCCATATGACTGCATGGAAGCTGTCCAGCCACCATAAGACTTGATATAATCCTTGGCATAAGGCGAGAGGTTGGGTGGTTCTGCTTCTGTATCAATGACTGCTTAAATACAGTAGCAGTTACTTAGGCGTACGCAGGCAGTCCGTGATTGGCATGGTTTCTGATGAATAAGGCTATATGTAGAGTTTAATCAGGTGTGTTTTGGCGTGACGTTGAGGTTGGAATTGGGGTGCAGTCAGCAAGCACAGGCTACACATCCGGACACCCGGCAAGGCGGCAGGGGGCAGGAGATGATTTGCAAGACCATTCGTTCGTACAGTAGGCACGAATCCAGACGGAGTGCTATCAGCCCGGTATATTAGAAGAAGCGGCGACGCAAAGAGGCCTGCTTGGTTTCACGCGCAGCACGGTAATCTGTCTCTCTCATAATCTATATCTAGGTCATCACTTCAATTTTGGTTTTATCTGCAGTGCCTCCTAAAAAGAAAAGCTACTGTACATCGACATGCACGATTTCTAATTGTGCTTGACTTACACACCCACACCTTGGTTCCGATCACAAAACGCCTCGCTACTCTCTGACTCCTGCCAATCCGCACATTTACTCGTCATCCTTGTACCCCAAGTCAGGCGCAGCCTTGACCATGCGCACTGTGTTGGTGTGGCCCATGCCACCCCTCCAGCCCTGCACACAGACGACTGTCTCGTTCTCGGGGAGGATACCAAGCTCGATCGCGTTCTTGATACCCCACTTGAGACGACGGTCGACATCCTCTTGCCATGGGACGTTCTTGAAGTCGGGCTTGTCTTCGGGGAAATGGAAGGGGTAGACACCACGGTACAGGTGAGAATACTTGAGCAAGCGTTAGTCGGAGAGATATCAAGATAGCACAGAATGCGACTTACTCTCGACGCTTGGGCGTTTCTGGTAACCATGATAATGGGGCAAACAGGACGGTACTTGGAGATCAGGCGAGCAGACCTCCCACTATGATCATGTTTAGTGCAAATTCGTCAGCAGAAAACAATATTGAGGACGTACCTGGTAGTCAAGACGACAATGGCACCAGCATTCTGCTCAAGAGATGCAGAGACAGCAGCCATTGCGCAGGTCTCGGGGGTAGGAACAGGACGGACACTGAGCTGCCTCATCTCGTTGAACAAGCTGATGTAGGGAATGGCGACCTCAGCCAACAAGCAGGTCTCGTGCATGATGGTGACAGCCTCCTTGGGGTAGTTACCCTTGGCCGTCTCACCAGACAACATGACACAGTCAGCACCGTCAAGAACAGCGTTACCAACATCGGAGATCTCAGCACGAGTAGGACGGGGGTTGTATGTCATGGACTCGAGCATCTGAGTGGCGCAAATGACGGGCTTGCCAGCCAAGTTGCACTTGGTGATCATCATCTTTTGGGCGATGAAGACCTGAGCAGGAGGAATCTCGATACCGAGGTCACCACGGGCGACCATGACACCGTCAGTCTCCTTGAGAATCTCATCGAAGTTGTTCACACCCTGCTGGTTCTCGATCTTGGCGATGATCTGGATTCCCTTACCGTCCTCACCAAGGCACTCACGGATAGACTTGATGTCGTTTCCGGAGCGGATGAAAGAAGCGAAGACCATGTCGACCTTGTTCTTGACACCAAACCTCAAATCGGCCTTGTCCTTCTCGGACAGTGCCGGAAGATCGACATCGGTCTTGGGCAAGTTGACACCCTTGCGAGATGAGATCTTTCCGTTGTTCATGCATCTGCACTTGAGGGTCTTCTCATCGACGATCTCAAGGACCTCGAAGGAGAGGACACCATCGTCGACGTAGATCGTGCGGCCAACCTCAATCATCTTGGTGATGTTCTTGTAGTCGACGTACCTACACGGTTGTCAGGCTCTGCTTATAGATAACAGCACTTTCTCCCTCTTACATGTTCTTCGCGTCACAAGCAGTCTTGTACTTGTCGTCGGTGGTGATGTTGATCTCTGCACCCTGGGCAATGGGGTAGTCCTCATCGTTCACGGTGTTACCAGTTCTGATCTCGGGACCCTTGGTGTCAAGTGCAATGGCCACAGGTCTTCCCTTCTGGGTGCGCTCAGCTTCGCGTGCGTTATCAACGACAGACTGGTGGTATGAGTACTCTCCGTGGGAGAAGTTCATGCGGACAACATTGAGACCAGCGTCACGGAGCATGTTGATCTTCTCGGCCGAGTTGGTCTTGGGACCGATGGTGCAGATGATGGAAGTACGGCGGTGGTTGCTCTTGGGCTTGTACTCGGTGTTGAGGCCTGCGAGCCATTGGACCTGGTTAAGATAGTCAGCATTTGTAGAGCTCGAATGTCCTAACTCGTCTCGAACAACGCGCTTCCGTCGTTCGCATCTTGGTCGAGGTATTGAATGGATACCAATTGGCTCATTGAAGATATGCTGGAGCCTCTTGACATCAAGTATCGGCCTTATTTCATACTGATAAGGATGTGTTGTTCTGCTTGATATGACGATGACTTTGGAAGATTATGCTACCTCTTCTGCGCCAGCCTTTGCCAGATGAGGAGGCTCTCGCTCCTAAGTATATCACGACTTACCCGAGTGCTGTTTGACTGATCAATGGATGCCATCGTGACTAGTGGTTCACAGCTTTGTTATTTGTTGTGTCGGCTGATAATGGGAATCAAAAACCTCTTCGAGATGATAACTGAACAAGCGAACTTTGTACAGCTTCTGAAGATGAAGAAGAAGGACCCAAAGTGAATGAAGACTTTCGGAGGTGAGATGGTAAAGTAGCTTTCCTGTAGTACACCTATCTGCCTACGGGTCTCCTCCTTCCCCAACTTTTGTTGAAAACTCCCCGCCAAGCCAATGCGGTTTCAGCACGTGTCAGGATGAAACGACAACAACGATCGGCGACCCATGAGAGAGTACCGTAGTTGTTTACAGGTCTTGCGAGTCCTTCTACACTACAAGATACAGCTATAAGCATCATGGTGGTATGTGGTAGCCCAGCATATCTGAAGCCCTTGATCCACGTTATTGCGATTAGCCACCGACCACTAACCTGCTATTGTTGCCCCGCTCCAGCTCGGCCGCCTTACTCACTATGCTTTCGATGCTGTCCTCATTTCTGCCTTTCTCGCTGGTGTGAAGCGCTCTACAGGTCTCACGTATGTCCCCTCCCCGTAACCGAACGCCTACATTCTCCGCCGCACCTCTGCCGCAACAAATCCATTCCAAACACGATCCTGTGGCGGGGACCCACCATATCAAGCAAGCAATGTAGCCTAACACGCCGTGCCTGCTAACAGCCCCAGCTTCAAAACTGAGACGCTTACATCCTCGCCGGAAATCAAGAACTGGATGGACAAGTACTTGGGAGTCGGAGAGTGGGTGATGGATTCGAGCATCGCGATCATGGGCAGCAGTGGTTACTTTGAACGGAAGCGGTGAAGCTGGACTCTAGAGGAGGTGTCAAGATTGTTCGCGGGATCATGCAGAAATCAGGTGCATCGCTGGCTGAATATTGGCTTAGCTGACCAGTCATCGGACGAGACAGGGGTACTGTGGACATCGCTCATGGTAATGAGCAAATAGACCACAATCGTGTTAGGAGAAATCCCAAGGCGTTCTTGGCGCAGGACGGGACTTAGGAATTTCTGGCCAGAGCCATCAAGGTCTTCTCACAGCATCTCTAAGGCGGATTGGTCGGTGATTGATAGTGAAACATTTAGGGGTAGCCCTAATCCCTCTCCCTCTAATGCATAATCATGATTCGTATCATCGTGGTCTTACAGCATGTAGTATCTGTACACTGCCTAATCGGCTAAGCTCGGTTGTGCAGTCGAGGTTATTGTGCAACGACCGTAGTATCATCCTGCAACTCGTCATGGGTCAGTTCCTCCCATAGTTCGTCATCAATGCCCCCATGCCACAGTCGCTCGTAGAGACCCTTCTTCTGTACCATGGCAAACACTAAGACCAATGGGAGATGCCAAACGCTGGCCCAGAACAGCCCTCTTGCACTGCCTTTGGCGCCCTCAAGGCGGTAGAAGCGCCACGCCTCCTTTATCATCCACGCATTTACAACTCCACTTGTCGCCACAAAGGACCACCCAGTGATCCCAACATAGCTCATCCCGGCACAGATTGGGACCATTAACAGTGCGTATCTCAGGCCGACCAATGCGTTCTTTCGTGGGTTCACAGAAGCCAGCATACGATACCCAGCCGCAGCATATTCTTTCCTGATCGTCCAAGACAAACTATTGAAGTGCGGAAACTGCCAGGCGAAGAGGAGTGCGGCAATTAACCAGCCTCCGGCACTCGTGGCAGGATCGAAGAGCAGGTCCTGCCATCCAGGCTGTTCTCCATCCGCTGACGCCGCGGCTTTAGCTTGCCCCGCAGCTGCTACCCAGCCCATTAGTGGTGGTATACCACCCACAAGGGCACCCACCCATGTGTTGACCACCGAAATGCGCTTCAACGGAGTGTATGCCCCTGCATATAGCACAATATTCAGCCCACCAAGAAAGGCGCAAGTCGGATTTACTCCGAAGTCTAACAATGTCACGCCAGCAAGTCCGGTGGCGAGAGCAAAGATCAGAGCCGCTCGTGGTGTAAGTAGGCCCCTCACCAGAGGCCGATTCCGAGTTCGTGTCATCTTGGCATCATGCGCAGGTTCTATGAGCATGTTGAGCGCGTTCGCACTGGCACAACATAAAGCCGTGCCGGTGGTGAGATTGAGAAGCGTGAGTGGAGAAAGTGACATCGTCGAGGATAGAGGAGTGGCTGCTACAGGAAACAGAGAATAAGCTGCGCAAGTCGTGAGAACAACGAGAAAGGAGAGGCGTGGCTTCGAGAGTGCGAGGTAGGTAAAGAATCGGGCCTTTAATGATTGCGCGGGCATAGCTGAGGACAGTGTAGAAAGCTGAGAGGATGCGTCGTGAGGTATCTCATCTGATGATTCTTCCATAGCCTCTTTTCGTTTCCTCCGCCGATGTGGTAGTGTAGCATCTTTCTCCTCCAGCACTCTATTTTCAGTTGTGTCTGGTATTCGCGCATCTTCTTGGATCCTGCTGTCTTTTATATATTGTATTGTTGAGGTGCGCTCTGACTGCTTGATCTCTAGGTGATCATGGGGCGAGAACTTTGTCCAAGCATCATTGGCAAGGAAGTACCTCTTAGCTGATAGTGTCTGGTGTCCCCGCTGATATACTATTGCCTCCGAACTCGACGCCGCTCGTGAGAATGATCGTACAGGCGCAAGACGTCGCAGACATGGTGCACATATTCTTAAACAATCTTTCTTCAATGATGAACCTATCCGGGGCGGATGCATGCCGCAGCAATGGGTGTGACTTGAGGTATGGAAGGTTACGATCAATCGGGCAAGGAATAGAAATCGGCGCCCGTGCCTCGTAGTGCGATCGAGAAGTGATGCTCGGCGATGCTCGATATGAAGATGGTACAGTCACAGAACAGACGTCT
>Ga0268246_10001009_pt1 | contig 10837 bp, 11 predicted proteins | sample AgamicOrSfe_FD_200242 | JGI IMG/M metagenome (GOLD analysis project Ga0268246, IMG submission 200242) | Agave microbial communities from Guanajuato, Mexico - Or.Sf.e (v2) (version 2) | ecosystem: Host-associated > Plants > Phyllosphere > Phylloplane/Leaf | place: Guanajuato, Mexico | collected...
GGAGGTATCTAAACTTCGTGCAGACTCTGCCAAGACTAGTGATTGAGTTCTGGCAGACTGTGCAGACAGCAAGTTACGGATATAAAGGCAATAAGGTAGAGAGCAGCTTTATGATTGACACCTTGACAATATCTACAGCTTGTGAAGTGTAGAATACACAGATCTCTGTTCATGGTGCTTTCTCCATTTCCATATGCCGTGCCCACCTCTTCGTCTCGTTCCCCTCCGATGATCCTATTTCATTCCTAATATCTCACATGATCGTTGGACCTATCCAACACAACAGTACCAGCCGCTTTCTATGCAATGTACCACTCCCGCGAAGTATCATACGTAACTAGGAAAATGCTTTTCATGATTTTCGTGGTCGACAAAGAAGAAGATTCGTGATAGCGAGCATTCAACAATCATGGCTCACTACTGCTGGTAGCCGTTCGCTGGGTATGTGCCTTGTTGTGGATAGCCATAGGTTGGTGTGGGATAGCTAGCGTATTGGTTCGCGGGTGTGCGGCTGTAGGCGCCATGTTGGTATTGGCCATAGTTGGCGTTCTGGTACTGGGCTGGAAGGCCGACATCTGCGTGGCGCGTTACTACGGCAATCTCGGGGGAGTAAAGCAACAAAATACTTACTCTGAGCAGGCATGGCTTGTTGACCGTACTGAGGGAAATAGCCTGGAGATTGAGAGAAACCTGCGACAGGGTTCTGAGGAGAAAATGCTTCGTACTGAGTGTTGCCAGGCGCGTTCTTGTCCTTGCCCCACTGCAGATTGTTAGTACAATGTTGAGCAATGCAGGACGTCCGCATGGACTTACGCCTAGCTTCAGTGGCTTGCCGTTGATATTATAATTGTTCAAGGCGACAATGGCTTGTGCTGCTCCTTCGTGGGAGTCCATCTTGACGAAAGCATAACCACGGTCGGTCTGGAGTCGCACCTCTTGAACGTAGCCGTAATTTTGGAACAGGGGGAGGAGTTCGGGCTGGGTCGTGTATGGAGAAAGATTGCCAACATAGACAGTGGTCATGTGCTGAGGCGTTTGCTGGAGCACGGCTGCAAAGCTTGGGGCATTGGGTGTAGGGTAGACTTGCTGCTGCTGCTGTTGCTGCTGCTGCTGCGGCTGAGCTGGGAAAGCCTGCTGAACAGGGTTCATGCCCATCTGAGTCATCACCTGCTGTTGGGCAACGGATGGCTGACCTTTCTGGTTTGCCCAATTGCAACGAATAGCACGCGAGCCAAGAAATTCGCCGTTCATGCCAGTCAGTGCTCTGTCTGCCTCCATGCGATCACGGAAAGCGACGAAACCATAGCCACGAGAACGACCTGTCTTCATGTCCCACATGACACGAGCTTCTGACACAGTACCATATGAGCCGAAAGCTTGAAGCAGAACCTCGTCATTGACCTCGTTTGACAGATCTCCGACAAAAATATGAAAGTGCTGCGAGGTGTCTTCTTTGCTAGTGTTGTTGGACTGGTAAGCCCAGTTGACACGGATCTCCTGAAGAGCTCAATTAGTAATGTTCCAAAGACAATACTGGTCCAGCTTACATTCTGAAGGATGCGGCGTCCATTGAGAGTCTGCATGGCTTTCTCGGCTGAGTCTGATTCCATGTATTCAATGAAACCGTAGTTTAGACCTTTGCTCTGGAACTAATTTTCAGTCAGTCTTTGCGATTGAGCTCGAAGTAGGTGAAGTAGAGAGAAGAGAGTGAATTGAAGATGTGAATGATGATGAAATCCGACTTGAGAATGCCCACGTGACAGATCGTGTTTTGAGTAAAAATACTCCCACTGTTGGTACATGCCTGGGGCGGGAGTCGGCAGCATAGACGAGCACGATTGCGACTTACATTCTTGTCAGGAATAATCTTGACACTTTTGACCGTGCCTGCGGTTGCGAAAATTTGTTGTAGGACATCCTCCGTAACTCTTTGATCAAGGCCACCCACGTATAGAGCTCGCTTGTTTGGCTCTGGAGCTGCGCGACGGATAGTACCCCCAGCACTGACAGTATCGGAAGGTGAAGCCATGCCATTTACGTTCTGTTGGAGTCCTGGAGCTTGATTCGTGACCAAGCTTGGCAAGGAACCAGGACCTCCTCCTAGAATGCCATTCTCATAGGGTGACCCGTATGCTCCAATAGACATGCTCGAATCGGCCATCACGAGTATGATATTCTCTTGCGATAGATGCTAAAGATATAGGCGTTAAGAAGTGCCGATTGATGTAGAATGGCTGAAGGAATGAGTGATCTGATGCGCGAGGTCGTGCCGAACAGTATCGACGTAGTTCAATGGATATTTCGACCAGGCGGACGGCTAGTACGAAGCAGGGAGTATCGTAGGAGTTGATGATCTGAGATGGGATTGAGGGGTAAGCGCGGATGCTGATCCTGCTGTATGAACAATTCGACACTTGCTGAAAGACTTGATAGTAAGCAATGCAGGAAACGAACGCCGAAGAGAAGGAAGGAGATATGAAAACTCAAGCATTAGCTTTATGGAAACTGGTGGTCAAGTATATGAAAATGCTGGAGACAGGAGACAAGAGCAATCCAATTTGATAGCCGTTAAAGAAGAACAGGGCTCAGGCTCAAACTCCGGCCCGCGGCACTCCCCAATCCTCTTTCTCCCCTGCTCTTCTTTCTCATCGCTGGAAGCTTGTAGACACCGGACTGTCCCACTCGCCTTGCAGCGTGACTTCGAGTAGGGTCAGTGCCTCCCGTCCAATCCTTCCTTTCGCCTTGCCGTGGCGTGTGGAAGCTGCCTCTCGGCGTGACAGCAACAATGCCTAGCATAATATCTGAAACACCACGCCTCCATGCCTTGGATGCGCTCGAAGCCTCGCTCAACTCGATAGTGCGCAGCCTTTTCAGCTCACTTGGAAACCCTTTCCAGACTGACCGGAAGGCAGTACATGCAGATAGGCGCGACCTTCTCACACCCTACAAACCTCGAACCCACCAACATACAAATCAGCGGCGCACAACTACAACAGGCTTTGCCAAAACATAAGTTCGCGTTCGATGATGCGCTCGATAAGTTGCAATACGAGATCGTACGTGCCCCAAGATTGCTGTCAGGCTCTGCTCATACGAAACATAGAGTCATGCACAATCTGTGCTCCGCCGTGACATGAATGCTCTGAGGTCACAACGTGGTCGCATGAAGGAAGAGCCGACAGGCAATCGCGAAACGATAGCGGCTCAACAAAATGGCAACACAAGTACGAGCACGAGTGAGCAGGATGAGAAGGTCCCTATCTTCGATGCTTCGGGACAGGCTGCAGACGATATACAGTCACCGGACGCTATCATGATCGACGGGCCTCCTAGACCAGCTGAGCTCCCCGACACGAGTATGCATGCCGGGCTCACGAGTGGCCAAACGGGCGAATCAACATCTGCGGTGCAAGAGACTGGACCAGCCACTCAAGGAGATTCTCAGTTTGGATTAAACCATTTTGATACAGCCTTGCCTGGCTCCGACAAGATCAATGGTGTAGCAACTACTCAGGCGACAGCTGGTAGTAATTCGGACTTCAAGGTGGAAACAGTGGAGGACGATGAATTGGACTCACTATTCTTGCAAAATGACGGTCTTGATGCTGGTGATTTGAACCTGGACATCTCAGCTGAGAGCCAGCAAGAACCCAACGTCAACTCTCTACTCCCGGGTCTGGAGTTCTATGCGAAGGAGAATAGTGTGACTCCGGGAGCCATTGAAGGGATTCCCGACTTGTCCGTTCCGAGCTTCGACTCTGGACTGCAGTTGGGTACAACGACGAGTAGCAACAACGATCCACTTGGGTACACGCTCGGTGCGGACTTCAACGGGCAAGAACCAATGATAGATTCCAATTTTGATGACTGGCTTGCTGGTTTGGGCGGTGATACTACACAGCAAGTTGATGGCATGCCTCACAATACGGAAGGCACACAGTTTGACGACAACTTCTTCACACTTGACTGAGCTGGGAACCAGCCGTGCATTCATTTCCTCGATTCAACTGGGACATGGGCATTCTCGGTGGACAGATACATATATGGAAGATTTAACATGTATGGGCAATAGAATCTTCCAGCTTCAGTGCATTGCGGTACTCCGCCGTAGACTTGTGATCTTGGGGGCTCATTCGGAGATAGCTCTTGACGTTCAATTGCAGATGATTTGCCTTAAGGTAGTCGGTACATGCAGTCGACGGAACGAGTTAATGCGGACGGCCCCACCTGTGCAAGTGTTTCAGAATGCTTCAGGTTGTCTCGGACCTACATTCATCGATCGTTCTTGCCCATTTTGCACTCCAGCCGCTCACGAGACAAACTTTTAGTGAAGGAAACAGCAAGTCATGATTCACGTGGATTGACACACATTAGATAAGTGAGCTCGCTCACACAGCAGCCACTATCTCACTTGGGCGACTTTGACCACTGAATCTCGCACACGTCTTTTCCGCTACCACGACATGAAAGCCGCATCAGGTCACCTTGCAGTCGAGGTCGAACTGAGTACACTCGATGTCCCCTTAGTCGAATATGATGCAGGTAAGGATGGAACACGCGATCTGAGCTGTTACGTCGGCATCGCAGCTGGAGAGCACCTACAAATCAACCTCAGATTCAAGGGCGCTTGGAAGAAGGCGCTGTGTGACATCGTGATCGATGGTGTGCTCTGTCGCGTAGTAACTGTGGAAGGTTCAGGTCCAATGTCGAAGTTTGTCGATCAGGTGAGTATCACTGCTACGACAACGTTACTCCTTGTCTATCAAGGCTGACCCATATCAAGGTGTGGATTCTTGAGCATGATCAGATGCAGTATGCGCGCATGACCATCGAGACTGTAGCGCCGTCATACGAACCTTCACAACGTACGGCCGTCAACATGGCACCTCGCTGGGAACAACTAACACGATCGTTGAGGCAACGTGTCAGCATTTTGGTCTATGGCATCGATGCCGTGGGAATCCATCGAGTCACTTTGCCGCACATACTGGATATAGACGGTCAACCCTCCAGTGCCTTGCTCACATCACCAACCTACGTTGCTAGATCCTCCGATCCTGGACGCACTCATCGTATCAAGTTCCTGAGTATTGGGGGGCCATCCAAACCCATAATTGGGTGGCATGCAGACAAGTTTAGGCGCGGCTATGAACCGTTTGCCAAATTCAACTTTGACGATCGGGCCTCCAAGCTGTTGAAACAGCTGGAGCTTCCAGTGTCCGCGCACAAGTGTGTCGATCTACTTCAAGGAGGCAAGAGGACGTACGATGCCTTCCTAGAGGATCGCAACGACTCCCGACCATGTCAGCCGGTGCGTAAGACTGTGAAGCTAGAGGATAATCTCGGTAGGCTCTCGCCAGTAACGGGATCTCTCTATGAGGAATACGATTCACGCTTACATGATGGGTACGGCCCGGGGTCGTACTACCGGGCGCGGGAGTCTCGTCCTCGGCGCTCAACAGGAGCAAACATAATCCCCGTAGCAAGCTGCCACACATCCATCGTCCCGCGCTCGTCGCTAGATCGCGAGGAGCCACAGCGTCGTGACTCTCATTTGTATCTCACAAAGATCATGCCTAGTGGACCAACAGCATTAGCAGCATCGAACCCGGTCGATCCACGCATTACATACTGGCCTTTGATAAACATCATTTCGAGGCAAGGTGACCCCCGCCGGGTCAAGCAGCCTCAGTCCGTTGTTGACACGCCCAGATCACCACCGGCGCACGCCCTTGGGATACAAGCAGTAGGTTTCTAAGCAATGTCGCAGGAGCTGTATGAAGCACGCATCTCCGTAGTCGCCATTCCTTCGGAGTTCGTCAAAATGAATGCGGCGAACAGAAAGATTATGCCGATGGCTTTGTTGAGAATGAAGGAGAAGGACGACGAGAAGGAGGAGCAGAGAGACTGGGAGCATTCGAAGACGCCTTCTGGCCGGTTCCATTATTCGAGTTCGACAGCAAGCGCTTCTCCACGAAGAATCATCAAGTGAGCACTCGGACATGTCAAGTGCTGGAGAAAGCTGGTATGTCAGTGCTTTATGTGCACTTGGACACAGGGTTGAGAATGCGCATTGAATTCTGATGCGCCGTTTGACCTAATGAGTACTGGTATCCGAAACAAAAGGCTGCGGTCGCTACTATCTGTTCCATTTACTTCGTGAAAGCGAAACTGTCCGCCCTCTCGTGTGATCGACAATAAGTTCACCTCCAGCACACTCGTGGCGTTCCATAGCCTTGTCCACCATTAGTGCGTGACCGTCTCGTTCTATTTGCCCACTTGACAATGCCGGTTGCCATGCACAGATAGCATCGGGTGACCGTGCCAGCTCAAGTGGTCGCCTTTACAACATCCTACATCATTGCCTCTTGTCTTATCACCGCCACAATAACAGCTCTCCACATGTTCGCCCTCGGCGTATCGCGACGCAATGTGTAACGCTGCGGTGGGAATTTCGGCAGCCCACGCTGTAACTCCCAAACGAGCTCGTGGCTGCTTCTGACTCGCTGTGTTTCGTTGCCCATGCAACTTTTGCTGCGCGGAAGAACGTGTCGGGTTCATATTGGGAAGACCTCTGGTGGCTGAGTGCGTTCAGGGCAAATCGTCCTCCTGTACACTTCCAGCACTCTGTCCTGCTTGCGCGCTCGAAGCTCCAGCAGCTTTCGCATCAGTCTCTTCACTGAGCACTTTCGCAGAGGCCATGAACCTGAACATGAGATGTCAGCGCGCATGACTCTTCCATTGATATAGGCGTACATACAAGCTCCCACAGTAGCCGCCTAGTCCTCGCATGGCATCTGCCTGGACAGTGGTTATACGCAGGAGGTTCTCCAGGTCAGAAAGATTCGCGGACAGCTGAGCAAGCTGCGAGTGAAGGTGCGAAAGATGGCGATGCTTGATGGCGCTGCCGCTGGCAGCAGCATTGGCAGCAGGAAAGGTAGACTGGCGAGCGCTCCGACGTGGTCCGTTGGTGGACATGATGATTGCGTTGGACAGAGTTGGTCGTCGTCGTCGCTGATTGCTGTAAACAGTCGGGTCGGAAGCGGCTCCGGTCGACGTGTCGCGCTGGAACGCGAACTTTCCCACTTCTCGCGATAGACCTCATCGACCGCATCGACCGCGTTGCCACGAGGGGCGTCCTGGGACTAAGACGGTCCCAGCGAGAGTGTAAATTAGTCTACTAACACCGTCTAAAAGCTACTCGACACCATGCCGAGCATCGTACCACATCGCCGCGCGCGCGACGACGAAGAGTTGGACTCAGAGGAAGAGCCACGCAGTGCAAACAAACGAGCAAGACCGAACGGACGTACATCCACCGCTGGAAGAGACTCTGGCGTGGCACTACACGACAATGCTGCCGCAGCATTGCAAGAACATCAGCCTGGCGCAATTGTCCGCGTCAAGCTTACCGACTTTGTGACATACACAGCTTCGACCTTCTATCCTGGTCCAGCTCTCAACATGGTCATAGGACCGAATGGTACTGGAAAGAGTACGCTCGTCTGTGCGATCTGTCTAGGCCTGGCTTCGAGTCCGAATAATCTAGGTCGCGCCAAAGACGTGGGAGAGTTTGTCAAGCATGGTGCATCAGAAGCCTACATTGAACTGGAGCTGAAGGGTCGTCCCGGGAGGCCCAACCAGATCATCACGACGCACATCAGAAGAGAGGGAAATAAGCGAACGTTCTCGATCAACGGCACCAGCACAACGCAGAAAGCGGTAGTCAGACTGGCAAATGAGTTCTCCATCCAAATCGACAATCTCTGTCAATTTTTGCCTCAAGATCGTGTCGTTGAGTTTGCAGGCCTGAATCCTGTGGATCTGCTTACAAGCACTCAACGAGCGGCTGCACCGCAGCGGATGGTGGACTGGCATGAACAGCTGAAGAAGCTTCGAGTAACACAACGGACTGCTGAAGTAGAGCAGAGCGATGCGAAGAAGTCATTGGCAGATTTACTGAAAAGGCAGGACAACCAGCGGATCGACGTTGAACGTCTTCGCGAGCGCGCAGAGGTGGTCAAGACCATCTCGATGCTCGAGAAGGTGAAGCAACTTGCAGAATCTGTGGCCTTAAGGATTGCGCATGGTCAGGCTAAGGACACAAAGGCTAAGGCTAGGGCCGAGCTGGCTCGACTGTCGGCAGAAGCTGCCCCCACGTTGGCTGCAATAAGCGCAATACAAGAGTATGTTGAGAAAGTGACGAAGGTGGTCAAGTCTCGCAGTACCATGTACGAGCGCTTCACGAAAGAATCCGAGAACCATATCAAAGAGGCCGAAGCTCTGTTGCAGAAGATAAAGACGTGCGAAGTTGAGCGAAGAACCGAGAAGGATAACCAGAAAGCCAACAAACAGAGAGCTGCTCAAATCCAGACAAAGATTCGCACAATCAAAGTACAGATGGAACAAGAGCCAGTCGAGTTTGACTTGGCCGCAGTGCAGGAGAAAGGTCGTGAGCTGGCCCGACAAGCCATGGAGCTAACGGAAGAAGTTGCCGCAATACGACAATCGATGAGTCAACGTCAAGGCTTATTCAGCGACAAGAGAGAACGATTGGCAAGGGCTAAACGTGATATTGAGGGACTCAGGACGCAGGCTGGCCAGCAAGCCAATCGACTAGCACAGAAGGCTCCCGACTCAGCAAAGTTACTCAACTTCGTAAAGGAGAAAGGGGATCGTTTCACTGCCCAAGTCTTCGGGCCTCCTCTTGTAGAGTGCCATATCACGAACAACCACTTCACTGATATCATTGAGAGTCTGTTGCATCCGAGTGACATCACAGAGGCATTCACTGTGCAAAATCAAGCCGACTTCAAGACTCTCAATACGATCGCCTTTGAGGAACTAAGGCTCACCACAATCAGCATACGTCTTGCCGATCGGGACATGGATCACTGGATGCGCCAACGCGCTTCAGTCATGTCTGACGAGCAGAAACGCAATCTCGGTATCGATGGCTGGGCTTTAGATTATCTGGACGGCCCTGCTCCAGTGCTCAGCATGCTGTGTAAAGACAGTCATATGCACGAAACGCCAATCATGAAGCAAGATCATGACGACGCCAAGTACCAAACACTCTCCAAAATGAACTTACGGACATGGTTTGCCGGTAGTAAATGCTACAAAATCACCAAGAGACAAGAGTACGGCATATCTGCCGGGTCTGTCAAAGCTGTTGCTGCCGCAAGGTTCTGGACAACGCAGCCTGTTGACACACGTCATGAAGCGGATCTCCGCGACAATATAGAAGGTTGGACTACAGAACTACAGGAGATGTCGCAGCTCCAGGAAGGCGAGAAGGAAAAGTCAAGGACCATCTCAGCCCGACTAGCAGACGTGGACGCTGAAAAAGTGGACATTTCCACATTCCTAGCACTGTGCTGTACTGACGTGTCCGACAGAAAGAACATGAAGCCGACAAGTCCGCGAAACAGAGAGCTTTGACCGAGTTTCGAAAGTTGCCTACAAGACTAGGTAAGATCTGGCTGATTGTCGCACTATCTTCCTTGCTGATCAGCCCTTCCAGCTGGCGAGGAGAGCTCGCTCGAGGAGATCCGTGAATCACTACAGGAGCTGAGCATTCGCATGAGCAACATCAACGGAAAAGAGACGGATCTCATGCTGAAAAGAGGCCAGAAAGCTATTGACTATATCAGGGCAATAGAGATCATTCGTGCCAAGCACGTAGAGTTGATGACAGCATCCTTGCAGCAAATCGAGGGACAATCTGACCTCGATGAATTGAAGAAGCGTAACGAGGAACTCGAGCAACTCCTGCAAGAGAAGCGAGCTGAATTGACAAAAGCCGACAAAGACGTGAAAGACCTTGCACAACGCTACAAAGACGTGATAGAACGCTTCAAAAGGCTTACGGACGAAGACCCGTCTCTACTGGAGTTCTACAATGGCATGTCGGAGGCCGAAAAATCACGGACACCAGAAGATCTTGAGTCCGAAATCGGGGCACGTCAGGCCCGCCTCGAATTGCTGCACGAAGGAGATCCGACAATCATTCGCAATTTCGAAGATAGAGCACGTACCATTGCACGTCTTGAAGGGAAGGTGGCAGGTAACGACGAAGGCTTGCAAGCGCTGGAGCAGTCAGTCGTTGAGATTCGAACTCAGTGGGAACCGAAGCTGGACGCACTTGTGGCGAAAATTAGTGATGCATTTGGCGCATCATTCCGCAAGATCAATTGCGCGGGAGAAGTCTCAGTCTACAAGCCCGGAGACGAGGGTCGTGACTTTGAGAATTGGGCAATCCTCATCCAAGTCAAGTTCCGGGAGAATGAGCAATTATCGGCCCTCGACAACCACAGACAAAGTGGTGGTGAAAGAGCTGTCAGCACAATTTTCTACCTCATGGCACTTCAGACATTGAGTAGAGCACCATTCCGGGTCGTAGACGAGATCAACCAAGGAATGGATCCTCGCAATGAGCGCATCGTTCATGAGCGGATGGTAGACATTGCATGCGGCAATACAAGTGTTCAGCGCCCCGAAGAAGATGGAGAGGGGCTGGCTGTTGCGAATGGAGACAACGCCGGCGGCCAGATCTCGCAATACTTCTTGATCACGCCAAAGCTGCTGACTGGACTGAAGTATGCCCCTGGCATGACAGTACACTGCATTGCATCTGGTGAGTATATGCCCGACGCAAAGGAGGCTATTTCGTTTGCTGGCTATTTGCAAAAGAGGAAGCGTTTTCTGCATTCACGAGCCAGTATTGCGAGTGTTGCTGCATGATCAGGATGGAGTTGACGAGTAGCGGCGAACTGTGAATATCTGCTTCTCGTGTATAATAGTTCAAATCAAATATTGCAATACAACCTCATGC